>Ga0315322_10004602_pt1 | contig 10626 bp, 6 predicted proteins | sample M110021515metaG_FD_203461 | JGI IMG/M metagenome (GOLD analysis project Ga0315322, IMG submission 203461) | Ammonia-oxidizing marine archaeal communities from Monterey Bay, California, United States - M1 100m 21515 | ecosystem: Environmental > Aquatic > Marine > Intertidal zone | place: USA... | reverse complement strand
CCAAATCCTCTACTTAATCCGAAGATTGGATCAAGGTGGCTTGGCCCAATTGGTTGTGCTTGATTTGCTGTAATAATATCGCGAACTGCGTACCAATCTTCTCCCAAATTTTCACAGATATCGTACATTTGGTTTGCAAAAATTACTTTCACGGCATAAAATGTGTTCTTGGTATATTTTACTAATTCAGCTTGTGTTGGAGTTACTTGGAATGTTTGATCCAGTTTTAGCACACCTGCCTCGCGGTGCTGTTGAAACACTCGCTCGGCCACATCGGCATGGTGGGTCCCACAAACCAAAATATCTTGATTACCAAAATCTTCGAGATGCCTTCTTTCAACTAAGAATTCAGGGCTATATGCTATTTTCAAATGGGGGTACTCTTCGTGATACCTTTGTGTTGTACCTGGTACGACTGTACTTTTTATCACTGCAGTAAACCCATCAGGAAGGTCATCGAGAACAGATTCTACGATGGACAGATTGCATGAACCATCATCTGACATCGGAGTAGGAACTGCAATGTATGCCATATCGACATGCGCTGTAACATCACTCAGTGTCGTCCCTCTTACAGGGTCGTGAATATACAAATCATGAGCATCTCCGAACCAATGTTCAATTGCGCCGCCGACAATTCCGGCCCCAATTATCCCAACTCGCATACCACTCCGAGTAGTGCTCTACCCAAAATATCTCTTGTACACCAATAATGACATGGGTGCAAAAATAGATATCCAAATCTACAAAATATTATCCTCTCAGGGGCTAGTATTCATAGGTTACATCAGCCCGCCTAAGTTCATGGTAGGCTTACGGTTTTGGCGTAAAAAATCTCGGCCTTCAAAAGGCACCCCTGAATCAAGACAGATGCAAAATACTGCAAGAGACCATTACAATGCTAAACAATATGACCTAGCCGAACCCTTATTACGTGAATTATTAATTGCAAACCCCAAAAATGAGTGGGCTTTGGATGTATTATCACGGTTGCTAATGAATAGAAAAAGCTATACTGAGGCTGCAATTATTCTGAGGAAATTATCTAAGCCAGGTCCGGATTATTCATTATATCAGCACCGATTAGCAAGATGTTTACATAATTCTGACAGGAAAATAGAATGTATTAGCATACTCAAGGAATTGATATATGATAATCTAATTCAAGAAGATGGTTGGGACATATTACATAGTGCACTAGAGCGAGAATACGAAAACAAGGAAAAAATTGATTATTTCTGGAAAGATTTGGCAGCATCAAATCTTTCATTCACTGAGATTGATTTGGAAATGATTCGTATTGACCTCCAAGCGACTGAGTTAACATCGGCAGCCCAGAGGATACAACGAGTAACTGAAGCAATTGATGACATCCGATTATCGGATAAATGGAAATTAAAGCTTGTTAATATTCTAATTAATGAAAATGCACCAGACATAGCTTACGAAATCATAAATTCAATTCCAGAATCGACTCCAGATTATACTAAAACTTTGATAAAAATAAAAATATCTTTGGGGGATACTGATGGCGCAATGCAAACAGCGATTGAAGCCTTAGAAGATTCAAAAGATCATGGCGTTATGTTCGCCGTTATTCGATTGTCATGGGATTTGGGTTCAATGGAAGATGTTGTGTCTTATGCCAATAAGATTTTGATAGATAAACCAACGCAACGTGTCGCCCACAGATTTCGTTTACGGGCACTTGTTAAAATCGGTGATGTCAAAAGGATAACAACCGCCATCAACGATTCTCTCGATGCTCTTCCAGACTTTATTGAAGCTCACCGAGTAATGATTGATATTGGCTATAGCGAATTTGAAGATTGGGACTTAGTCATTAAACACTGTGAATCTATTCTCGAAAGAGACCCTACTGATCGTAGATCAATTTGTCACCGGATACAATCGTTGATAAAACTAGAACGATTTGATGAAATCTCTTCCCTTATTGAAAGCGCGACTGAAATCCATCCCGATAATGATGAAATCGATTTAACTGCATCTCAGGCATATTGGAAAATTAAAAATGGAAAGCACGTTGAACGAATCAATAGAATGTTGGAAAGGCACGAATTAGAGCCAGTATACAGCGTTGCAAAAAATCAAAACATTTCGATTGAAAATTTGAGATGTAACCCCCCTAAATCAGAGGCTTTGGTTCAGCCTTTGGTTTCAATCATTATGACTGTTTATGGAAGAGATAAGTATTTGGATGTTGCAGTAAATTCGATTTTATCCCAAACACATCAAAATATTGAGCTAATTACAGTTGATGATTGCTCTGTTGATGATGCTTACGAATATTTGCAACAAAAAGCAATTTCTGAACCAAGATTGAAGGTTATGCAAGTAGAAAAAAATGGTGGAACATATTGTGCCAAAAATTCAGCAATATCGGTCGCGCAGGGGGAATATATTGCATTCATGGACAGTGATGATTGGACACACCCTCAGCGAATTGAGAAGCAATTAGAAGCCATACGAGGTACAAATTTACGAGCAGTTTGTAATTCATATTTCAGAGTAAATGAGCACGGTAATATTTTTTACAAAGGTGTTGGAGCAATTAGATTAGCTTGTATTTCATTATTCGCACATCGAAGTGTATTTGAAAAAATAGGTTATTTTGATTCGATGAGGATGGGTGCCGATACAGAGTTTATTGAGAGGATTAAGGCTTACTGGGGTGATGATGCAGTATTACATGATCCGATTCCTTCGATGTTCATGTTGAATCATAGTACTTCAATGACAGGAGGTGGTAGATTCCAAATTTCTTGGCGTTCAATCACTGGCCCACGTCTTGAACACCATTCTTCATTCAAATCATGGCATAAGAAAATTCGCTATGGTGGCTGGTCCCCTTATATTGCTCATCCATTAAGAGTACGTCCTTATGACATACCTGTAGAGATGATTTCAGGAGAGATGTATTGGAAAGAGGGAATGCCATTGTTTTCTGAACGAATACAATCTCGTAATAAACGCTGGTGGTCAAGTTCAAAACCGGCTCCCTGGCAAGGTCGGTTATCAGAAAAAACCTCAGGGTTATTATGGGCGGAAAAACAAGGTACTCTGACACCCAAAGTGTTGTGGTCAGGTAAGAATCTACCAGACATGCCTTTGTTATCAAAACTCCCTAAACGAATAGTCATTAAACCGAGTAAGGGATTCAGTGCCAACAATGTTTTGTGCCTTCATAATGGAGTGAATATCCTTGATGAGGAGGTATGGACTGATGCACGCATCCAACAGCAATTTGCATCGGATGAGTTTTTGAAAAGAGTCAAGCCAACGTGGATGGTTGAAGAATTATTGAAACCAGAACCGTTGAGTGAAGATGAAAAACTCCCAAGGGATTGGAAATTCTATTGTTTCGGAGAAGAAATTGCGCTCATTCATGCGGTATTAAGGAATTCAAATGAGGATAAATCTGCCAATGTTCACCACTATTTTTCATCTGATTTGAGACAATTTCAAAGGAAAATCTGTTCAACAAGACCTGTTCCCGAAGACCCTTTATTCTTTCCAGAATGTTGGGATGAAATGTTGGCTCAGGTTAAAAAATTAGGCAAAGAATTGAATTGCTTCATGCGTATTGATATGTATGCTACAAACAAAGGGCCGGTTTTTGGAGAATTAACGCCGACCCCAGAGGGTGGTATTGGATATACTGATTTTGCCGATAAATATCTTGCAACTTTTTGGAATGGAGATGAAGGTGTTGAATAATAAGGATTATTTTTCAAAAAATAGGATGTGATTTAATGGTTAGTAAAGAAGCAAAAATTCAACGACTTGAGAGAGAGTTACATCGTATTCGTATTTCTGCATCATTCCGTTTGGGAACTATATTGACAAATGCTATGAAAAAACCTTGGCTAGCTCCGTTTCTACTGCTGTCTTTATTGTGGCAAATACCCCTGGTCGGTCTTGAAATGTTAGGGAAGAAGGCACCACCGAGCGGATTAGTTAGAGTTACACTAGATCCTAATGTTGCAAAGCGTAATTGCATAGTAATGTTTCCAACAAATGGCGTAGGGTTTGGGCATTTCACTCGGATGTTGGCATTGGCTAAACAAATGAAAATAAATGATCCGGATTTAGAAATTATTTTCTTTACCACTATGCCAACTTTACATATTTTGAAACAATATAAAATTCCCGCACATCATATCTCGGGCTCCCCCTATTTTGATGGGATGTCTACTTTAGAATGGAACGCTTTGCTTGAAGAGGAGTTGTCCATATGTTTGGATTCGCATCGGCCCAAGCAATTTATTTTTGATGGGTCTTTCCCATATAGAGGGATGCTGAGGGCAATAGACTCAAAGCCTGAATTGGACAAAGTATGGATGAGGCGGGGGATGTTTAGAAGAGGTAAATCTATTCCCGTCGATAGCATATCTCATTTTGATTTAATAATTCATCCAGAAGATAGTGTTCCGCTAAAAAGTAACGAAATTGAACATAATGTTGATTCAACAACTTGCCCCCCTATTACATTATTAGAACCAAATGAATTAATGACAAGAGTTCAGGCGCGCGGGCGATTGAAGATACCGGGAGATGCTACGGTTGTTTATGTACAGATTGGTGCGGGTGAAATAAATGATATTGATAGTGAAATACGGCTTACAGTTGATGCTTTAACAAGGGAAGAGGGGGTACATGTTGTTCTCGGTGAATCGATGATTGGTGAAAGGTTTGATTTTGATTTACCCAGAGTACATATTCTAAGAGACTACCCCAATTCATTATACTACAATGCTTTTGATTACGCAATACAGGCAGGAGGATACAATTCATTTCACGAAGTTAGGAGATTCGGATTACCTACTCTGTTTTACCCAAATTTATTCACCGGTATGGATGATCAATTAGCACGATGTATAGTTGCCGTAGAAGAGGGATGGGGCCTGGTGTTAGAAAAAAGGGATAAAAATACAATTCCGGGTGCAATTTCAGAATTGTTGTCACGCCCAAAAAAGAAAATGCTACTAAATATCGAAAGTGGCTCAATTCCTATTTCAAAGCAATTATTACAGCGATGATTATTTTTCACCGGTTATTTCATAGTAATCGCGAATTACTTTGGTAGGATTGCCAATAGAGTAAACCTCACCGTCATGAATAAAGGCTACTCTGTCGCAAATTTCACGCATAAGGGCAAACGAATGACTGACCAGTACTACAGTGCTAGTAGATTTGACCAAAGAAAGAATTCTTCGCTTGCTTTTTTCTCGGAATTGGGGGTCTCCGACTCCAAGAACTTCGTCAATTAGCAAAATCTCAGGCTCTATCGCACTAGCAATTGCAATTCCGAGTCTCGCCCTCATTCCACTAGAATATGTCCTAAGTGGCTGATCGAAAAACTCTCCTATCTCACTGAAAGTGATAATATCATCCATCATGCCATCAATTGTAACTTGATTATGACCAAGTATGCTCCCATATAGATGAACATTTTCTCTACCGGTCAGGTTTTCATTCAAACCAACTCTAACACCTGCCAATAATGACGTTCTGCCGCTAACCTGAACTACGCCTTCATCGGGTTGATATATTCCAGCCATAATTCTAAGCAGGGTACTTTTACCAGAACCATTCCTACCAATTATTCCTAACACCTCTCCTTGATTAACATCGAGGGATAATTTTTTCAGAGCGGTGTAATGGTTAGATTTTTGATTATTTTGTCCCGGTTTTAAGATAAACTGTAAACCCGAAAACAAGCCTCTGTCTTTAGGAAAATGTAGTGCTATATCTTTCAACTTGATTGCGAGATTCATAGATATTTCACCACCTTAGCTTCGCATTTTTTGAAAATTGTGATTCCGATAAATAGTGCTAAAATTGAAAAACTAATTGAATAAATCATATGGTTAATCTCAAGATTAAATTCAGAACCATCCAGCCCTTTCCGGACTAATGTTAATGGAACTACCATTGGGTTCATCATAACTGCATCCAGAAGTTTACCATCCGCTCGTGTACTAGCCATTTCGTATGTCCACATCACTGGAGAAACGAAAAATCCTGCCCGGGTAATGAATTTGAATAAATGCTCTATATCCTGGACTATCGCGTTTAACGGAGCGACCAACATGCCGATCCCTAGGGCCAAAATTGTTGACATAAATAAGCCAAGTGGCAACATCCACAAGATTTGTATTTCGGGATTGACGTTCAAGTAATACATGATTGGAATTACTGCCAACAATGAAGTACAAGATATACAAAATTGCGCAATAACAGGAGATATCGCTAATATTTCTCTAGGAAAATAAACCTGTTTGATTAGATTTTTCCCTTTAGTTAAACTTACAACGCTTGCTTGAAGGCTCTTGCTGAAATGTCCCCATACGATTACCCCTGTTAGAACTTGGAGTGGGTATAATTTATCCGGCCTGCCTGCGATAATAATAAAAAGAGAATAATAGACAATAGACAGTAGTAAAGGTTCTAAAAAGGTCCATCCGAATCCAATAAAGGCCCTACTGTAGCGGCTTTTAATATCCCTCTTTACTAAATTCTTAATCAAATATGAATCTCTAATAATAGTTTTGAAAAACTGACTTGGGCCAGCCAATATATGGAATTTAGGGTTCGGTTCCATAAGGTGGTTTTCACCGGTCACATATTTGGCAATAATTAGGGGTTCTTCACATCATCGGACTTTAGTGGGTACAGAGTACACACTATTGAGTGAAATTATTATTCCAGATTCAATTTTGATGTGTAAATTCAAAATCCAAAATAAATGAAATCGACAGTCTCGGCTGGACGAAGCATTAACGCCATAGCTAGCATTGTTCCGATACATAATCCCCAAACAATTGTGTTGCGTTTAGCAATCCAATTCTTTAATCCCCCGTAGTGAACAAAATCAAAGTGCTTTTTCATCATCTCTGTAATTACAGGGCTCCGGAGACAGTTTGCCTGCCTCTGCCAATACTGATGCCTCAAACAGTGCATCCGGGGTTCCACAATCGATCCATAATGAATTCGTTGATTGGATTATTGAAGCTTTACCTTCAGATACATATGTTCGGTTTACATCTGAAATAGACATGTTTTTGCCTTTTTCTCTTACCGCCAAATCGAGTCTGCTCCAAAAGGTTTCATCGAAGAGATAGATTCCTCCAATTGCAAATGAGGAGGGGGGGGTTTTAGGTTTTTCAACGATATCAATTAATGTTCCTTCACTATCAAATTCGGCAACCCCGAATCTTTCAGGGTCCTCTACTTCTCTACCAATCAATGCACACCCTGGTGGTTTTTCTGCCGAACTAAATTTTGTTACAGCTTCATTTAATTCAATTGTAGTAATATTATCAGAAAAATATAGTAGAATTCTACTTCCTTCAACATGAGGCCTTGCAAGATTAAGTGCATGATGAACACCTAGCGGCTTTTCCTCGATTACATAATGAATATTTTCCCCAGGCAGGCCTGTTCCAACATGCTGGGCTATTTGTCCAATGAATTGATTTCCAATGATTGTGATATCTGTAATTCCAGCTCTCCTAATTGTGCCAAGAGCATAATCGATTACTGGTCGCTTGTATAGGGGCAGTAACGTCTTATGAGTGTATCTTGTAAATGGATTTAGTCTTGAACCGTGCCCACCCGCTACTAGTATTGCTTTCATTTAGTCACATCCTTGAAAAATTGTTGAGGAGCCCCCACTGCATTAGTAATCCACCCTAATGAACGCAGGTGTTCTAAATTGAGAACACGACGTCCATCGTATACTATCGGCGTTCTCATACGAGAAAGTAGACTCTGCCAATCTAAATCAATACATTCTGGGTGGGCTGTTACTAATACCGCCATATCAAACCCTTGAACCGCAGATACATCTTTGATAACCTCAATCTTATCGGGAATATCTTCTGTGGAAAGGTATGGGTCCCATGTAGATACTTTCATTCCGGCTTCAAGAAGACTATCTGCTAACGGCTCTGCTGGTGATTCGCGAGCATCTCCTACTCCTGCCTTGTAAGACCAACCAAGGAAGAGTATTTTACCCCCATTGGCAGGAACTCCAGCCCTGTAAAGTAAATCCCGTAATACTCCCGAAACATGACGGGGCATCAATCGATTAACCGCTCTTGCAGCAGTGATCAAGTCTGCTGGAACGCCAACTTCTTGCGCCCTTTGTATCATATAATAAGGGTCTACCGGGATACAATGGCCTCCGACTCCAATCCCCGGCGTATATCGATGGAAATTCCATTTAGTAGCAGCGGCAGATAATACATCTTCAACATCTAGATCCAATTCTGGAAATATCTGTGCCAATTCATTAACTAATGCAATATTGATGTCGCGTTGGACATTTTCAATTACCTTGGTCGCTTCTGCAACTTCGACTTTCCCTACATAACGAACATCTTCAGAAGTTAATTTTTGATAGAGATGGACCAGGCTCTGGCCTACCTCAATATTTTGACTACCGATTACCCTTGCTACTTGCCTAACTCCATGATTCGGGTCTCCGGGATTGAACCTTTCAGGACAATATGCGATCTCAATGTCTTCGCCCTCTTTGAGATTTAACTCATTTAGAATAGGCATCCAAATCTTAGCAGTAACTCCGGGATAAACGGTACTCTCCAAAATTACTACTTTTCTATTACCTTTTCCAGCGGCTTCAAAAACAGCTCTTCCTGCATTCTCAACATAAGATAAATCTGGTTTTAGATCCTTCGAAACGGGGGTAGGTACTGTTACGATGATGACGTCGCAAGCCGCCGTTGCTTCTGAAGTACTGTTAGTAATATTCCATCTTTCTGAATCAGCGGGCGGTATTAAATCATCCAAATCCGGGTCCCCTAGAGGGTTGTTGCCTTGAAGGAGTGCGGTTGTTATTCGTTCAGAAAGATCTACGCCCCAAATATTGAACCCCGCGTCGCGGAAACCAATTGCAGTAGGAAGGCCAACATAACCAAGCCCGATAATTGCAATATTCAAGTTACCGGATTTGGCTCTTGAAGCGAATGTTGCATCCCACCCCATAAGATGGCGGTTTCCGTCTTTCTTCATCAACCTCTTGGTTGTCGGACCAAAGGATACAATTGTTCGTACGCCCCTCGGTGCCTTACAGCAAGATTAATTGATACCGTCCTAATTGTTTTTTATGGGAATATGGAATAAGCGGAGTATTGCTCCAATCATTCTTGTAGCAATCTTATTGGCATCCCCATTTCAATCAATAATCTCAAATAATTCTGAAACTATTTTTGACGAATGTGAAATATTTGATGAGGAGACTTGTACAAAGAATAATGTTCTTGTAATTACTTTAGATGACCAAAGTCACCTAAATTCATGGTGGAATAATAGACCGCTATTTCTTGAAAATGAACTGGTACTAACTATGTTTATTGATAGAACTTCGAGATTAAATGAAACTGAATGGTCTTGGCTGGCTCAGTTTCAAAATGATGGTCATGAAATTGGTCTACACGGAGCAAACCATTCTGGTATAACTGCGCACTTGGATGCCGGAGGCGATTATGATTCTTATATTGAAATAGAAGTTTTACCGGAATTAGAAGAATTTGAAAATCACGGTATATACCCGACTGCATTCGCTTACCCTCATGGACATAGAACCCTCGAATCTGATGAAAAATTACTACAGCATTTCCATATTCTCAGAGCTACAGATCGGTGGAATGGGAACGATGATATCCCTGAAACTGAAAAATATAATCAACGAATTGTGAAAGGATATTCCACAGATAGAGAGTATAACTCAATTGACGGTATAATCATGAGAATGGATAATAATGAAGATATCGTAACTTATGGCCATAGATTAGATCCTGCAGAAAATCCATATCACTCAACTAATCCTGGTGACTTAATTAAATTGGCTAATGAGGCAAAATCAAGAGGATATAAACTACAAACGATTTCGCAATTAGCTCAACCCGATCACAAAAAGGGTCTAGAAATAATGTATCATTTTATGGACACTGGATCTATTGATACTGCAGATCGTATATTAGAAAACTGCTGGAATCTCCCTAGATTTGAAGAAACTTGTTTTGAAGGAGAAGTTCCTGCTTGGAATGAGAACCCGTTTGATGAAAATTATTGGATTTTTGTATTTTACAGTCTTAGACCGCTCAGGCACCTTTTGTACGCGTGGCAACAAACTGGGAATATTGAATATAGAGACCATTTAATCAAGATAATCGATTCATTTTCGGAAAATGCCGAGGATAGTGAATATGTATACGATACCGTAGCAGATAAGCATGGTGCAGCGTTTAGAGCCATGGTTCTAATCAATATTAAATGGAAATTATCTCATGAACTCTTAATTTCAGATGCAGAAGAAAATATGATTGATAATTTAATCGAAGATACAACCGTCTATTTAGTTGCTGAAACTAATTTCCAGAAAAATAACAACCATGGGTACACGCAGGCTGCAGCATTATGGATGGTTGTCGCAAACCAAGACAATTTAGAAAATAGAGATTGGATATATCAATTGGCAATTGAACGGCTTCAATATATGATGGAATCTATAATTGGTGAAGATGGGGTTATGATTGAAAATTCTCCATATTACCACTTATACATCCTAAATAAAGTTGG
>Ga0315322_10004600_pt1 | contig 10630 bp, 7 predicted proteins | sample M110021515metaG_FD_203461 | JGI IMG/M metagenome (GOLD analysis project Ga0315322, IMG submission 203461) | Ammonia-oxidizing marine archaeal communities from Monterey Bay, California, United States - M1 100m 21515 | ecosystem: Environmental > Aquatic > Marine > Intertidal zone | place: USA... | reverse complement strand
TTTTTACCTTTGGACTATGGGACCTACTTTATTATGCATGGCTCAAAATTCTGATTGGTTGGCCGCGTGACTGGATGGAATGGGATGTATTATTTTTGGTACCCACCATTTGGCTTGGTCCTTGGATCTGCCCGTCACTGATCGCCTTGCTATTCGTTCTCTGGGGAACCGCAGTGCTACTCAGTCGGGAACCACGTGTTTTGACTCCAAAAGGCATCGGAATGTTCGTCATTGGCGCGACTGCGGGGCTGGTCACCTTTTTTCAACCCGCGATCTCGGTATGGTGGAAAGGTGGCATGCAAGCTCTCATTGCCTATCGTCCCGGTACATTTTGGTGGTGGCTATTTGTCTCAGGCTACGCAGCGATGGCACTTGGGCTGTGGAGTTGCTTTTGGTCCTCGGCCAGTCGCACCAAGGGAGATTCCGCCACTCACTGAGAGTAGACGTCGCCGTTTCAGCATTCCTACGTCCATTGATCGACTTGTAAGGTAGTTCGTGAGAGTACCACCTATTTTCATTTTCGGAATAGCGACAATCGTTGGATGCGGCCATGATCTGGACACTGCGTCCGTTGAACCTCATCGAGACAGTTCAGTGTCCACCGATCTGCAACGTGATTTATGGCACGACCACCGGCACGTTCACGACGGCATTCAAGTTCACGACCATGAGCATGAATCTGGCTTCGCAGGTGGCCATGAGCATAGCCACGGCCACGCTCACCGACACTCGGACCCTCCTCTTGGGGGAATCGTCGTAAGTCTGCAACGCATCGCCACAGCGGGTCAAATGCCCGGCAGTAGCATCACCATCCCGCCGCGTCCGCACTTAGAAATTCTTCCGGGTTTACCTACTGATTTCAACGCCTGCCTGCTCTCAGAGAACCCCGATGGCGACTGGTCTCATTGGAATCCTGAGGTGAGCGAAATCACCGTGGTTCTTCAGGTAGAAGGCAACCTGTTCACTCTGAACTGCAAGAAGCAACTGAAGCCTCAGCAAGATGCCGAGGATGACAAAATCAGCTTTTTCGCTACCCAACTCCCTGAAACACTGAGAAACCGATTGGCAGACACCCAAGCGAAACTGAGATTAGCAAAATTCACATTAAAAATCGGGCAATCGTCTCTCCGTGTCAGCGAGCAGGTGTACTTTCAGGGTGAGGAACTTTCCGTCTTTCTACAGTAGCGTGCTTGGAGACCCACCAAAGCTCTCTCCGCATTCACTCACTTCAAAACGGATACTCCCAGATGAGAAGAACACAGCACGAAAGGTGCGGATTTACGTTAGTTGAATTGCTAGTCGTGATCGCGATCATAGGCATACTGATCGGACTCTTGCTACCTGCTGTTCAGGCCGCCCGAGAGGCTGCGCGGCGCATGTCCTGCCAAAACAATCTTTCGCAACTCTCACTCGCGTTACATAACTACGAATCAAGTTTCCGTCGGTTCCCATCGGGCTATCTGCACAAGTACGGGCCAACCGGGAGCAGAACCGAGAAAGCGAATCACATGGGTTTGTCGTGGGCTGCGGCGATGCTACCCCAACTGGAGCAAGCGTCCGTCGCAGAACAAATCGATTACAACTTACCGATTTGGGCGGACGAGAACCGCGCTGCCAGAGATATTAGCCTGCCTGTATTCCTGTGTCCCAGTGACACATATTCCGCATCTGCTTTTGTCTTTCGGGACGACAGCGCCATTCAGCAAGAACGTTATGCCGCCGCTAGTTATGCCGCAAACTGGGGCCCTGCTGACCCTTCAACCAATCTCGATGCCACTCCGCTTGCGAGTCGGGGAGTGTTTTTTCGAAACAGCCGCATCCGTGTCTCAGCCCTGATGGACGGTCTAGCTAATACATTGGCATTCGGTGAACGGCACAACGGACCGATCCCTCAAAGTCAGCCAACCGCGGGTGGTCACACTGTCTTTGAAAACGCGTGGTTTGGCGCAGCGCGAGATATTGACGAGTTTGAGGATGACCATGCTCACATGGTCCTCTTCGAAACTCAGTACCGCCCCAACCAGTTAGACGGGGACGACAAAGGGCTAGCCGCACCCCACTCAGGGCTTTGTCAGTTTGCATTGTGTGACGGGTCCGTCCGCGCTGTAACTGAGCACATTGACGCCAAGGTTTACGACGCACTGGCTACCAGGAATGGCCGAGAAGTCGTCGAAGATTTTTAGGTCATCGGAACCCGCGAATATCTGGCATCAACCCATTCTCACCAACGGGGTGCCATAGGTTCCCCCATATGTTTCGTACAACGAGGTGCATCTCAAACTTTAAGGCAATTAATTTGATTTAAGCAACGACTTCCGCGACACTATCACCAACATAACAATCAAACCTCCGATTGGGTGGACAGTAAGATGAGTAGGTTTCAGCTTTTTTTGCACCACGCGGCTTTCGTCGTGGCGAGCTTCTCGTTCTTAGAATGTGCCTCAGGCCAACTGCCAGCGTCCCCCCCAAAGACTGAAACGGATCCGACGTCATCCCCTCAGCATGCTACTGAAATCAAACCCGCTCACCTGTGGTATGGGGTACTCAAAACCCCGAACCGTGAATTCAGGTTCGTCATCGAACTGAACACGGGAAACGATTCGTCATCGGGCAGTCTCCGCAGCCTCGATGAAGGGAATCAGATATTTGGTCTCACAACTGTGGTCAGAAAAAACGGCAAATTCACCTTTGCATTACCAGCCACCGACGCTGCCTACGAGTCGACCCTTAGCAAGTCCGGCACCCGTAGCACAGGAACCTGGACTCAGCGCGGCAAACAACTGCCACTGTCATTAGAGAAAGTTGCGAAGGTACCCAAACGCAAAATCAAAACCCTGCTCACAGGTTCTATGAAAGCGATCGTTCAAAAGATCGAAGTCGCATTTGTGGAACTTGAGACCGGGCAGTTGTATTTCAACAGCATTACTCAGAAGGCGGGAGGATTCCTAGCAACTAAAGAGACTCGGGAAGACGGCGAAGTCATTTTTCGCGTTCCGGCAGTTCAAGGTGTTTTCAGCGGCCGTTACCAAAGCGAGAAAAAAACAACACTGAAAGGACAATGGACGCAAGGCTTTGTAAGTCTTGACTTGCAACTCTCCAAGCAAGCGGTCACGAACGATCAACTCGCAGCTTTGAAGGATCGAAAGCTTCGCAGACCGCAGACGCCCAAGCGACCTTTCCCTTACAAAATTGAGCAGGTCAACATCGACACGCCGGAGAGTGACGTCACACTCGCCGGTACACTCACAATTCCAGAAGGGATGATAAAGGCTGCGGTGGTGCTGGTTTCGGGGTCCGGGCCACAGGATAGAGACGAAACAATTTTTAACCACAAGCCATTCTGGGTCATCGCCGATCATTTTGCCCGACATGGAATCGCGACTCTGAGATATGACGACCGCGGTGTTGCTGAGTCAACTGGTGATTTCCGAAAGGCCACCACACTTGATTTAGCGAACGATGCCGAAGCCGCGTTCCACTTTTTCATGACACGTGACGACCTGAAAACCAAAGAGTTAGGCATTTGCGGGCATAGCGAAGGTGGACTAATAGCCCCCTTGATTGCCGCTAGGAATGACGAAGTCGACTTCGTAATCCTGATGGCTGCCCCAGGCGTCGATGGACAACAAATCATCCTCAGCCAAGGCCCCCTGCTAATGAGAGCACAAGGGATTCCGGAACCTGACATCACGAAGCAGGGCAAGATTCAGCAAGTCGTTCTGTCGATCATTCGCAACAATCAGCAAACCGATAAGGAATTGATTGCATCAAAGCTACGAGAAATACTTGGCAAAGATGAGGATAACGTTTCCCAGGTCATCGCCACCATTCAAGCCAGCACTCAACAACAAGCCACTCTCTGGTTACAAACATTTCTAAAACTTGACCCCAGAATTGCACTCACTAAGGTCACGTGTCCCGTTCTAGCACTCAATGGAACCAAGGATCTTCAAGTTGACCCTGTGCTGAATCTCCCTGTCATTCGCGATACGTTACAAAACGCAGGTAACCGGAACGTTGAGGTTAATGTCTACCCTGGGCTGAACCATCTTTTTCAAGCTTGCCAAACAGGCCTGCCAGCCGAGTACGGAACTATCGAAGAGACGTTCAACATTGTCCCGCTGCGCCGCATGACCAGCTGGATACTAGAGCAAACTGCGGTGAAACCGTAGATATCTTCATCGAACAAATAAGTGCATGCTGACGCACATGAGTTGACGGGTATCTGTGTTCACATTGACCATATACCTGCCTTGTTTTAGTGGGCTATATTGAGCTTATGTGTTATCAGCTCTCTGGCTCTCACAAGGGCCATCAATGTACCACCTTTCCCCTGATACTTTGCCGGGTACCAATGATGATTGACAGACTTCCGACCACCGTCTTTATCGCTCTTGCGCTCATTTCAACAGTGTCAGCCGAAACAACGCGGCACAACTTCAAAACGGGCTGTGTAGCTGACGTTTATAAAGAAGCATCTGGCGATAAGCTCTGGATCTATAGATTTGACCCACCCAACAAGACGGACAAATTAAAACCCGCCGTTGTTTTTTTCTTCGGCGGTGCCTGGAACGGCGGCTCCGTCGCTCAGTTTGAGCAACATTCCCGCTACCTCGCTGCTCGGGGCATCGTGAGTTTCGTCGCAGATTACCGTGTGAAAAATCGTCAGAAAACAGATCCAGATGCATGTGTCGCCGATGGCAAGTCAGCGTTACGCTGGGTTCGCAAAAATGCGGCCAAGTTTGGAATCGATCCCTCGCGTATAGCCGCAGGGGGTGGTTCGGCGGGCGGTCATGTCGCTGCAACCACCGGCATTTGTGATGGACTTGAAGATCCCACCGAACAGAAATCGAAAATCAGCTCCAAGGCGAATGCATTGCTCTTATTCAACCCCGTTTATGACAATGGTCCGCACGGCTACGGCCACAGCAGAGCAAAGAAGTGGTTCCCTGCTATATCCCCGGCGCACAACATCACGAAGGACGATCCACCCACCATTGTCTTTCTGGGATCTAATGACAGTCTGATTCCGGTAGCAACAGCGGAAAAATTCGACGCTGACCTGAAATCTGCAGGCATACGCTCAGAACTCTGGGTCTACGACGGACAGCCACACGGTTTTTTCAACGAGACCAAGAACAGAAATGCATTCCTCGACACCGTCAGAAAAATGGATGCATTTCTGCAGTCAATTGATTGGCTCGAAGGTCCAGTTGATGAGAACACGCTGACATCGCTCCTCAAAACAAAGTCCGAAAAGCAGTAGGCTTTTCACGCCCTATTGGAATGCCACCACGATGATTTACCAACAAAGCGAAACGCAGATCTCATTTTCGTGTAACCACGCAGTGGATAGAAGATTGTTATCCATCACCGTGATCGTTATCTCGCTCGCCCTGACAATCATGGCCTCAAAAGCTACGGCGGAGCAACTACCAAACATCATTTATGTGATGTGCGATGACCTCGGTTACGGCGACATTCAGTGCCTAGCACCAGACACGAGTCGCATCCCGACACCAAATGCGGATCAACTTGCTTCGGAAGGGATGATTTTCACAGATGCTCACTCGGGATCATCTGTTTGCACCCCAACAAGGTACGGATTACTGACCGGACGCTATAGCTGGCGAACACGTTTGCAAAAGGGCGTGGTGACCGGTTTTGCTCCCTGCTTGATCGACGCAAAACGCCCCACGGTTGCAACCTTTCTAAAAGATGCGGGCTACGACACAGCAATCGTTGGTAAATGGCATCTCGATTTCCAATACCTGAATCCTGCCGACGGAACACCGTACAAGCAGCAACAGCACAAGACACCACCGGTGGGAGCCAAGATCCCAGACGGGCCCATCCACCGCGGATTCGACTACTTCCACGGGTTTCATCATGCACGCAATATGGAGGCAGTCATCGAGAACGATCGTGTGATCGAACACGACGCTGTCATCAATATGCTTCCGCGACTGACACAAAAATCGGTGCAATACATCGAGTCACGCGAGAACAAACCGCAACCATTCTTTCTCTACGTCCCGCTAGGTTCACCACACACTCCGATTGTCCCAAGTCCAGCATGGCAGGGGAAAAGCGGCCTTGGTTCCTACGGTGACTTTGTCATGCAGACAGACAATGTCTTGGGAGAAATCAATACCGCACTGAAGAACAGCGGAAACTTCGAAAACACTCTCCTCATTTTCACCAGTGACAATGGATGCTCAAAGGCAGCTAACATTAAAAGCCTTGCCGAGCAGGGGCACGCAGTCAGTGGCAAACTTCGCGGATCCAAAGCTGATCTCTGGGATGGAGGCCATAGGCTTCCCTTCATGGTGCGATGGCCTGGCACTGTCGCTGCTGGAACCCAATCAAATCAGTTGATCTGCCACACAGACTTATTTGCAACTCTGGGGGAGATCACCAAGCAGCAACTTCCCCTAGGCACCGCGGAAGACAGTGTCAGCTTCATGCCAGCCTTGCTTGGACGTCAAATTAAAACCACTCGCAATGGAGTGATCCACCATTCCATCAGTGGTCACTTTGCATACCGCCGCGGACAGTGGAAACTGCTACTCGCGAAGGGCTCAGGAGGGTGGTCCTCTCCCAAAGAGGGTCAAGTGCCCGCGGACGCTCCGAAAGTCCAACTCTATGACATGAATGCCGACCTCAGTGAAACAAATAACCTGTACGAACAGCACCCCCAATTGGTGAAACAACTTCTCACTATGTTGCAACAGGATATTGTACGGGGGCGCAGCACCACCGGCCCCAAGGCTAGCAACGACATCGAGGACATTGAACTTTGGAAGAGTCCCGGGCAGAAAAACAATGCCAGAACGAACCAACCCAAGATTCGAAAGAACAAGAATTAGCACAGCAGGCGTTTTGCCGGTTCGACCACGCTCAAGCATTGCGATCTCCTCTACCTACAAAACTCAGAAACGAAGCTGAACTCACTTCAAATTCATTTAACCTACTTGGGATAACATGAGGGACGTACGCTCAGCCAGATACCACACTGGCTCTGCCAATCCTACATGGTTAAAACCATCCAGTATTGGAACGGCGCATCAGGTTAGTGCAGTATTGTACTCTCGGTTCTCTTTACCTTCCTTCACAACCCGGCCCAGCGATCGTCCTCGTTGACGTTCAGATTGATTTCATTCAAACCGATTTTCTGTTGAACGAAACGTGCACAAAACTGGCTTCTCTAAGCTCGCGGTCGTGACTTTACACGATACCTCATGACCAATCCCTACCAACCACAGGACTTGAACAGCACTCTTGATCTACCTAAGAGGACACCATTACCAAAGGCTCTTGAGGCGATTTTAGTATGGGGTGCGTTCTCGTACCCTCTGTTACTGTTATGTGCGATGTATGCCACATGGTTGCTGGCGCACATCGAACTGGGTGCCGCGCCACAGCCAAACATCAATGACCCCAAGGGGATCGACTCGCTCAATGCCACCTACGCCACCGAAGTTACGCTTTCGTTGCTAGTGGCATCGCCGGCCGCAGCCTTGGGTGGTCTTCTTGCACAATTCATTGTTTTCCGCCGTCCGTTTGAACGTCGCATGACATTTGCTGCCGTTTTAATCCTGCTCTGGATCGCTTGCTTTTTTCTCATCCGCTACGATCCTCTACAAATAGTCAACTGGTTGCTTGATTGAGTTATCAGACCTAACTCACAAATCGCCAGCAGGACCGGCATTGCTCGCCGCAATGCACCACCCGGTCACTCAAATCACACATCGCAGTTGAACTGTAGCGTCGATCAATCACCCATTTCCAACCCAGCATCGCGGAACCGCTTACGATATAACTAATCCCGCACGCTCCGCACCGATTCCAACCTGCAAATATCGGAAGAGTGCTGCTCCACCAACCACAACGGAGCAAAATGATGAAAATCGAACTTCTCGAAGACCACCGCCGCAGAAGCCGCCGTTTTTTTATGCAATTCGGGGCCGTAGGACTTCTAGCGATGAAGTCCAATCCCCTGCTCGCCATGCCAGATGATGGCTCCGCGACCCTCGACGAAGCTGTCAGCAGGATTGAGTCATGGTTGACACGCCAAGATGATTTTCGTGACGTGTCCCGTGGCGATCCACTGCCGCATCAGTTGCCCGACGTCACGAAAGAGCAGGTTGGCCTCACCCGCGAAAGCTGGAAACTTGAAGTCATAAGCGACGAAAACAATCCCGCTCGATTGCGGACGCCGTTGAGCATAGAAAACGGAACCGCTCTCGACTTCAATGCACTGATTGAACTCGGAAAAACCGAGGCTGTCCGCTTCCCAAAGGTGATGTCCTGCTTAAACATCGGTTGCCCCCTGGGGATGGGCATTTGGGAAGGAGTCCCCCTACGTAAAATCCTATGGATGACGCAACCGGTCAAAGACTTGAGGCGTGTCTTTTACCACGGCTACCACAATGATGAGCCCAGCCAATTGTTTCGCAGTTCACTGTCAGTCAATCGTATTCTGGAAGACCCCGCTGATATTCCGCCAGTGATCCTATGCTACAAGCTCAATGGCAACTGGCTGACATCTGAACGAGGTGGCCCCGTGCGAATGGTAGTCCCTGAGGCATATGGGTTCAAAAGCATCAAATGGTTAAACCGGATTGTGCTTTCCAACTTGCCCCAATCCAACGACACCTACGCAGAACAAAATAACGATGTGGACAGTCCTATCAAAACGTTCTGCAGTCTCTTTCCAACCAGTACGACTTACAATGCGAACACTCCAATCGCTCTGACCGGCTGGGCACAAGTCGGACTTGCTGGGCTCGACAAAGTTCAAGTGTGGGTACACCCCAATGATGTTGCTTTGCCCAAAGATGACCGCTACTTTCAAACCGCACCCTGGCGTGATGCAAAGATATTAGGACCGCCCACTGAATGGGGAGGAGACTTGCCTGACGGTCAGATCACGAATCCCACCATTGGTTTTTCGGTGGAAGGGGCCCCAAAGCAATGGCCCCTTCAATTGTCCAAAGCGCACTGGGCCGTCCTGCATCCTGGCTTGAAGCCAGGAAAGTACACAGTCCGATGCCGAACCGTTGACCAAAACAATAATGCGCAACCAATGCCGAGACCCTTTCGCAAATCCGGGCACGCTGCAATACAGGCCGTGAATATCGTCGTCACCTAACACAACGCACGGCTGAATTGCATGGACATCGAACTACAGTTCGATCTCGTACCCTTTTCGGAAATCCCGTGACAGCATTGCATTCGCCTTGATATCACCCTTTACCATTTGTGTTTTCGCGTCCCACTGAACTTTTCGATTGAGCCGAATTGCAATGTTACTGAGGTGACACGTATTGATGGACGCCACGTGACTCCAAACATCGGACGCGGGTTTCTTGCGACTGGCAATGCAGTCACAAAAGTTGTTCACATGCTCAACCAACGGTCCGCCATACATTTCTTCAAGCCAGCCACCCGGCAATGGATTTGACGCAAGATCTTCAATTGGCTTCCCCGCGATCGTACCACGGTTCACAAAAATCCTTCCCTTCGAACCCTCGACAAGGATTCCATTGCGTCCCTCACTGGTGATTTCCATTAACGTTTGGTTAGGGAAGTGAGCGTGAACGGTGAACCGATGGGGGGCGTTGTATCGATCATCGAGAGTTGGGTTTCCCTCTTCGTCAAACGGGACGCGTGTTTCCACCATCATCGGTTCAATCATGCTGGGCCCCTGCCCTGGGCCACACTGATCGATAATCCATTGTGCGATGTCGACGTGATGGGCACCCCAATCAGTCATCTTGCCGCCACTGTACTGAAGCCACCAACGAAATTCCTTGTGGCAATTGGAGGCATCAATGCTTCCATCACCGAGCGTGCGTACCAGTTGCTGCCCAGCTTTTCCATCTTTCAAAAAACGATACGGAACATCCTCTGTCGGGCCTTTCCACCTGTCCCAATTCAACGTTTTTGGAGCAGACACCACTGGCAATCCTTTGCTGAATGGATTGTGATTAATACCCACCGTTACTTTACGTATTTTCCCAAGCCGGCCCGAGTGAGCGATCGCTACGGCCTTGAGGAATCTCTCATCAGAGCGTTGTTGTGTACCAACCTGAAGGATTTGCCCCGTTTCCTCGGCTACTTCAGAAATGATTCGTCCTTCGTCGACTGTCAATGTCAGCGGCTTTTCACAATAAACATCCTTGCCCGAACGCATTGCCTCGGCTGAAATTTTCACATGCCAATGATCAACTGTGCCACATATGATGGCGTCGATATCATCCCGATCAATGATCGCACGGTAATCATCATAAACATCGATCATGGCCACTTTACCCTTCGCAGCCATGCGCCGCGTGTATCCAGCTTTGGCGTACGCGGAATGCGAGGTATCAACATCACAGACCGCTACAATCTCGGAATGATTCTGGGCACGACGACCGTCGCCCATCCCTTGGCCCCCCACGCCAATCACAGCCAACCGCGGTCGCTCATTGGGAGACATCGCCTTGATAGGGCTGCAGCTTGTGAAATATCCAACTGCACTAGTTGCGGCCAACGCACGCGTCGTCGTTAAAAACTCGCGTCGGGTTTGTTTTCGCATCTGAGCTTCCATGATTAACTGTCGTCTTTCTCGAATTGGATGATA
>Ga0315322_10004597_pt1 | contig 10633 bp, 8 predicted proteins | sample M110021515metaG_FD_203461 | JGI IMG/M metagenome (GOLD analysis project Ga0315322, IMG submission 203461) | Ammonia-oxidizing marine archaeal communities from Monterey Bay, California, United States - M1 100m 21515 | ecosystem: Environmental > Aquatic > Marine > Intertidal zone | place: USA... | reverse complement strand
CGCCCGCCCGGATAGTCTCTCATGGTTCTGCCATGAGGTTATCACATATCAAATAAAGCGATATTGAATCTTCCTTGAAAAATACAGTTTACCGCTTTTTCTTTCTTCGGACTTTCTTAGCGCCCTTTCTTGCTTTGGGTTTAGATCCAGGGCGAAGTAAAACTGCTGCTGCAATCAAAATCACTGCTCCCACAGCGCCTGCTATGACTGGCATAGAAATACTGGAGCTTGCAGGATCTAAGATACATGATGTTTTTCCTGTATCGGGTTGAGATTCACCACTGGGACATGGTTGCTGAGAAGCCATACCTGAAGTCGAAACAAAATTATCTTCTGATGCAAGAATACATTCAGTAGAGGACATTAATGGTTGGTAACTACCTGCTGCACATGGGATTTGATCCTTGGATGCAGTAGTGTCGACATAATGGCCTCTGTCAGCAGAAAGGCAGGATGTTTGTCCTGTTAATGGTTGATATGTCCCTATATCACAGGCAAACTGTTCAGTAGAACTGATTGCGCTAGAGAAATGACCTGAATCTGCTAAAGCACACCCTGATTGTCCTGCCTCATCTTGATAAGAGCCTGCTGTACAAGGAGAAGGAGATGTTGCACCTGCAGGAGAATATGCTCCAGGGTTTGTGACTAAGCACTCAGATGAACCTGTTTGCGGTTGGTAACCACCTGCCGGACAGATTGTTTGCACACTTTGGCCTTCACTAGGTACAAAATAGCCGACGGAGGAAAGTACACAACCGGTGGAACCTGTTTCAGATTGATAAGAGCCTGCTAAACATGGAATCTGGGATGAGGCTCTAGGCGAGGAAGTATAGTGTCCTGATCCAGTATCTAGGCATTCAGATTGTCCTTCTTCTGGCTGATAAGTGCCTTCTTTACAATCACTAACGGAAATAGAACCTGTAGATGAGACATAAGTTCCACTAGGAGAATCTAGACAAAATATCTGGCCTGAAGATGGTTGATATTGTCCTGGATTGCAAGGCGATTGAAATTGTGAGCCTGTATTTTCTGTATAATTACCAGGGTCTGCAGGAAGACAATGAGTAGATGAAACTGCGCCACTATACTCATTATAGGTCCCTGCCGGGCACTCTAACTGAGTTATTGCTCCTGTAGAATCAACATAATGACCAGGGGTTGCAGCGAGACAAGATTCTATTCCAATAGCTCCAACAGATGCACTATATGTCCCTAATGGGCATGATTGTGTCTGCCAAGCACCATTTTCTTCAACCCAATGGCCTTGTTCAGCATCAATACAAGAAGTTGAGCCGTAGTTAGGCTGGTAAGTCCCAGGATTACAAGCTTCTTGAGCTGTCGCACTTCCATTTTCGACATAATGTCCTAAGCTTGCTTCAGTACATGAAGAAGCCCCGAAATTTGGTTGATATGACCCTGGTAGACAACCGGTCTGAGTGATTGAACCAAGACTGTCAACATAATGTCCGGGTGAACTAGGGACACAATTTTGTTGTCCTGAATTTGGTTGATAATCGCCAGGAGAGCACATTATTTGGCCAGTAGAATTCAGATTAACATGATATCCTGGAGATGTATCAATACAACTGGTCTGAGCGTGGTTGGGTTGATACGTGCCTGATGGACAATTCTGCTGAGAAGTGGAACCTAGTACATTAACAAAATGACCTGGAGATGTACCAATACAACTGGCTTGACCAGTATTCGGTTGATATGTTCCTAAATCACAGGGAAGTTGTTCATTGTACATTATCAGATTTGTACTGTAATAGCCTGCATCAGCAAGCACGCAAGAACCATCGTAGTTAGGGTCGTAACTACCACCAGGGCAACCAGTAGGAAGATTATCAAGTATAGCAATCATGGAATCTGAATCTATATCCCTCTCAGACATATGAATTCCTCCGGCTCCTTGATAAGTCAGAGGACCTATATTATCAGATGAAAGATTGACAAAACTTGTATTGATATCCCACCATGATTGATTCCAATTACCATCCCCCATTTGCCCTTTATGAGCCTGTCCTACACAAAATACATCTCTATGACCATGTGTTGAATTAGTTGAACCTGCACTGATACCACAAAGTGTATTTCCATTAATTGATAATGCTACCATGGTATAATTACTGAGATTACCGCCCCAAGGTAATGGATTCTCTTGATCACCATCATCATTTGCTTCACTATCAAAATTGCCCGTTTGACCGAACATATCAGCACCCCAACAATAGGGGGTAAAATTATCCGATATTACACAATTATTATCATAAGCAACCTCTAAAGATATTATTGAAATGCTACTGCTGAGATTTATTGTAACGGGACTGCTGGACATGAAAAAATTACCAGTGCCAAGTTGACCATCATTATTTAGCCCCCAACATTTTACTATCTGAGATTCATACAAAGCACAAGAGTGGGAATCGCCGGTTCCAACTGCTATTACATTATTATCTATAAATTGAGGAGTGGGATAATTTTCGTCCTCCACGGAACCAATTCCAAGTTGCCCATCATCGTTCCTACCCCAACAATACAAGTCATTATTGTCTATTATTCCACAACTATGATGAAAACCTGTTGAGATTGATAAGAATGATGAATTAGCAGGGAAATTTGATTCATCTACTATTGCTGGAGTATAGCGTCCGTTGTAAGCATTACAACCAGCAGGAGTAGGGTCACTCCAACCAGACCACGCGTCCCCTCCTGAACAAAAAGTTCCATCGCCCAATTGTCCGTGGTTATTCCATCCCCAGCACAACCCTTCACCGGTATCTAGTATTGCGCAGAAGTGCCCTTGATTTGCATCGGATAATGATACTGCTGCTTTGCCTGCTGGTATAGCTACTTGAGCAGGTGGATAATTTGTAGAATCTGTGCAAGTCCATGCAGAATTGTCTACACAAACATCAGTTCCTGTTCCTAATTGTCCGTATTCTCCACCACCCCAGCACCAGATTTCACCGTTATTTTTCAAAGAACACGAAGACCATGCCCCCGTAGAAACTTCAACCATACCTGTAGATAAGTTACCAACTAACCAAGGTCCTGCCTTCCCAGGAGGCGTTACAGAAGCATTGTAGATAGGCCCACCAAGGCCTCTTTTTCCTTGGTCATTATTCCCCCAGCAAACAACTCTAGTATCTTCCGTAATTGTACATTGAGAGTATCCTCCCGAAGTTAATGTTGAATACGAGTAAACTGAATCTTCTTGGTATCCTTCAAAATTGACATTTGTATGTGTGAAAGATCTAAGTTCTTCCTCTTCCATTTCTTTATTTTGATTGTTTGGTATTGCAGATAAAGACATTCCAACTAATACTATGGCGATGAAAACTGAGACAAATACAGATTTAGGCGATTTATTCATGATAACCCGTACTGATTATACACTATTAAATATTAGCAACCTTAATTGAAAGTAAATCATGAACAAACTAATTTGCTTGAAGCAGTTCGGGAGAGTATGGCAGAGTCTTTCCTATCAGACAACTGTCCCCCTATGGGAATCTATGAAACTCTTTATGCCTTCAGAGATTCTTTCGGAAAATTCATGGGTACAGAAGGTACACATCCTTGGTCACAAGGATTCCCACTAACAACACCTCTAGAGAATTTCGATGGCCCGACTCTGCCTGATAGTATTGATGTTACTGCAGAAGATAGATTCTATCCCAAGGCATGGGGGCATCCAAAATTAAGAGAGTCTATTTCAAACTATTATAACTCTCAATATGGCTCTGAGATCACGCCAGAGAATGTAATGGTATTTGCAGGAGGAAGGCCGGGTATTTACACTGTACTTGCATTTCTAAAAGAAAATGTTCAAGTTAGAATAGGAAATATCGAATGGCCAGCTTATCTTGACATAATGGAACAGACAAATACAAATTTCCAAATTGTTCCATTCACCAAAGAAAATAACTTTCATCCAAGCAATCAATCCTACTTTGATAGAGCAGGTCTCAATGCAAAGACTCGACTGATGCCAATTATATCGAATCCACAAAACCCGTCTGGGCAGACTCGTTGGGGAGAGGAACTTAGAGAATTAATTCAGTTAGCAGAACAATCTAGGAATGGAATACTATTAGATGAAGCATACGAAATGTTCCATTCACCATCTGTGAGTGGGATACAATTCGTTGAAGATCTTGATAATAGTAATGTCTTCATTGCAGGTGCATGCACAAAGGGACTGCAATCTCCTGGAATTCGGGTAGGCTGGATTGTTGCGAGTAAAAGAAACATTGAAACTTTGGCAAATTACTCTAGTTTTGGAATGGGAGGAGTTAGCCATCCATCACAACTTTACGCTGTCAAGCTCCTTGAACCAAAACGCGTTCAGAAAGCAAGAAAAGCCGTGGAGAGCCATTACAATTGGCAAAGAGAGAGATATGGCAAGGCGTTTGAGAATATGGGGCTAGGAGTTTATACTGGAGATGGAGGATTCTACCACTGGCTAGAACTCCCAGAAGGCATGACAAGCGCTGAACTTAACAAGCGATTATTCAAGAAAGGTGCGGCAGTTCTATGCGCTTCCGATTGTGATATGGCTAGACCTCATTCTAAAGACCCAAGTTATGTAACTCCGTATGAAAGGTTCTTCCGGTTTTCATTCGGACCTTTGCTACCAGAAACATTCGAAGATGATATCCAACTTTTCAGTGAAGTGTTTAATGAGTATAAACAAGATGCAGGAATTTCTAGTTGAGAATTAATTGGCAGGTTTGTATACATTGTAAGCATGTAATGGCGGAGTATATACATGGAGATTTATCAATTCATTATTTGAGTTATTAGAAATCCTGTGTATATCTGGCTCAGCAGCAGCACAAATCTCACCCACATGATATTCGCGATTTCCAATAGGATAAGCTAGGCCCATATCATTAAGATTGTAAGTAGTTTCAGTAGATATTCCATCAATAATCTTGAAGGCACAGTCACTACCTACATGATCATGAATAGGAGTTGATTGATCGGGTGTCCAACATATTGCTACTAATTCATAAAATTCATTTTTCTTAATTACATTTCTTTGGTATCCTGTCTTGGCATAACCAATACAATCTCTCAAAGCTGGAATGTTGACTTCTATAGAGTTTAATTTTTTTTCCAACTCATCCAAGCCAGGTCTCCTATCAATTTCATCTAGCCATTTGACTAATAATGAGATTCCGGAACATTCCGATAGAAGTATGTCGCGAGTTTCAGAAGTAAGAGCGACCTGTTCAACCATATTCTCTGACGATGGCTATTCATTGAAGACTATTGCGATTGAGAGACTATAATAAGAAAATATCAATGTTAAGATAGATACGAAGTATCCTCCAGGATATTAGGTGTTTTTTGCAACACCGGCTGTTGTAAAAAAGTACCGAAAACAACTTAAAATGCTGTATTCATACCATTTTCATTATATACTCTCCGAATAACGCGTAAGCGCTCACTACGGTGGGAGGAAAAAAATATGGAAATGGATAACAAAGTAATGATGAGTGAAGTTGGAGGCGCTTTCGTAGTCTCTTGGTTAGTTCTAGGGAGCATGGGGTCAAATGGCCTTATGGCTGGATTAGTACTTGCTGCAGCAATGACTGCTATGGCTGGTGCACATATTCTGCCTATGTTCACATGGATGACCATAATGACAGGCGACTTGGCGGACCAAGACAACTGGATGAACAATGGTATGCGATTGGTTGCACAGATAGTTGGAGCTCTTCTAGCTATCTTGATGATGACCGAGGCTGGAGAAATTGATACCGGATACGCCGCAGGCGATATGTGGGGCTTCGATCTATGGCCAGCATTGACCATGGTAGCTGCAGGTGCAGTTATTGGAACAATACACAGCCGATGTGAAGCATGGATGACTGCTCTAGCAGTAGTTATGGCAGCTGGCGCATTAGGTATGGGTGTTGGAGGAGCACACGATATGGCATCTTGCCTAATGGGTGACTCTGGTAACATTGCTAACGCTGCAAGCACATGGCTTGTTGACGGCGTAATGGTCGGTGTTGGAGCAATGATTGCTACCAAGATCGATGATGCAGTTTAGATAAATAGAATATTTATTTGAAAAACGTAAGGCGGACTGGGGGATGAAAATCCTCCAGTTTAGCCGAATTTAAACACCAACTGACTATTCTGTTAGTTGATTAATTTATTTCTAAAGTTACTTTACAAGAGGTAAGTTACTAGTTATTGGATCAATTGAAGAACGTGGCCCCGGACCTATGCCTACAACAGTTACAGTTCCTGAGGGAATTTCTGTATGGCCAGCATCTTTCACCATATAACAAATCAGGCCTGCTTCGTTAGCATCGCCAAAGATACGTTTCAGATTATCGAGATTGCTTGCTGTGCAGACAATCTTCCTAGCGCCATTTGTACGATACTTCTCTAATGTCTTAGGAGCTACTCGCTTGGCCTTAAGAACACATTCAGCGGCAGCATGGCTACATTGGGCAGCAAGTTTACCTTTCGACATTGTAAGATCACTGCGGGTGACCAAAACCATAGTTAGTTCGTCATTCCGTGGCAATCTCAAGCACCGCCTCTGGATTTTTGAGTGATGTGTGTCTTGTCATTAATTCACTAAGAGGATTGGCGAACCACGCCACTAATACAACATTTCCTGCAGCATGTAGTAAATCAAAAGGTAAACCATTCAGTAAATAAACCAAGAAAAAGGATGTGTCAACAGAATGTAAGATGCTTAGAGATACTATCCAATTGAATAAAAATCCTGAGAAAGCAGCAAATATTACAAGATTAGTAATATTGAGTTTCTCATTTTGAATGAATTGAGAACGAAGCAATGCAGCCAAAACCCCTATAGAAGCCCATGCAATTATTTGATAATTAGACCAAAGGCCATGTTCTAACATCACATTAGATGAAAATGTAACTATGGTAGCAAAGGCTATAGAATAGGAAATACCAAAATAAATTCCAACCATTATTGCTAAGAATGTAACTGGTTGGACATTAGGGATGGGATCCAATAGTAGTCTTCCAGAAACTGCAAGTACTACAAGTATTGTAAAAATTAAACCTGGATTCTGAGACTTAAACTTACTATCTGTAAATATCAAGGATGCTATTGCAACAGTAACTATTGTCAAATCCAGAACGAATTGTTCGGTGGGAGAAAGAGTTACGGCATGCGCATCGAATAACATAGGTAAGTCGGCTAATGTGATTATGTTATTGATGATTACTCTGATTGAATCTTGAAGATGGTAGAAATATACATTTTTTTGTTGATTCTAAGTTTATACTCATGTTACCATGTTTCTGTTACGATTTGGAATGTAATAACACTATCATCATCTAATGTTAGTGCTGAAATTCCTGAAAAAGAAAGTACACCATTATGTAAAAATTTCCAAGAAGTCCAAATATTGTCTCCACAAGGCCCTTGTTCACACGGATTGATTCCTCCTATCGAGTTAACGAAAAGACCTAGTTCGCCATAATCAGTAACATTCAGTGCAAAATTATCACCTGTAACTGAGACTGCAGCATTCAATAGATCTATTCCTATATTGTACCCTTCAAACCCACCAACACAAGCACCAGTAGTATTCCAATTCTTATCTGTCTTGAAATCTGTGCCATCAGAATCTATGTGATGCCTACCATCATTAAAGCCAGGAGGTGCTGATTCCGAGGAGAAATGGAAACAAACTACTTGTTCGCCATCCCAAATATCAGGAAGACCATAATGCGGATCCTCAGCTTCTTCAACTAACTCGGATGTCATTCGAGACCATTCAGTAGATAAAGTGCTAGAAAATAACATTAACATCACTAAAAAAACAGCTGATGAGGATTTAAGTTTGTTTTCTTCACGGACTACAAAATAAGAAAAACCTGTTAATAAAACAATAATCGCAATTGTTGCAAGTAAAGAAGACATGGAATTCGAAGTGCCAGAAAATTAGTTATTTAATGTTTAGTTGTTTACTCATCGGTCATAGATTTGATTTTCTCAAGAAGCATCTGATTGACTAATTTTCCATCAGCCGAACCACCAAGTTTGCCCATCACCATACCCATCAAAGGACCTACGGCGGACAAGCCTCGTTCTTTGACAAAATCTATTTTTTCTGAAAGTACTGAGTCGACGGCTTGTTCAACTAAATTAGTATCAGCGGGAGCGAAACCTTCTGAATCTGCAACATTAGAAATCCACGATGTCTTTTCTTCAAAGGTAAGAATACTGGAATTTTGATTCATTAAATATAACTTCCCAATTGGCACTAACCCTTCTCTTGTAATGATGTCGTTCTCTCTTGAAAATATCAATAATGCTAACAATTCCCAAGAAACCTCAGATATGGAAAGATTTGCTTCTTTAGCAATTTCTGAACGAGTATTATCAAGTAATATAGATGCCCAAGATTTAGCAGGTAGCGCTGGTGTAGACAAAAGGTCATCAGTAACTCCTGAAATGAATACGTCATCTAATTCAGCACCTATTAATGCCTCTAATTGATTCTCTGAAATATCATATTCATCTAATCTAGATATTCTCTGGGAACGATTCATTGGAAGATTATTCTGTATTTTTTCCCAACGTTCAGATTCCAAATATAAAACCTGAACATCTGTTTCAGGATACATACGAGCGCCGCTTGGCAAGGGTCTCATCGCAGTAGTTGTTCCATCTTCAGGAGAACCTTTGCGGATTACAACATTACGAACTTCTCCTGGTATTCTGTGGAAGGCCGCTCTGGCACGCAGTAGTACTGACTCAAGTGCTAATTCAGCCTGCCATTTTGGAGCCACACACAAAACAAAAGCATCTTGCTCTGACAATTCAAGTTGCTTCCTTATAGAATCGACATCAGATTCCGTAATTCCATATGCAGGGAGTTCATCTGAATGGAAAATACCAGCAACACCTGCTTGCTTAGCAGAACTTGCTAGTTCTCTTCCAAGACGAGGTTTTTGTGCGCCACTTTCATCTAATTCTTTACTTCCAATTTTACCTGCAAACCCGCTTAATTTTAATGCCAGAACTACTGAATTAGATGAAATTGATTTAGTTATCATCTCAGATGAAGAGGTCAAAAATAAATGTGTCAAATCACTTGTGCCGAGAGGCAATCTAGAACTGGCAGAAAGAACTACTCGATTTTCAACAGGAATGGAATCTAATCGGCGATCCGGAGGTAAAGGAGGGAGGTCTGCATCTTCGCGTAGTTCATTTGCTAAACGATACATGTGAAGTTGCCTAGCCATCTCAAGTTTGATGATTTTAGGGATCCAAGCTAAATCTTGACAACCTTTGATTTCAACCCTCACTCCACAAGCAATACTTACATTGAGATCTTGTCGAATGGATCCTAGGCCTCTTCGAACTTGACGGGTGTCGCGTAATAATGTCCCCAAAGTCGAGGCAACTATTTGTGCATGTTCAGGTGTTTGAATGTCAGGAGCGGTGGCAATTTCAACTAATGGCACACCAAGACGATCTAAATTGTAAAAAACAATTTCGCCATCTAATGTAGATTCGGTGTCAAGTTTTCGGGCAGAGTCCTCTTCAAGACAAATGACATCTATGCCAACATTGCCTAAGTCAGTCTCAATAGAACCATGGGTTGCAACCAAAGTGGTTCTCTGAAAGCCGCTAGTGTTTGAACCATCAACTACTGTTTTCCTCATGGCTTGCATAGATGATACAGGTTTCGCATTCATCATTGCTGAGATAGTTAGAACCGTGTCTACAGCATCACTATCATGATTTAGAGGAGGGGCTTCATCTAACTCTATCAGCCCTGCATTTGGAGGTTGTACATATACAAAAGAGCGATTTCGTTTTTGCTCAAAACGAGCACTCACATCAATTCTTCCGCTTTCTCCTTGGGCAGCACGTAATTTTCTATGAGAGCGTTTCCAATTTTTAGGGATTTCATTTAAGCTAAGATCGTATAATTCACTAGGCATGCGTGAGTGAAGTTTTCCAGTATCTAACTGCTGGTGTATTTCTAGTCCGCACATAAAACCCAGACCCTCGGGGTTCAGATTCATCGGAAAAGAAACGTCTCCCATAGGTTCCATATTAATCACAGAGACGGGGTTACCTTTCATAGGTTAAACGGGAGATTAAGCAAAACTATATTCGCCGATTTTTCTCTGAAAGAGCGTTCCCCCCTGACATAACTGCTGGAGTATCTTATCGACTGTAAACTCGTCTATCTTCTTCGCAATCGCTCGATTATATATCATGCTGAGAGTAGCCACATTGTTATTTTCATTACAAATATCTCTAATAATACTCATAATTAGTGTGGTCTTGTTTCTTTCTCGTACAGAAACTCCTGAGAACTCTGATTCATCTTCAATTCCTGATTCTTCTCGCCAATGTTTGAAAACGGCGAGAGCGACTTTTGCATCTTCATCAATTGCTTGATTGCGCAAGAACATTCGCGCATGAGCCTCTGTAAGTCGTATTAGAGCCTCTAACGCTCTTGCTGTTATTGGAACTACATTAGATTCGCCATCGTATTGATCTTCGGCACCGAATGATTGTCGTTCTTTCACATAGTACTCCTTAATCATGGCCATGACATTGGTATCAATATTAGGATGATAGTTTCGTTTTGCGAAAGCG
>Ga0315322_10004593_pt1 | contig 10636 bp, 10 predicted proteins | sample M110021515metaG_FD_203461 | JGI IMG/M metagenome (GOLD analysis project Ga0315322, IMG submission 203461) | Ammonia-oxidizing marine archaeal communities from Monterey Bay, California, United States - M1 100m 21515 | ecosystem: Environmental > Aquatic > Marine > Intertidal zone | place: USA... | reverse complement strand
TCGATGATTTCATTTTGGTCGAAATCGCTTTCCGTCAAAAAATGTTTCATTCGCTTTTCTTGGTTTGGAAGGATGCGAGGGCGTCCTCCGTTATTTTCAAGGCTTGTTCGATTTCGGTATCGTCAACGTTCAAGGGAGGAAGAAAACGAATCGCGTTTCCTGCGGCTCCCACGACCAGCAAGCCTTTCTTCCGCAAGGATGAGATCAATTCGGCCGGATCGTCCTTCATTGCGAGCGCGAGCATGAGTCCTCGGCCTCTTGCTTCTTCAACCATGGTTGGGAAACGCTCGGCCAATCGACTCAATCCTGCGTGCAAAACGAGGCCCTTTTCCCGTGCTGCCTCGATGAGTCCGTTGTTCTCCATGACATCGAGCACCGCATGAGCTGCAGCGCAAGCCAAGGGAGAACCACCAAAAGTGGTCCCGTGGCTTCCGGGTTTGAAAACGTCACTCCATTGTCCGCTGACCCAAAATGCTCCAATGGGAAACCCTCCGCCCAAGCCCTTGGCCAAGGCCACGGCATCTGGGCAGATGCCGGATTGCTGATAACCGAGAAAGTCACCGGTCCGTCCGATTCCGGATTGAACTTCGTCGATCATGAGCAATGCGTTCCTTTCCCGGCAGAGCTTTTCAAGGCCTTGAAGAAAATCGTCCCGGGCCTCGTGTATTCCACCTTCACCTTGAATCGATTCGATCAAAACGGCTATCGTCTTGTCGTCCAACTTGCGATCCCATGCATCGAGGTCGTTGAGTGGGGCGAATTCAAAACCGTCCAAAAGGGGCTCGAACCCCTTGCGGTATTTGGGCGAAGCGGTTGCCGAGAGAGCCCCCATGGTTCTTCCGTGAAAGGCGTTTTCCGCAGCGAGAATCTTGCCTTTTCCCTGAAGCTCTGGGGTTTCGGAAGCCAGTCGGGCAAACTTGATCAACCCTTCGTTTGCCTCCGCTCCACTATTGCAAAACAGCATCTTTCCCGGCCCGATTTCGGACACCAGTCTTTTGGCCAAGCGGACTTGTTCGGGAATGGAGTAGAGATTCGAGCAATGAACGATCTTTCCCGCTTGCCGGCTGACTTGCTCAGTCCAGTGAGGGTGACAGTGTCCAAGGTTGGTCACTGCGATCCCGCTCGTGAAGTCAAGGAACTCTCTACCTTCGGAATCCCAAAGCTTAGCTCCTTCCCCCCGTACGATTTCAAGAACCGGGGTGGCATAATTGCCGATGAGGAGTTTCTTGTGATCGGTTGCGTCCATGGTTTTCAGTTGTGGACGATTTCGGTTCCGATTCCTTCGTCCGTAAAGATTTCGAGCAAAATGCTGTGGGGGAGCCGCCCGTCGATGAAGTGCACCCGGTTGACGCCGGCATGCAAGGCCTCGACCGCGCTGTTTACCTTGGGAAGCATTCCTTTTGCGATCACCTTTTGCTCCTTGAGAGGTTCGACCTGATGCACGGGTAGGCTGGAGAGCAGGGTGGTGGGGTCATCGGGATCCTTGAGGAGTCCGGGGACGTCCGATAGGTAGACAAGCCTTCTTGCCTTCAGGGCTATCGCTATTTGAGCCGCCGCAGTGTCCGCATTGACATTGTAGCATTGGCCTTCGGCATCCGATGCGGTGGAGGAAAGGATGGGCATAAGACCCTTGTCCAATGCTTCGAGGATCGGCTCAGTCCGAACGGATTCGATATCACCCACGAACCCGAGATCGGGCTCGCTGACTAGTTTTTTGCATAAAAGAACGTCCTTGCCCGGAATCCGCTGGACCCCGCAATCGTTCGAGGAAACGAAAGACGCGACCTCTTCGTTAACTTCGCCGTTCAAGACTTCGTCCACTACCCGAATGGTTTCCTTGTCCGTTACCCTCAACCCGTCGATGAACTTCGCCTCAATCCCTTTCTCGGATACTTTTCGGGTCACGGCCTTTCCTCCTCCGTGCACGACCACGACCTTGATCCCCACGAAATTCAGGAAGACCAAGTCCCGCGCTACGCCGGCCCTTACCTCGGGGTCGGGTGAGTCCATGAAGCTTCCGCCATACTTGACCACGAAAATGGATCCGCGAAAGCGCCGGACGTAAGGAAGGGCTTCCACCAGAATACTGGCTTTCCTTTTGCTTTCCTCGACCTCGGCCATCACTCGCTCTTGTTGAAATTAACGTACTCCTCGCTCAAGTCGTTGGACCAAATCTCGCTTTCCCCCGAACCCAGGTTCAAGTCAAGCCTGATGCCGAATTGCTTCCCTGAGACAATCTCTTTCCATTTGCCTTTGTTTTCCTGGACGGGTTCGCCTTTGATCAAGGCAGGCACCTCGTCATACTGCATGTCGAGCTTGTCGATATCCAACCCGACCTTTGCATAGCCGGCAGCATCAACGACTCTTCCCCAATTGGGATCGGAACCGTACCAGGAAGATTTGACCAGCAATGAATTCGCGACGATCCGGGCGACTTTTTCCGCAGCCCGGGCATCGGGAGCCCCCGCAACCTTGACCTTGACGAATTTCGTGACTTTCTCACCATCGCAGACGCATTTGCGTGCCAGACAAGCGCAGACGGCATCGACTGCCTTGGCAAACTCAAGTCGAACGCTTGCGGGTTCCTTTTCGATGGAAAGACCTGAAGCCCCGTTGGCCATGAAGAGAACGGTGTCGTTGGTACTCATGTCCCCATCAATGGTTATCCGGTTGAAGGACTGATTGACTGCATGGGTGAGAGTGTCTTGGAGAAACGGGTTCGAAACGGAGGCATCGGTCGTGAGGAACGCGAGCATCGTGGCCATGTTCGGTTCGATCATGCCTGCTCCCTTGACCACTCCACCAACCGTGATTTCTCCTGCCGGCGTCTCGATTTTCGCCGAACACGACTTCGTGCAGGTGTCTGAAGTAAGGATTGCCTCCTGAAAAGCCTTTGCCCCGTCAAGCTCGGCCTCTGCGTCCGTGGTCGCATCCCTGATGCCCGAGGTTATCTTGCTCATTGGCATGCGGACTCCGATTCGTCCCGTCGAGCAGACCAGGATTTCCCTTGAATGAAGATTCAGGTGGCGGGCAACTTCGGATGCCATTTTGGCGGAATCCGAATCACCCTGACCCCCGGTGCAGGCATTTGCGTTTCCGCTGTTGGCCACGATTCCATGAAATTTGGCCGATGGGTCGGACAGAAGATTTTGGCAATAGCGAACGGGAGCTGCCTTGACGTCGTTGGTCGTGAAGACTCCCGCTACCGAACAAGGCTTTTTCGAGTAGACGATACCCAAGTCGTTCTTTCCGTCGTTTTTGCCTTTCACATCGCAATGCACGCCCGAGCAGAAGAAACCCCGGGGTTCGGTCAGTCCTTCGCCGTTTTCAAAAAATTTCATAGCAGGCCTGCACTTTCTTCATATCCTTGACAGACGTTCATTGACTGAATGGCTTGTCCTCCGGCCCCTTTGATCAGGTTGTCCTCCGCCGAGCACAAGATGTACCTGCCGGTCCGCGGATCGGTATGAACCGAGAGATCGATCCGGTTGGTGCCGGCGACATGAGCCACGTCCGGGAATTCCCCTTCCGGCAAAAGATTGACGAAAGGACGGTGGCCGAAGATCCGGTTCCAGCAGTCGACAACCTTTTCCCTGTCCAATTCTCCTTCTGCCGGAACGGAGACAGTCGAGCAAATTCCCCTGTTCATGGGAGCCAGGTGCGGATGAAAGGAAATCACGACTTCTTCAGGAGACCGCAGGGAAAGAAGTGAGAGCTGCTCTTCGATCTCGGAAAGATGACGGTGCTTCGGCAACCCGTACGGACCCGCACTTTCGTTTCTCTCGCAATAGAGGAGTTTTTCGGTGGCATTTCTTCCTGCACCGCTTATCCCGCTCATTGAATTGGCGACGATCCCTTCCTTTTTCACGATTTTTTCCCGGAGAAGAATGGAAAGAGGAATCAGGATGCTCGTCGGGTAGCATCCCGGAGATGCGATCAAGGGTGAATTGTCCCAGGAAAGCTCGTGCAATTCGGGCAATCCGTAGGACGCCTTTTCCAACCATTCGGGAGCGGGGTGGGGCTGGCAGTAGAATTCTTCGTAGGTTTCCGCGGAGTTGAGCCGGAAGTCCGCGGACAGATCGATTACCTTCTTGCCTGCCTCAAGGAGCGGGATGGCGTATTCAGCGGCCGTGCCATGGGGTAGGGCGAGAAAGAAAAGTTCGGTATTCTCATCCCTGCAAAGTTCTTCGATCGAAGGATTCGAGAAAGAAAGCAGGCATCCCTTTCCCCGCAGTTTTGGTATGCAGTCCTCAACTTTTTTTCCGACCAGGGAGCGGGAAGTCACTCTTTCCAAGGTTGCGTGAGGATGATCGAGAAGCAGGCGCACGAGCTCTCTACCTGAATATCCGGAAGCTCCGATTATGCATGTTTTCATCGATATGAGCCTTGAGTTGATTGTCTTTAAATAAACAGACCCCCCGGTTGGAGTTCCGAGGGGTCTTTCGTTAAAGTTTCTTTTTGTCGGTTAGCGTTTCGAGAATTGGAATCTTTTTCTAGCCCCTGGTTGGCCGGTTTTCTTTCTTTCGATTTTGCGCGGGTCACGTCGCAAGTGTCCAGCTCTTTTCAAAGGTACGCGAAGTTCGGAGTCCATTTTTTCCAAGGCCCGTGAGAGGCCGTGCCTGATGGCACCGGCTTGGCCCACTCCACCTCCACCCGAAACATTGACGGAAACGTCTACGCTGCTTGTCTTTTCGACGGTGGCCAAAGGGGAGGCAACTGTTTTTCTTTGCTGCTCGGTTTTGCAATAATCGTTAACGTCGCGACCGTTGATCACGAAATTGCCGGTTCCTTCCTTGATTCTCACCCGGGCCGTACTGGTTTTTCTACGGCCTGTTCCTATGAATTCTACTGATTTTGCCTTGGCGCTCATGGTAATAAAATTTCTTTAGATAAGGGGGGAAGGCTGTTGAGCCTCGTGGGGGTGTTCGGATCCGCGGTAAACCTTGAGCTTGGTAAGCATGGCACTCGCGAGTTTGTTCTTGGGAAGCATGCCCTTGACCGCGTTGGTAATGATGAACTCGGGCCGCTTTTCGCGGAAGTCGGAAACCGTTCTGTACTTCTCTCCACCCATGTAACCACTGTAGAACATGTACTTCTTTTGTTCCTCTTTGGAGCCGGTCAGCTTGATTTTTTCGGCGTTGATCACGATGACATAGTCACCCGTGTCCACATGGGGCGTATAAATGGGTTTGTTCCGACCGCGCAGGGCGTTGGCTATTGTTACGGCCAACCGGCCGAGGATTTGGTCGGTTGCGTCAACGATTTTCCAATCGTGCGTGGCGGTCTCTGGTCTGGCTAGTGTAGTCTTCATCTTAGGAAATTGGGAAAAGGATCAAAATGGATGAAAACCAATCGTTCGTCAACCGAACAATTGGAAAGTTTCGGTGAGTTCGAACCTAGAACTGGCCCGTGCCGAGATCGGTCAGGGTCTGATCGTAGAATTTCCTGCCGTACCCCATCACTCTATCCGTGTTGTCAAAGACAACCGGCATGTATCTCTGTTCGATGTCCTTGTCAGCCAAAGTTCCTACTGTTCCGCCTTTTCTGATCTTGTAGAACCATACGCTTCCCCAATCATAGCCCTCGACGTAGTTGGCAATGCCCGAAAGCTCGAAGACCTGCCCCTTGGTCATTCCCACCGCAAGCCCCATCAGGTTCTCAATGTTTTCTTTGATCTCCCCGTCATCCTTGGCGAAAGGGTTGGATCCTCCTCCGCGTGTACAACTCGTCAAGGTGAGCAAAGCTGAAAAAAAGAGGAAATAAAGTAGGTGGGACTTGGAGTAAACTGCTCTCATAGTTAACTCTTATTCATGCTTTCTGGAATTTCGCAATATCAATTTTTCCCTACATATTTAGGGGAATTAATAAGCTGCACTTTTTGAGCGGACTTCGTCAGCTGTCGGAGGAGGCCAGTTTCTCCAAGGTTTGATAGCTCCGTGCGATCATTTCCCTGGGGTCATCCAGAAGATTGGCGGAAGCCATCGCGTTGTCGAGGAGCTGATCCGCGACCAGCGAAGCGGTCTCCTCGTCTTTGTCCTTGAGTTCGTAAAGACCTCGGATGATGGAATGCCCCGGGTTGACTTGCAGTTTCACGGAGGGGGAAGGCATGGCTTCATCCATTCCCTGCATCATTTTCATGACCCGTCTGGCCGAGGCACCACCCATTCCGTCTCCTCCGACTACGCAGACTGGACTGTCTATGAGCCTTTCGCCGGTTTCCACCTCGGAAACTTTGTCGCCCAGTTTTTCCTTCATCCACTTGCACAAGGACTTGGTCTTTTTCTTGTCCAATGTGTCCCCGTCTTTTTCCTGATCCAATTTCTCAAGTTCGAAATCCTCGGAATCGGCCGATACGATTTTCTTGTCCTTGTATTCCCGGACGGTTTGCATGAGGTATTCGTCAACTGGCTCGGTCAGGAGGAGAACCTCCAATCCGCGAGCGCTCATTGCCTCGAGGTAAGGTCCTGCTTCGATGGACTCCCTGCTTTTTCCGAAAAGAAAGAGAATCTCCTTCTGATCCTTGGCCATGCGGTCGATATAAGCGTCCAACCCGGTCAATTTCCCCGCATCCATCGCCGTTGACTCGAAAAGTAGCAATTTGGCCAAGTCTTCGCGGTAAGTGTAATCGGTGGCCGCACCCTCCTTGATGAGAACCCCGAATTCCTTCCAGAATTCGAGATAGGTTTCTTCCTCTTTCTTGGCTTGTTCGGCCAGGAAGCGAAGGAACCTTTTGGTCAGGACTTGGTTGAGTTTCCGTAAGAGATCGCTGTCCTGCATGGTTTCGCGCGAAACGTTGAGGGGCAAATCCGAGCTGTCGACCACACCCTTGAGAAAGCGAAGCCATTCCGGGAACAAACCCTTGGGCTCGGGATCGATGAGAACCTTTCGGCAATGAAGGGCGACCTTGTTTTCATTACGGAACATACCCATCTTCTCCATATTGCGTTTGGGTACGAAGAGAAGGGAGTTGATTTCCAAAGGGGCATCCGCACTGAAGTGCATGCGCATCAGGGGCACTTCGTAATCATTGGCCTGAAATTTGTAGAATTCCTCGTACTCCTCGTCCTTGATCTCGTTTTTCGAGCGCATCCAAATCGCATCAACGGTGTTGACCTTCTCGCCGTTGACGGACACGGGAAACTGAACGAAAGCCGAATATTTCTTGATGATTTCCTTGATCCGGTCCTCCTTGGCGAACTCCGCAAAATCTTCCTTCAGTTCGATGACGATCTTGGTTCCCCGCCTTTGGCCATCGGCGGATTGAATCGAATAAGAACCGTCTCCTTTGCTCTCCCAGCATTGCCCCGTCCCCTTGGCATGCCATGACCTGGTGTAGGCCTGAACATTGTCGGCCACCATGAATACGCTGTAGAAACCGACTCCGAACTTCCCGATGAGGGCATCGTTCTTTTCACCGTCCGCCTTGATTGCGTCCATGAATTCCTTCGAGCCAGAATGGGCGATGGTACCCAGGTTTTTGACCAATTCGTCCTTGGTCATTCCGATCCCGAAGTCCTGGATGGTGAGTTGATTTGCCGAATCGTCGGTCGTCACATTGATTTCATGCTCCAAGGCATCGTCAAAAACGTTTTTCTCGGTCAATTGAAGTCTGCGCAACTTTTCCAAGGCGTCGGATGCATTGGAGATCAATTCCCTGACAAAGATCTCCTTGTCCTTGTAGAGGGAGTTGACGACGATATCGAGAACCTGCTTAGTCTCCGCTTGAAATTCGTGGGTTGTTGGTTTTTTACTCATGATTTTCGAAAAAACCCTTCAGTCTAAGAAGTTGGCTTTTTTCAGCAAGCGCGAATTTTTGGTCTGACCTCCCGATTCGTTTTCCTCAAAAGGAGGCGGGTCATTGGTCTTGATCGAACTTCTTCCTGAAATATTCGTATGCCTCGTTGATCTCCCTAGCCTTGGTTTCGGCAACCTCTCTGATTTCCGGACCCATGGCGCTCACGCGGTCCGGATGATATTGTGCGATGAGCTTGCGGTAAGCCGATTTGATTTCCTTTTCGGAATAAGGTTTTTCGAGACCCAGGGTTTTCGCAAAGCCCGTCTCCATCGGATCGAAAGGGGATTCAGGTTGTACGGAGGCAAAGGTTTCTGAACTTTCTGCCGTTTCGCTTTTCTCGGCTTTTTCGGTGCGGTCGGGTTCTTTTTGCCCTTTTTCCTTCTTTTGTTCCTCCGTTCCGCTCGCTTCGTCTTCGGATGTTTCATCCTTTTTGGTTTCTTGGCCGATCTCCGTTTTTGGGGCCGCCGGTTCATGCCCGAGCAGGGAATCCAGTTTCCAAAGCATGCACCATGAACAAATGAAAACGAATGCCCAAGAGACTTTTTCCATCATGGAGGTAATCGTGTTCGGATCATTCCCGAAAAGCTTTCTCCAACGCATGGATCCTCCGTAAAGCTCATGCAATTCACCGCTCAACCACTCGGCCGTCAGCAAGGACAAAGCGAAAGCAAGGATTCCCCCGTAGACAAGTTTGCCTCCCCATCGAACGAATTTTGTCTTTTTGCTCATTCTGCGTTTTTACCGACTTTCCGCGAACCGTGCTTTGGCCGTGACTTGACCGCTATCAGGGCACTTTGTTCTCGATCGATCCCAGAAAGCGAATGGTACGATCTCAACCTGGAAAGCGCCCTGAGCAGGTTTGGTACAGATAAAGGGCCACGCCCCCCAAGACGATGACGAGCCATTTTTTTGCTCTTTGCATACGTTTATCCTGCCCAAGGAAAGCGGGATGTCAAATTTCAACGAATCCCGGTTCCTTCCCTCACTGAGCGGATGGAAGGAAGAGTGAAGATTGAAGGGTGAAGAGTGAATTTTGAAGAGTGAAAGGGAAACCAACCCCTTAACCCTCCTTTTCTCAACCAGCCTAGTCACCACTTCTCAACCAGTCTTGTCATCGCGAGGGCGTAGCCCGTGGCGATCCACTGTGAACCGGTATGCGAACCGCATCCCCGTACGCGTTCTTCGAGACACGATGGATTGCCGCGTCGGACTAACGTCCTTCTCGCAATGACAGGGTCGTGGAGCCCCTAGCACTTTTGTCTGACGCAAACAGAGTGTTGTCATCGCGAGGGCGTAGCCCGTGGCGATCCACTGTGAACCGGTATGCGAACCGCATCCCCGTACGCGTCCCGCAGGGGGAGTCAAGGGTTGGGGGTTGCCAGGGGGGTAGTCATCGATTGGGTCGCCGCCCTTGTAGTTGGAAGAGGAATTACTCAATCAAGCCTAGGCAGACTCCACGATCGTAAATCCCAGGCACAATCACATGATAAATCGCCCCAATATACTCAATACGCTGCTTGCGTGGCATTCACTCATGCGTATCACACTAGCAAACGAAAGGGAAATATTTAAATTCAACGTTTGACCCCTTTTGCTCCTCTCCTAGAATTTCTGCTTTCATGCTTCAAATGTTTCTAGGCTATTTACCTGATTAATAAAAGTTAACAAGTGTTCATCTTGCTCAGTTAATCGCGGCCAAAACTCTACATTTTCCAAAACTTCTCTATCGTCTTTTAGTACTGCTACTAAACCTAGCAGAGCTTTTATTAATTGGAAATATTCTTTGAATAGAATTTTGCCTACTAAACTTGCTTTGGGAATTCCAATACTTATCTTAGAAAAACTAGTGCCATCTGTTGTTGGTGATGGAGCCAATACAACTATAAATCTGTTTTTTTCCCCTTGTACCTTAACCAATGATATGTTGCCTCCAATGGTTTCGTAATTCATTTTAACGGTAGCTAAACCAAGCAGTTTTAATTTCCGATAAGACGGATGGGTTTTACTTGCCTTAAAGTGATATTTAATTTGAAGATGGTATGGAGACACTTCTTTAAACTCAGGTTTCGACATTGTTTCCATGCCGTGTAACGATTGCCAATGCTGTACATCAAATCCGTTGCAAGAGAGTAGGTGGTTGTGGATTTTTACTTCTTTGCCATCCCTCACAAACATCCTATAATTACCAATCTCTACATTATTAAAATCGGGGATTTGGAACTTGGGTGCTTCGCCATTGTAAACCCATATGGCACCATATTTTTCTACTACAGGATATGAATGTGTTTTAGCCGATTGCGGGATTGCAGATTCGTTCGGTACAAAGTTGCATTTACCTACTCCGTTAAATTTCCATCCGTGAAAAGGACATTGCAGCGAATTCTCTTCCACTGTACCTTGGCATAGGTCGGCGCCTAAATGTGGGCATCTGCTTTTAAGCGCGGTTACTTTTCCGTTGGCACCTCTAAACAACGCGATTTTATTGGCATGCAAAAAGAATGGGGTTACTTTCCCTTGCTTTAGTTTTTTAGAAGACATGGCAAAATACCAACTCTCCGTTAGTACGCTTTTATTGCCAAAGTTTTTCCCACTCATATCGCCTCGTCTTGTTTGATTCTATGGGATTTTAACTGCTCTAAGTTGCTAATTATAGATTCGTTTCCATTTACGAGCGGTGAGATTGTGAACGATCCCCGTTGCCGTTCTCGTAGTATTGTGTATGAAAAACGTCCTTTATCTCCTCCTGTACCGCCTTCTTCTGCGCCCCGTCCCCCCACCCACCCATCAGCAGGGCGACGAACATAGCGGCCAGTAGCTTCTTCATTCCTCCATCCAATACCG
>Ga0315322_10004592_pt1 | contig 10637 bp, 6 predicted proteins | sample M110021515metaG_FD_203461 | JGI IMG/M metagenome (GOLD analysis project Ga0315322, IMG submission 203461) | Ammonia-oxidizing marine archaeal communities from Monterey Bay, California, United States - M1 100m 21515 | ecosystem: Environmental > Aquatic > Marine > Intertidal zone | place: USA... | reverse complement strand
TGAACAGCCGAATCGGTTTTTGGGGACTGGAAGGAATAATTTTCTTGTGAAATCCCCAGGCGCCGTCGGGATACTTAGGATCAAACGGCCAAGCCTGATTTACAAAGGTGCCGGAGGTGGTGAGCACTCGACGATAAAGGTCGGTTCGAAACCATGCCATGATAAGCGAAGCGGAACCTCCGGAACTGGAGCCCATTACCGCACGCCCATCTGGGTTCTTTGTTAATCTTAGCTGATAGTGTTTCTCCACGCGAGGAAGTACTTCGTCTTCAATATACTGCGCAAATAATCCGGACATGTTGTCATACTCTTTGCCTCGTTGGTGCCCCTGTGCATCACCGCCCCCATTAGCAATCTGGATGAGAATAATTGGTGGAATCCGTTTCTGGGCGATCAGATTGTCCAGAATGTGCGGCAAGGTCATGTTGGGTTTTCCCTTAGGCCCATCGTGGCAAATCATAAACGGGGCGTCTTTGGCTGCCTGATGCTGTTTGGGAATATAAACAGTAATCTGCCGCTTGTAGTCAATCTCATGCGTATCCACGATGAGGGTCTTAGGATTCTGGGGGTCGACCGTTCCAAACTTCTCCCGGGCAATTCCAGGGTTGTAGATTGTGGTTTCTTTGGAGTCGATCGTAAACTGCTGTACGGTCCCCTGCGGAACGCCGTCAATCACCTTTAATTCAGGAGCTGGAATGTATTCTGGACCAATCACGAAATTGTCGTGGACGTCCAATGGCGGACTCTCGCCCGGGTTTAGCATCTTAAACGAGGGAGCCCCGGCGGCATCAAATTCTCGAATAGGCGGTGCCCCGAGGGCTGGTACTGTGAAGAATAATGTAATAAGTAGAAACGACGCCGGTAACTTTAACATGAAGAGACCTCGTAAAAAGTGGGAACAACTAGGAAGCGTGTCTACGCAACCCTCGTCGATTCCATCTTGATAATCGTGCTGGAAATCCTAAGAACACATCCTAACCCAACCGGTGACGGAGGGCAAAAGAGGTGCTCAGAATGAAGGTTTTCCTTTCGTCGCGGTAGCTGCCATCTCCGGGTGGTTGAGGGACAGGGTAACGTGCTGTATGATCCACCGGACTGAATTCCTAGGGTATCCGGATGGCTCCTCTGAGGGCTTAATCGTTGCCCACTCCAAAGCTTGCCGATGGAATAAAGGTTTTTTAACAGCGATGAACCTACAGGCAACTTCCTGTTACTAAGACGAACAATTCTTTGCCTACGCTCATCCAACGATTTGAGCATTAGGCTACCCCCGGCGGATTTTGCTTACGGAAGGATTCTCTAAGCATAGCCTCGTTATAAGGTAACCAAAGACTCCAGAATGCCATCCCACAGTTCATGCCGGCTCTCTAAGGTTGATTGAGCAGCGCGACCGGCAGCATCCCATTTCTCTGCGTCGGATCCACAGAGCAGACAAAGTAAATCCTCACCCATGGGGCCATGATGGTCATCATCTATTTCGATATGCCGTTGTAGATAATATTCAAATAAGGTGTATTGATCAGTCTGAGACTCATTGAGTTGTTTAACGAGACCGCGAAACAAGTCAGGGATTAAATCTTCTCGACCGAACAAGAAGATGGCTGCCAACTCTTCGGGACTGGAGCTTCGAATAGATTCGAATGTGGAACGGACAAAGCTGCCGATGTGATTCGGGAGATTCGACGAATCAAGAAGTTCATCCAACTCTTTGTGGGCCTCAAGGCCTAGGATAAACGCATCAATATAGTTGGTAGGAGCGCCCGTCTGGATCATCGCCATTCGATACATCTCATAATGGCTTAAAAATTGTCCGGTGGGTCCCACATCTGATTCTTCGGCTAATACGATCTCATTAATCAAACGGACTGCCAGAGGATACTTTGTTTCCGGACGCCATGGAATCTCACACCCACAGAAAGTGGCTTGCAACGACTTCAGTAATGACATGAAGTCCCAGACTGCAAAAACGTGCTGAGTCATGAAAGTTCTAACGTGTACTGGTTCTGTTATTACCGCGTACATCGGATGGTTAAGGAGTCTTTCTCTTTGTGGTGCTAATAAAGTTTTGATCTTGAGCAGGTTGGCATTCACGGTTTTGACTTTGCTTAGTTGATTGGTTCAGATTCCTATATATTTTGGCGTGAAGATCGCAATTCGCACACCATGGACAATTGATAAATTTAGTCATTTCAGGAGAAGAAATTAGAGATGCTCTTTTTCGATACCATCGGGCGTAAGCCGCTAGCCGGCGGGTGTTGCAGACTTGAATTGACTAAGAAACGTAAAAGGGAATTGAAGGACCTTGTGATCCGGCTGGTGTGATGCTCGTGGTGTTCGCAGCGCCTTATACCGAACCAGGAGCGGTATGGGGTCGCCCTTCAGAGGCGTGCGAGAGTACAGCATCGATTTCAAATATGATCGGATGATTATGCGATCTGAGTCTGGTAAACAGACCTGGTAAGTCATATTTTCCGGACAAGATTCAAGCCTTCACGGCCTTCGTAAGTTAATAAGCAGGCCCCATCCGCCGCACACTGCTGGAATATGGCTTCAAAGAAGTGCCGCTCACCGGGCCAGGGGAAAGCAAAGAATAGATCGAATTCGGAAGGGGCCAAGCCGATGTCGTCGTAGACGTCCCCCTCGTCCGTCACGACGTGCTCGATTCCTTGCGATAGTTCGAGAATATTTGCAACGTTGCGTGGAACGAAACTACCACAATAGAAACGGGTCGGTAAAACGAGCTCGCGTGCCAGAAGGCAAGACTCCTCCACTAAGGTAGGTTCTATCTCGATGCCTACCGACTCCATCCTGTGATTAGACGCTAATAAAGCTGCTACGCCCATTCCACTTCCGAGTTCACAGAAACGATTGCCAGTTAGCAGGTAGTTATCTAGGATCCAAGTCAGAGCCTGATCCACCAGGTGAAAATCACAGGGAACATAGTTGTGGATTGCTGGCTGAGAACTCTTTACGAAAATGTCGCTTCGATTATCTGCTAAATTAATCAGTTGCAAAGAAGTTGCTGTTTGGCTGATAGTGCTAAGATCATCAGGGAGATTGATTTGTTCTAAAGCCATATTTGCTCGGTTTCTTGACAGCATGCGCTGCGGTGTATGAGGGACCTTGTAAGTGATTGTTCCAATGTTAACGCTTGGTGGAGGGATTTGGATGCTGCCGTTGTCAATCCTATGTTGCCCGTTTATAGGTAGTTCGCTTTCATCTTCCATTTCAGGGAGGAACTGTTAGGACGGTTTAAAGTGGTAGTTTGCAGTTAGGGCAAATCTGATACTTGACGGACATATTGCAGTTACATTCCGGGCAGTGCTGGCGTTGTTTGGAAAACCAGCGTTGTAACGGCTCATAGAGGCGTTTGCTAAGAGGATACAGGGCAAGTGCGACGAAGATTACGACCGCCACAAGTGCTAGGCGTTCAAGTGGAGTTTCTCCATCTATCAACGCGCGTGAAATCAGAAAACCAAAAGGGAGTACGTAAACTGCCGCGAGACGTTTGTTTTTCATTGGCTGATCTTCTCCTTAATCCCCTGGGAATTATAGGGGGGGGGGGACGGTCCTAGGGCAACCTTATGCGGTAAGGTCCGGAGAGTCTGTACTAACTTTTCCTCAGTTCCGATCCTGTAAGCTTTACGTCCCACATCTGCCGGCCGTTCATCTGCACCCAATGGGCGTGCAGTGAGGGGTCGGAGCCGGTGGTGTCGACGTCTAGGCGTAGCCACACATTCGGCATTGCGGCACCCTTAATAAGATCGGGATGCGGAATATTGAGTGTTGGTATGACCCTCGCGTGAATTGGAGAGACAATAAACTGACGGATTGCATAGCCAACACTTTCTTCCGTTTTGTATTGCAGCCAGCGTGAGCAGTGTATATCGCCGCCGATCAGGACGACACCACTAATTTTCTTCTTGCCAATAAATTGGAACAAAGCGTCGCGTTCGTGTGAGTAGGTGGACCAGTCGTCTGATTCGGTGTTGCGTTTGTTGTCCCAGATCATTCCGCAGGCGATGACCTTAAAGGGTGCTGTGGACCGCTGTAAGCCGTCTAGTAGCCATTCCCATTGTCGCTTGCCAAGCAGGCTCGGCTTGTCTGAGTCGACAGGAGAAGACTCCGTGCGGGCAAACCAACGGGTATCCAGTAGAAACACCTCGACGCCAGCTCGGCGGAATTTTGTGTAGACTCCTTGTTCGTCTTCCCCGTACGACGCCAGAGCGCGATATTCAGTAAATGCTTTTCGGGAGTTTTCTTTCCCGACCAGTTTGCCATCGGAATCATTTTTCCCAAAATCGTGGTCATCCCACGTACCCCAAACCGGACGGCAGCGAGCGAAGTTCGACAGTTCGGGCACGCTCAGAAACTCTCGATGTTTCCTTCTTTGGATAGCGAGATCAGTGGAGTCAATGTAAGGTGTATCTCCCAGTAAGACGAGCCCATCGACGTCGTGTTCTTCCATCTGGCTCCATAAGGCCAACGGCCGGCTTTCGGCACAGGAACCAAATGCCAGTGAGATTTTGTCTTTGGCTTGATGCGGAGGCGCTGTTGTCAGGGATTGGGGTCCCTTGCCGGGAAGGACGGTGCCCGACTCCAGGATTTCATAATGATAGGTAGTAGCAGCTTTCAGGTCGCTGATGCGCCAGATGACGCAAAGGTCATTCTTTGGATCTGAATTCGCATGAAGCAACGTTGTTTCTTTTTGTCCGGATTCCCGAATTCTCAAGTCATACGTGCCCGCGTGACCTGGGCGATACCAAATGTTTGCGGTCGAAACGGAAACATGACCCACGACGGGACCCACGGCTGCAGGCTCACTGTCTGGTTCTGCCTTGACGGTGGAAGCGGTGATCCCGCTAACGACAGTCGCTCCGAAAGAGCGTCGGTTAAGATTATTCATAGGGTGTTGTTCTTTCCGGCGAATGAAAGGGCGGTACCACTTGTAGGTCACGTTGTAGGTCACGTTGTAGGTCACGTTGTAGGTCACGCAGCTTTGGTGAACGAGGGCGTCCCAGACCAATAAGCCTCTTTTTAGCATGCGGGGTGATGAAGAGCAAAGAGTGATTGGGCCGCCGCCTGCAATAGTAAGGTGATGTTTTCCAGGATCCCAAGGGTTTGGATTTTGTCCAGAGCGGGTGGACATGCTAAAAACGGGTGTTATCAGTTCCCGACTCTTTGAGAGGTTCGCCACATGAAGTGCTTTTTGATTGCTGCCGTGTGTTTCATTTCCGCTTTTGTTTTCGATGGAACATCGCTGGGCAAGCCCCTGCAAGGACATCAGCGTCTTATTTATGGCGATGCCAACTCGGTAGGTGTTCATGAAGAGTCACTGATCGATGCGGTTTCGATTATTCGTGATGCTGTTGACGAGGATGAAATACCGGGAGCAGTGATACTGGTCGCGCGTCGTGGAAAGATTCTTCTGCACGAGGCATTAGGTTACAGCGACATCAAACGTCAGAAGCCTCTGAAGACGGACACCCTGTTTCGAATGGCTTCTAACAGTAAGGCGTTAACTGCCGCAGGTATTTTGATTCTTGTTGACGACGGGGTGGTTGACCTGGATGCACCGGTGGGTACCTACCTGCCGGCTTTCGCCAACGAACAGTGGCAGGCTGTGAATGTAAGGCACTTGCTAACCCACACAAGCGGTTCACCGATCGATCGATTGTTTGTTACCCCACTTTTGCCGACCAACCCAGCGAAATATTCAAACCGTTTGGTGGCAGAAGTAAATCGGTTTTCGGAAAGCTCTTTGATAGAAAAGCCTGGAGATAAGTATTCCTACAACAATGCCGGCTATAACATTCTTGCCGGCATGATTGAACATCTGACCGGGTCCTATAAGGAACATCTTCGCACCAGGATCTACGTGCCATTAGGCATGTCGGACAGTTGTAATCATGAGAGCGATGCCGACAATAACCGGATGTCGACAGTGTTTGTGAGAGAAGAGAGCGGGACGTGGAAGGCTGGCTGGCAACCTCATGATGGCCCTGACTGGCCTTTTCCCAGAGGTTCAGGTGGTATGGTGAGTTCGGCAAGAGATTATGCAAAGTTTTATCAAATGCTGTTGAACGGTGGTACGTTTAACGGAAATCGGATCTTGTCTAAAACGGCCGTTGATGAGATGACTACGCCGCAGGTTGAATATATTGCGGCCGCCAAAACTTACGGGCTTGGTCTGAAAGTGTCGGAGAAGCGAGGTCTTTTCTCCCACACCGGTTCGGACGGGACTTATGTATTCGGCGACCCCTCCCGCGACCTGATTGGTATGTTGTTAACACAGACTAACAGGACGACGCGACCACGTGAAAACTTCCGCCTGCTGGTTCAGCGTGCCTGTGATTCGAAACTTCGCTCCGACGAGTTTAATGCCATCAAAGAAGAAGAACGTTATGACGGCTTCTATAAGGACATTTTTATGGATAGTGGCAAGTATCTGACTAGCCGTAAAATCTTGCATGCGGCGGAGTCGCTTGGGCTGTCCTATGAATACTACGCCGGTTCAGACCAACGAAAGCAAAATGAGTTGATGTCCAGTTCCGAATATGATACGAACGGTGTTCTTTTGTTCCCCGACGGTCAGCCTCGATTTAAGATGCTTTATGTCAATGGTGGCGGCGCGACACGTCATGGAGAATCGCTGACCATGGCCGGATTGAAACGAATCCGGGAGTTTTATTCGGGCGGCGGTAGCTACTGCGGCTCCTGTGCGGGGTCGTTTTTTAGTGGTCGTAACGTTGACACGCAGTCTCAGCCTCGGCCAAGCTATTTAAATATTTTTCCCTACAACACGTTGAATACGGGAATGAAGAACGTTCGCGTGGGACACGTTTTGCCCAAGAACTCCCCGTTATTACACTATCGGCAGTTCGGGGCGGAAAACCGCGTCGCCGATATTTACCACAACAACGGTAATTGGTTGTCTCGGGAAGCGGTCGCCGGCTCAATGGAAGATGTTGAGATCCTCGCTTTCTATGATCATCCGGGACATAAAGTGGACGGTGGAGCGGCAATTTGGGCATATAAAGAATCCCCGGAACTGGGGCGTGTTGTCAATATTGGCTGTCATCCGGAAGGAAGTGCGAGTGGTGATAAATTGCGGCTCACGGAGTCGTCTTTCCTTTATGCAATGGCTGGAGTTGGGAAGCCGCAAATTAAAGACGTGCTCGAATGGAATAAGAAAAGAGTAATGGATAAGTTCTCCTCAGATGACGATCCGGAATTTACGCGTATCGGTGGGGGGCAATATCACCATTTCACCTTGAGCGTGCCTCCAGACCTGGCCGGTAACCAAGATCGTATAGTGATCGATTTGAGTGGTGACCAATCGGCTAACCTGCACCTCTATTTATCCAAAGATTCGATCGCGTTTCGAGATAATGCTTTGCATAGGGCTGCCGGTGGTCAGGGAAACAAGTCCCTTGTCCGTAGGCTGTCACCGGGGATTTGGTACGTGAGTGTCTTCTGTGCAACACGAGTGCCAAGCATTGAAGATTCTGTCGCTGGGTTTTATCGCACCGTTGGCGATCGAAAATTACTACAGGGTGTTCCCTACTCTCTTGAGGTTAGGCAGATGCCCCGGAAGCCACTCGCTGGACCTTCACAAAACTAGATCCTAAGGGCCGGTAGGTATTCCATTTACCTATTCAGTTCACGTCCCAAACGTTCCAGAAGCAGTTCCAGCCGTTGCTTGCGTCCAGGGGCCTGTTTGTCGAGAGGACTGACGGGCTCTTTTTGGAATGGATCTTTGGTAAGGTCGTGAAAATTATTATCGCTATCTAGGAAATGTTGCCAATCTCGAATCATGCGGACATTACCAAACGTAGCGTAGATCCAATTGCGTTTTTCAAATGGATCCTCAACTCCTTTGAGACTGGGGACAAATGAGCGACCATCTAACTTCAGGGTTTGAGGCTTTGCTGTGAGAGTAACTTCTAAGATGGTGGGTACCAGATCTGTGAAATCAACTAAATCGTGTGTCTCGCGACCACCTTGATTCAGAAAAGGTGCCTGAACGATAAACGGGACACGAACCGCCGAATCAGTAGCTAGGATCGTTTCCTTCGTTCCCTTGGGTGACGGTGGTTTGACCTTCGCCGGTGCTCCCTGAATCGAAGTAAAAATTAAAAGCGTATTCTTGGTTTGTCCACTCTGTTCGAGAGAATGAATTAACTTACCTAGAGTACGGTCAACATGGCGGGCACGATTTAATTGGCTGGCCGATGGTTGGGGGCGTCCCTCTTTCATGGTTTCGGCATGGAGTGAGAGGATTGGGTAATAGAGAAAGAATGGCTGGTTCGTGGGTTTCCTGAGGAAGTCGGCGAGGAAAGTGTTGATGGCGTCGCTCGCATTGGTTACTGAGCGGATCTCGCCGTTGACTAGGATTCGTTGATTTTCAGCATGGCTCTGGTGATCATTTTCCACAACGCAATGTTTCTCGAAGCCATTTGCGATTAAGGATGTTTGTAATGGAGTCACCCCGTCGGCAGCCCACTTCCCCGCGGCTAGGGTTAAGTATCCGGATTCTCTTAAAAGAGTGGCAATGGTCGGTTTCGACGATTGTGATTTCTTAGCCTTGCCCGGAATAGAAGTTGGAGTGTCTGTTGTACTGTTGCCTGCTGTTGCATACCGTCCGGATAATAAAGTCCGTTGTGACAACACGAAAGTGGGCATAGACCAAGCGGTTTGGTATCGAATACCTTGTTTCCTCAGCCGGTCAATATTGGGTGTTTGCGTTGCTGTTCCATACCCACCAATGGCCTGACGAGGTACCTCGCTGGAGAGGATGAGAATTACGTTCGGAGGACTGTCGGCACAAAGCCCTCCCGAAATGAAATGAAGCAGGAATGTGGTTAAAACGAATCTCATTTACTGTTAAACGCCTTGCTGGCAACGATCAAGCGGATAAGTTGTCGAAAGCCATAGTCGTGTTTTGGTAATTCAGCAACGACGTGATTGATATCGGTTCTATCCGCAACGGTTAACCGTCGTCCAAGTGCATAAACCAGCAGTTTTTCAGTTAGACAGCGTGTGAATTGCTCTGGTCGAGCCAAAATATATTCCTTAATACCTGTCGGCCCTTTCAGGGTCGTCCCTTCAGATAATTGAACCGAAGAATCGATGGATAAGCCTTTGCTATAGCTATCACGCCATGTGCCCAGGTGGTCGTAGTTTTCCAGCGCCAGGCCGAAGGGATCTATCTTGCGATGACATTCATAGCACGTCGGTATCTTGCGATGCTTCTCCATCATTTCCCGAATCGTGGTGACACCACGGGTGTCGGGCTCCAAGGGCTCTATATCTGGGGGGGGCGGGTTAGGATGGATCCCGAGTAAATTCTCCAATACCCAGATGCCTCGCGTCACCGGGAGTGTTTCAACGCCGTTGGACGTGGAAGTAAGGATGCTGCCGTGTCCGAGCAGACCGCCTCGTACGGACGATTCTGGAAGAGGGGTTTTTATAAAAGCATTACTTTGTTTGATCGGGATCTCATAGTGAGTTGCTAAAGCCGAGTTAAGAAAGGTATAGTCTGAGTCGATGAATTCCAGGATGCTGCGGTTTTGTTGCAGAATATAAAAAAAGTACATCTTTGTTTCCCGTCGCATCGCCGCCTCCAGGTTATTTACGTAGTACTCTCTGTTTTTCTCAGGGTCAGGAGGCATGGTTCCTAAGTTCCGTAGGTTTAGCCACTGGCCGGTGAAGTTGTCAACAAACGCAAAAGCCTTTTCATTTAGCAGCATCCTTTCGACATGAGATTGGATCACTTTGGGGTTGTTTAGTGTGCGTTGGTCCGCTGCGCTGCGCAGCTTTTCGTCCGGCATTGAACTCCATAGAAAGTAGGAAAGCCGCGTAGCGAATTCATGCTGTGTAAGCGTGAGGTCAACGGGGACACTTGCAACAGCGGGGCTTTCCAGTTCTACCAGATAGAGGAAATGAGGGGACGTTAATAAAGCCTGTATTCCGTACCTAGCCGCGGCCCAGTACTCCCCGTGCTTCAGATAGTGGTTACGCGCCAATGTCATATAGGGTTTGATTTCCTCGTGCTCTACAGGACGGCGAAAAGCTTGGGAGGCGAGCCTTAGTAACGACTCGTCGAGATAATTCAATCCGGGTGACTCAGGCGGTGTTGGGAAGTATCGGGAAAATCCTTTCGGCGGCCATTCCTTAAAGAAAGGGCCTTCGATTTCCAGCGAGTTGACATGGAGTTCGGGGCCGGAGCCAACATACATCTCCGGGGGATTGCGGGCCAGTAATAACGCATCGGGATTATATTTAGGGAGGACCTTACGCAGGATGCGTTTAAACGAACCCTCCGGACCATTCGCCCAGTGTACGGCAAAGGAAAAACCCTTTTGTAGCCAAAGACGGTGTTCAATATCGACTGGCCGATCATCAGGGATTTCATATTCACCGACGATTCTTTGAGAAGTCGGCCCTAGTTCGCGAGACTGAATGGAGATAGACAGTCGCATCGGTTGGCTCGAATCGTAACGTAAGTCCTCATCTTTATAGCGAGATTGCCTTCTTACCGCAGACGCAGAAAATCGTATCGCATATTCGCCATCCGCCGGCACTCCACTGCGGCTAAGTTCGGGTAGCTGAAGCGGTTGCCGGAATTTCACAAA
>Ga0315322_10004583_pt1 | contig 10646 bp, 6 predicted proteins | sample M110021515metaG_FD_203461 | JGI IMG/M metagenome (GOLD analysis project Ga0315322, IMG submission 203461) | Ammonia-oxidizing marine archaeal communities from Monterey Bay, California, United States - M1 100m 21515 | ecosystem: Environmental > Aquatic > Marine > Intertidal zone | place: USA... | reverse complement strand
AACGTTGGATTCATGGTTGCGGCGAAAGTTGCTTCGCTGGCGGTTGCTGATCCCTCCAAGGTCCGCTTTGAAGGCGAGTTTGCAGAAGGAGTCACTCCGAGGCAATCAGGCAGAGGGGTGACACAAGAGAAATTGGCGATTTTGTGCCCACATACGTACATGAATGCCAGTGGGAAAAGCGTGCGAAAAGCATGTGATTTCTACAAGTTGGAGCCCAGTGAGGTACTTGTCATCTGTGATGACGTGGACTTGGCTGCAGGGAGATTGCGAGTCCGAGGATCGGGTTCGGCGGGAGGTCAAAGAGGATTAGCCGATATTATCCGTCATCTTGGCACTGATCAGGTGTCGAGATTGAGGTTGGGGATCGGTAGACCACCTCAGGGATGGGAAACGGCGGATTACGTCCTTGGGAAATTCAACAAGCAGGAAATTGATACATTTGAACAGGCCACAACGGACGCCGCCTATGCCGCGTTAGATTGGGCCACAAGCGGGCTCGCTTTTGCGATGAACCGGCACAATGCAGATCCTGCAGCGAAGCAGAAGAAGAAACAAAACAGGAAGCAGAAGACAAATTCGCCCAAACAGACGCCTCTGGGGCCCACGCAGGGTGCTCCACGTGCTGAGTAGGCAAATCAGACAAGAGAATGAAGTTGTGACAAGGATTGTACGACTTCTTGAAATTATTAACGGAAAACAACTCCCCGTTGTTATCGACATTCGATAACCTCTGGGATTGCATGGCGACCAACAAAGTAAGAATTGAGAGATCGATCCATCGTGGCAAAGAATACCTACGAAACCCTGTTGATTCTGGACAGCAATCACTACGCTCGTGACCCCGGTGGGGTCAGCAAGCAGGTGAACGACATCCTCACCGAAGCCGGTGGCGAAGTGCACGTGAATCGATTGTGGATGGAGCAAAAGCTTGCTTATCCGATCGATAAGCACCAGAAAGGCACCTACTGGCTGGCGTACTACGAAATCGAAGGCGTGAAGATTCCAGCGATTGACCGAGCTTTGCACCTCGCAGAGCCTGTTATTCGGCATCTAACCGTCAAGCTTGAGCCACGTTTGGTTGAGCCCATTTTGGCAAACGCTCGGGGTGAGTCGATTAAGATGTCCACGCCAACGGATTCGAACCCCGAAGAGGCTGAAGGCGGAGCAGAGGCTGCTGCTGAGGTTGCAGCAGACGCGTAGGCGAGTGGTGTGATGCTCCCGGAGCGGGGGTGAACGCTTGGCTTTGATGTCTACGGCGAAATCAACGACCTGAAAACGGGAAGTACTATGGCCAGCTACAATCGTGTCATTCTGGTAGGGAATTTGACACGCGACATCGAATTGAAGTACACACCAGGTGGTACGGCAGTCACCGATATCGGGATGGCCGTCAACGACCGTCGCAAATCAGCGACGGGTGAATGGGTCGATGAGACGACTTTTGTGGATGTAACCCTCTGGGGTCGCACCGCGGAGGTCGCAAGCGAGTATCTCAGCAAAGGATCGCCGATCCTCGTTGAGGGACGATTGAAATTAGATACTTGGGAATCTGAAGGTCAGAAACGAAGTAAGTTGCGGGTTGTTTGTGACCGGATGCAAATGCTCGGTGGTGGCTCTCCCGGGGGCGGCGGCGGAGGCGGAAGTAGGCCTCAGCGGCAGGTCAGTGACCCACCGGTGAGCGTCGAGAGCGATAGTCCGGGGCAGCGAGATGCCCAACCCACCGGAGGTGGGCCAGGCTACGAAGATCCTGATATCCCGTTCTAAGCAACAAAATTTTTTACTGAACAAACACTTTTTAACGAATCCACTGTAGAGTTCTGCGATGACAGGGACAAACACACGACGCAAGTCGAATCAGATGTTCAAGCGACTTCCCAAGGGTGAAAACGGCGGAATTCAGCTTTTGCTGATTCACAACGTAGAGCATCTTGGCAAACAAGGTGATTTGGTTGAGGTGAGAGCTGGCTATGCTCTGAATTACCTCTTGCCACAAGGTTTGGCGACTGTTGCTACTGAGCATCACCGGCGTATGGTCGAGAAGCATCGTGAGAAGCTCCGTGCTATCGAACTCGAGAAATTGAGTGAGTACCGAGTGTTGGCTGATGAACTGGGCAAGCAGTCGATTACCATCGAGGCGAACGCCAATGATGAAGGCCACCTCTACGGTAGTGTGGGTCCACAAGAGATCGTTGATGGTCTCAAGTCGGCAGGCTTCTCGCTTGCTCAGGACCAGATCCGACTTGAGGGACCTTTGAAAGAGCTGGGGCTCTACACGGTCAAGGTACACTTGCACAGCGAAGTCGATGCAAGCTTGAAAGTTTGGGTAGTGCCGACTGTTGCTGGTGATGACGCCGCAACCAGCGAAGCTGGAAGCTGAGCCGAGGTTCGCGAGCCTGTCGGTTTTCATCTCGGTTTTGCTTGGACTCTGAGGTTTTGCATTGACTCCTCAGTGCTCTGAGCCAAAGATGGGCAATTGCGTGAGGCTTGTCCTCACGCATACGTCGCGTTGAAGCCGACTGCCCCTGGCTTCAAATATGCGACTGACAGGGGCCTCATTGCCCCTGAGGTCCCTGTCACCTTTTTTTATGTGTTGCCAAGCTCTGGGGTTACGTCCGGGAGCAGCGTGTTCAACTGCTCTTTCGTTCAGTTCAATCTTGGCATGTTCTGTAGCTCCCCTTAAAATTCTCTGTAAGGTGTTGCTGGCTACCGTTTTTGGTCCTAAGTGATTTCGCCGTGGTGCAAATCTGCCTTTCTGAGGCTGTCACTAACGGTATTTGTGGGCGATGCTTCGCAGTCTTGTGTTGCTATACAACGAGTGTTTAGGTGCAGTCACTGCCCTCAGTGGTAACAGCTAAGACGGTGCGATGCAGGTGCTGTCGGGGCAGTCAAAGGCAAGTGACGTTAGCCGGGCGAGTGCTCGCTTAAGAATAAGTTTGCGGATCACTCGAAAACGGGCTGGAACCGCCGGTGCAGTTCGGTACACTTCTTTGGAACGTTTGGAATGCGAGTTCGGGGGCTGTGGCGGAACTGGCAGACGCGCTGGATTTAGGATCCAGTTCCTTCGGGAGTGCAGGTTCAATTCCTGTCAGCCCCACTCGATTCCGAACTTTCTGACTTGATGAACTGGCGAGCAATGTGAAACGTTGCAGCCACAAGTGCGGTTTAGTGGGGACATCGCCCCCATCAAAATGTGTGGGGGCGGTGCGAGAAGCTCTGAGACGTAAAGTCGAGGCATCAAGTCATTGACCAAACGCGGGTCTGCAAATACATTTAGTCCCTAATTGACGTGTTTTTGGGCCGTTGACGTGACGCTTAGTCACATCCCTTGCTTTTCGTCGTGCAGATAACGTTCGCACTCTCTCCTAGTTACAGTGTGATCGCGACGCCTAGCCCGAATCTCCGCTTGGTGAACACCTTTGATGTGAAGATCGAAAGATCCCTCGCTCAGAGTTCGCTCGCTTCTCGGAGTTTGGAAGCCCATCGCACATGACCGGTCCAAAACGAAACGTAACACACAGTTCCAGGCTTCTTCAGAGAGCAACCATGGCCACACAAAAGATGGTTTATTACTTCGGCAAGAAAAAAACCGAAGGTAAAGGCAAAAGCAAAATTCTCCTCGGTGGTAAAGGCACCAATCTGGCGGAAATGACTTCCATTGGGTTGCCCGTTCCTCCAGGTTTCACCATCACAACAGAGGTTTGCGATTCCTTCTACAAATCAGGCGAGAAATTGCCAACCGGTTTGATGGACCAAGTCAACAAAGCGGTAAGCTTGCTTGAGAAGGAATTAGGGAAAAAATTTGGTGACGACGCGAACCCACTGTTGGTAAGTGTCCGAAGCGGTGCTGCCGTCAGCATGCCCGGCATGATGAACACGATCTTGAACTTGGGCTTGAACGACAAGGCAACTCAAGGTTTGGCCAAGGCAACTAAGAACGAGCGTTTTGCATATGATGCGTACCGTCGTTTGATCAACATGTTTGGCGATGTTGTGATGGGAATGGACCATCATGTTTTCGAGGCGGCGTTCAACAAGGTTAAGAAAAAGTACAAGGTTACCGACGACACGGCGGTGCCTGCTGAAGGCCTCAAGCAACTCTGCGAAGATTACAAAGCTGTTTACAAAAAGCACACGGGACAGACTTTCCCGCAAAGCCCTCTGAAGCAGTTGGAATTGTCGATCATGGCCGTTTTCGGGTCATGGAATACATCGCGTGCTGTCAGGTATCGCGAGATCGAAGGTATCCGAGGATTGCTCGGAACAGCCGTCAACGTACAGTCGATGGTCTATGGAAACATGGGAGACGACTCGGGTACGGGAGTCGCCTTCACTCGCAATCCCAACACGGGCGAGAACAAGTTCTTTGGCGAGTTCCTGATCAATGCTCAGGGCGAAGATGTGGTAGCCGGTATCCGGACTCCACAGCCCGTAGCTGAAATGACCAAGTGGAATCGCGGAGTCTATAAAGAGTTGCTTGCGATTAAGAAAGTGCTTGAAGATCACTACTGTGAAATGCAGGACATCGAATTCACGATTGAGCGTGGGACGTTGTACATGTTGCAGACACGAACCGGAAAACGAACCGGTGTCGCTGCGGTCAAAATCGCCTGCGACATGGTCAAGGAAGGTTTGATTGATCAGAAAGAAGCTGTTCTTCGCGTTCCACCTAATGATTTGACTCAACTGCTGCTGCCAAGTTTCAAGCCAACGGCTCGAAATGCAGCGGACGTTTTGACACGCGGTCTGCCAGCTTCTCCAGGAGCTTCGGTTGGTCGGCTTGCCTTCAGTGCTGAAGAAGCACGAGAGCGGGCTGAGGCCGGTGAATCGGTGATCCTTGTTCGAAAAGAAACCAGCCCAGAAGACGTTGACGGAATGAATGCCGCCTCCGGGATTCTGACTAGCACTGGTGGTATGACCAGCCATGCTGCTGTCGTCGCACGCGGTTGGGGAAAGTGCTGTGTCGCCGGTGCAGGTAACATCGAAATCAACGAAAAAGGCAAGAAAATCAAGGTTGATGGCCGAACTTTTGGCGTCAAAGACTTGATCAGCCTCGACGGTACCACCGGCGAGGTGATGGCGGGTGAAGTGGAAACGCAGGAGCCCAAGCTGTCTGGCGACTTCGCTAAGTTGATGAAATGGGCCGATGAGTACCGCACGCTTGATGTGCGAACCAATGCGGACTCGCCCGCCGATAGCAAGCGAGCCCGTGAGTTCGGTGCGAAAGGAATTGGCTTGTGCCGAACAGAGCATATGTTCTTCGAGTCAGATCGAATCATTCACATGCGATCCATGATCCTTGCCGAAACTGAAAAAGATCGTCGTGCTGCGTTGAAGAAGCTTCTACCTTTCCAGCGGAAAGACTTCGAAGGTATTTTCAAGGCAATGAATGGTTTGCCTGTCACTGTTCGATTGCTTGACCCACCTCTTCACGAGTTCCTGCCGCACGAAGCCGCTGCACAGAAGGCAATGGCGAAAGAATTGGGCGTTAAGCCTTCCGAAATCGTCAAACGAGCCGAAGCGTTGCACGAAGCTAATCCAATGCTTGGTCATCGTGGTTGCCGTTTGAGTGTCACTTATCCAGAAATTTTGGAAATGCAGGTCCGGGCGATTGTTGAAGCCGCCATCAACTGTGCCAAGAAAAGTATCAAGGCACATCCTGAAGTCATGATTCCATTGGTCGGTACTGCGGCAGAACTGAAACTACTGCGAACGAGAGTGGAAGAAACGATCGCTGCGACCAAGACTGCCAAGAAGTTTACCGGCAAGCTTGATATCACGATCGGAACCATGATCGAGATTCCGCGTGCTGCCTTAACTGCTGATGAAGTAGCAGAATCCGCTGATTTCTTCAGCTTTGGTACCAATGACCTGACGCAGATGACGTTCGGTTACAGCCGTGATGACATCAACACGTTCTTGCCAGACTATCTGTCACAGGACATCCTGCCTGTCGACCCGTTCCAGTCGCTCGATCAAACGGGTGTTGGGCAGCTTGTCGACATGGGAGTCAAGAAAGGTCGCAGTTCAAAGAAAGACCTGAAGGTCGGTATCTGTGGCGAACATGGTGGCGATCCCGATTCCATCGATTTCTGCCATCGCGTTGGGCTGAACTATGTAAGTTGCAGCCCGTTCCGTGTTCCAATCGCCCGCTTGGCTGCTGCACAAGCTGCGTTGAGGAACAGCTAATCTTGATCGCTGACTACCGTTCATCGGACGCGTCCGATGAACGACTGTTTCGCACGGTGCGAATGTAATTCGTCGCCGTGCTTGATTACTAAAACGTCTTGGAATATCAAAGCCCCAGCCAGTTTGGATGGGGCTTTTCCAAATCCTGAATGAGAGCCATCAATGAGCGACTTGCACGCCCGATACAACGATGTCGAAAAACAGATCGATGCTGAGAACTTTGAGGAAGCGATTGCTGGCTTGACGGCTATCGTTGAAGAAGAACCTGGCTTTGTGCTCGCTCACTTGGCGTTGGCTCGCGTCTACACCAAAACCGGCCAACACGATCTCGCGATTCAGCATGCTGAGAAAACTTGTGAACTGGAGCCCACCGATTCCTTCAACTTCACTGCCCTCAGCGTGACCTACCAGCGTGCTTGGGCTGGAACTGACGATCAGCAGTACATCGCCAAGGCTGAAGAAGCCATGGCCAAGGCTCAAGCGATGGGATGATTTTTGGGGAGGAGCAGAGGGCGGAAGTCTTCTGCGATAGCTAGCAAAACACCGCTTTTCCGATCGCGGGGCTGGAAGTTGCGATAACTGCTACAAAACGCCGCAGTTATGCACTCGAATCCCTGCGGGTTGAGCGAGAAGAGCTGAATTTTACAGCTCTGTTACACAGGGTTGCTGTATTGGTGACAGAGGAACTGCCTCGTTCCGATACACTTCCTCTCTCGCCGGGCGGCTAAGGAACGTCGCGCGGTGGTTTTTTTCCAGGAGTACCGTATGTCAACTGTCGTTGCACCCACCCAAGACAATGCCCGAGCACCTCGACCCTCCGAGTCTGCTGGCGAACCGAAAAAGAAAAAAGACGTGGGGCCGACCACCGAGGAGCGGAAGCGATCAAGCAACCTGAGCTTTTGGGCAATTGGTTGGCTTAGTTTCGCCCATCTCGTTGTGTTTGCCTTTGCCTATGCAACGTTTTCGTGGACCGGTTTAGCTGTCATGCTAGTTCTCCATTGGGTCACGGGTAGTTTGGGAATCTGCCTCGGCTATCATCGTATGCTGACACACACAGGCATGAAAACTTACGGTTGGGTGCGGTACACGTTTGCGACCATTGGCATGCTCGCTGGTGAGGGCTCGCCCTTGGATTGGGTCGCTGACCACCGAAAGCACCACGCGTGCAGCGATCAGGAAGGCGACCCGCACACGCCCAACGATGGCGGCCTTTGGAGCCACATGTCTTGGCTGGCCTATCACACGCACAATGGTGATCGAAAGGCCTACCTCCAGCGTTGGGCACCAGACTTGTACAAAGAGCGTGGGATGCGTTGGATGGACTTCCTCTTCTTACCTGCCCACATCGCGGTTGGTGGAATTTTGTTCGCTGTGGGCTACTGGATGGAGGGTCTTTCATTGGCATGTTCCCTTCTCGTTTGGGGCATGTTTGTGCGGCTGGTTCTGGTCCTCCATGCAACATGGTTGGTCAACAGCGCATCGCATATGTTCGGCTACCGAAATTATGAAACAACCGACGACAGTCGCAACAATCCTTTGGTTGCCGTCGTCGCTTACGGCGAGGGCTGGCACAACAATCACCATGCTTATCCACGCATGGCCAAGCACGGACACAAGTGGTGGGAGTTTGACATCACGTGGCAGGCGATTCGGCTGATGCGTGCCACGGGATTGATGTGGGATGTTGTTGATTATCGCACGGCTGCAGAAAAGAAAGAGCGAGAGCAAGTCACCGCGACCTAGGACTCGATCCTGCGGTCGAGGCGGGGAAAAAAATTGATCAGCTCAACGGTCGCCACAAGGCGACCGTTTTTTTTTGCTATCAACCAAACGCTGTTAAAAGAATAATTTCAAAAGAAATCACAATCGCTGTTGACAGACATCCTTGAAAAGCACTATTCCCGCTTCAAACCTAGATCCTTCTCACCTGAATTCCACAATGACATTGTGGGTTGCGCCACGGACTGGCTGCAAATCGAGTGGGAAGCGTGACAAGGATTTTACCGGCTGAACCGATCAGCTAGATGATGGACTGCATCGAAGGAAGTTGTTCAACCGCGAGTTTCCGAATTGGAGACCCGCGTTTGGATGTCGGCCTGACTGCGATCCTGAATTGACTAATTGAAAGTCTCACCGCGAAGAAGGAGAGTCGCGTTGAACCGTCTCGTACCCGCACACGGTCCCCGTCTTGCATGCTTAGCCGTAACCTGGCTAATGCTATCAGCAGATGTGTCAGCTCAGATCCAGATGCCGTCCGATAGCGGGCCTCCATCTGTTACGCCTACTGCCACCCCTCAGGCAATGCCGCAACCGACGCTTGCGTCGGCTCAGCAGTTGCTAGCAGGTGTGCGAACGGCACTCATTAAAAAGGACTACCATACGGCAGTCCAGTCTTACCGCCGGGTCACGGCGATGTCGGGCAATCTACCTCAGATAGCAGACGAAGTTGGCAAGCTTCGAGCCCAGCTGCTGGCCATTGGCATTGACGGAGCATTGCTCTCGTTGCCGCCAAAACAGCCGGCACAGCCGTTCGCAGGCGTCGCCAATGCACAGCCGTTGGGGGGACCTCTTCCCGCCGGTGCCAATTTCGCCAATCGCAAGCAGGAAGCATTGCGATTGGTTGCCATTGGCAGGGCCTCATTGGACCGCGGCGACATACCGACGGCGGTAGCGATCGCAAGGCAAGCGGAGGCACTTAATGTCCCCGAGAAGGACTTTGCTCCGGGTGAGCCTCGTGTCTGGCAATTATTGCTTGACGCAGAGTCAGCTGCCCGACGGAGCGGCGTTCGCTTAGCATCGGGAACGGAGCCATTGGCAAATCAGGCAGCCACTGTGGGGCCTGTAGTCAATCCGGTTCAAGCTGCTCTTGCGATGACGGGAGAGAATGAGAGCGGGAATGTTGCTCAAGCACCATTCAACGCTCAGCCCCAAAACGTCGGGACGGCACCAAGCAACACAAATGTCAAGCCAGTGCAGGCCATTGCCCCCATCGCGGGACAGCAGGCAGGACAGCCAAATCATGCCCAGACTAATCTTGCCGAAGGGCTTGATGCTCTTGGACGTGGTGACACCACTTTGGCACGAGCTAAATTTCGCGAAGCTTGGAAGCATGAGTCAGATCTGACTCTCGCCCAGCGGAATCAATTGAAAGACAAGCTGACGCTGTTGCAGCCCAAACGCATCACTCCTCAAACGAGTACGCCTCCGGAGGATATGACTGCGATTCAGCGGGCTGAATTGGCAGAGCAGGATCGCACCCGACGCCTTTTCCGCGAAGTCACGGCTGAATTGGCCAAGGCTGAGCAGATCAAGGAAACTGCACCTCTGGATGCTCTTGATGAGCTGGAGAGACTGCGAAGACGGGTCGATGGTTCTGAACTCAGCGACCAGGGCAAGCGTTCGATGGCCATGATGGTCGATCGAGCAATCGGTGATCAGAAAAAGTTCATTCAGGCGAATCGGGCCAAGATTGATCTCGAACTGCAGAACGATGCGGTCCGTGCTGAGATGGCCACTGAGCAAGCCAAGAACTTGGTCATTGATGAGGAAGTGTCAGCCCTGGTGAGCTCCTTCAACGAGCTCATCAAAGATCGACGTTACGAGGAAGCTGAAATCATTGCGAAACAGGTTCAGGAGCTGAAGCCTGATGACCCAATTGCTGTCAGCATGTTCCATACCAGTCGGATGGGAACACGCCTGATGATCGATCAGGAGGTTCGTGACAGAAAGGAACTGGCGTTCCTTGACACGATGATTGATGTAGACCGCTCTGCAGTCGCTATCGATCCGCAACTGCCATTGACCATGCCAGACGCTCGAGACTGGGAAGCTCTCTCACGGTTACGCCTGCAGGATGCCAACAGCGGTGAGAACCGCTTGAGTCAAGCAGAGCAAGAGATTCAGCGAAAACTGATCACCGAAGTAAGTATCAAGTATGCCAATCGGCCTCTAAGCGAAGTCATTGATGAGTTGTCAGCGGTGACTGGCGTACCGATGGTGCTGGACATGCGAGCCCTCAACGCGGTTCGCGTGACCACCGACACTCCTGTCACGTTGCAGCTTCCGGGCAGCATCAAGCTTAAGAGTGCTCTGAACTTGATTCTTAACAGTCTTGAATTGACGTATGTCATCGAGAATGACGTGCTTTCGATCACTAGCCTCGAGGCAAAACGTTCGAAGGTTTATCCTCGAACTTACCGGGTGACCGATCTGGTTACACCCATTCCGAACTTCAGTACCAGTTACGAAGATGGTTTGGCGGGTGCCCTGCGAGCGGCTTACCAGATGACTAATCCTCAAGCCAACGTCCAAGTGATGCCAGTTTCCATGACTGACCTTGGAAACGGCATGGCCGGTGGTGCTGGGGGAATGAACTCGAATGTTCTTGGGCAGTACAACCCAATGGGTTCTCAAGGCGGATTCGGAATGAACAATCCTCCCATGGGTGGCGGTGCTGCCGG
>Ga0315322_10004580_pt1 | contig 10649 bp, 7 predicted proteins | sample M110021515metaG_FD_203461 | JGI IMG/M metagenome (GOLD analysis project Ga0315322, IMG submission 203461) | Ammonia-oxidizing marine archaeal communities from Monterey Bay, California, United States - M1 100m 21515 | ecosystem: Environmental > Aquatic > Marine > Intertidal zone | place: USA... | reverse complement strand
CAACGAGGTGTCATGGTCAGGACTGAAAAAGGAGGCTCCTGTGATTGGCGGCAAAGCAAGCGAGACAATCACAATGAGCAGGATTGCAAGAACCCAAAATGTAAGCAGCACCGAAGCAGTTACCAGCCCCAATTTTTTTGCCTGTGCAGGATCAAGACGCCCCATCTTTGAAACCAACGAAAGCAACAGATAGGGCAGCACTGTCATCTGCAACAGTCCAACATAAGCCTGCCCAAGCACCTGCAAGTGGCCACAATAATCACCAAACAGCAACCCACAGACAACGCCAAGCACAAGCCCTAACGCAATCCACAGGCCAAGCCTGGAACGTTTTGGCGGTACCGACAGATCGTCTGTTAACTCTGCCCCGTTGTCCACCTCAGCCGTGGGTCGCGATGCCTGATTCAAACTCATAATCCCAATAATGCAGAACTTCCTCAACTGCGTCCCAGTTTACGGCCTGCCAGGCAATGCTCCAAACCCCCACCCATAAAGACGTGAAGCACAGAAACCTCTTGCAAAACCTCGTGGACAGCCAGCCACCGAGCCGACAACAGAATCGTCTGCCCCCTGTCGACGCACACCGATTATCATGAACGGGAAGAAGATAAAGCACCCGTTGGTCAATGGCCCCTAAGGCAAAGCGAAAGATATTGTCGGTGAACACGAGCGAAAACATTCTGCAAGATCGCTCTGCTGCATTTTTAGTGATGCTTTCGTTTGTCAGCTTGCTGATCAGCTACGTCACTTCCATTTTCGTCGCTCGAAGCCTTGGGCCTGCTGGATTTGAGACTTATGTAGTCGCAATCGCCACACTCACCCTTCTATCAACACTTTCGGAATCAGGAGCAGGAAAAGCCGCGATTCAGATTTTGCCGGTCTATCAAGCATCTGCCAAATGGCAGCTGATGTCTGGCTTCTGGCGATTTTCCATACGATTGGTTTTGCTTGTCAGCTGCGTCATGGGACTGTTAGTGCTGCTGGGAGACATGAGCCAACAGCGTACCACCGAAGACCATGCCATTCTGATTGCCGCACTATTTCTCCCTGCCGCTGCCCTGTCGGGCGTTTGCATTGACTTCCTGATGGCCATTCGAGCTCCCATTCTGGGCGCTACCATCGCAAGACTGGTCATCCCAATAACCACTTTGATTCTGATGATGTTGGGCATGCACTTCATCAGGTCATTCACTGCCCCTTGGGCGGTTGCTTGCTTTGGCTTGGGCTCAGTGCTTGGCCTCGCTCTTGCAGGTGTCGCCTACCGGAAACGATCATCCGTCGAGGTATTGAATGCAACCCCTGAACAGGACCGTCCGTACTGGCTCCGTGAGTGTCTGACCTTCCTGACATTAGCCACGTTTGCTTCATGGATTTTTCGTTCCAGTGTGATTGCTCTGGATCTTCTTTCACTGCCCCCCGAAGATGTCGCCAGCTTCGCGGCAGCAGCTGAGACGGGTGGGCTCATCCTGTTACTGTCCAAATCGACAGACAAGTACTTCCAGCCCTATCTTGCGGTATTCATTGAGCGTCACGCATGGTCTGAAGGTATTGCCATGCGAAAACGGAGACTCCTCTGGGTCAGTGCAACTTGCACGGCATTCCTGAGTATCGTCCTATTGGCAGGCAAGCCAATCCTGCGTCTGTACGGCAACTCGTTTGTCAACGGTTATCCCGCACTGATACTCATCGCAACAGGCTGCTGCTTTTGGAGCATGTTTTCGCTCGCGCCTGCCTATCTGAAATTCAGTGGCCTGAACCGACTCGTGCTGATCGTCACCGCGACTGCCGCACTGGCGATGATCACACTCACCCTGTTACTTGGCTACTGGTGGGGTACGACGGGAGCAGGACTGGCATTTTTTCTGGTGCTGACCGGCACATCCTCTACTTTTCTGTGGCTGGCAAGAAAACACTTTCTCAAGCAAACGCGTCGGCCAGCAGTCCAGCCAGACCCTTCATGCGTGAATAACTGATGCTTCGTCAAAAGCTGAACTGTATTTGACAACGATACAGCCAGCCACGCTCGCCCGGCACAATATCAAGGGACGAAGAATTAATCGGAGCACCATTGAGATGAGAAACATCCACGACTGCCTTGGCATGATTTTCACGGAAATACCACGCTGCTCCCGCAGCAATCTCATCAGAACTTTGGTTTGCCCCACCCAAATTCCCGGAATCACCCACCACACGCGAACAACGCGTCAGCAACTGAAAATTGGCAGGTGAGATAAAGTAACCATATTGCAGCCAGAATCCGTGGTCAAAAAGAGAAGGGACATCAACACCTTTAAAATCAGCAACACTTCGGAAGTAATACTCCAGCGTTCCTGACAAACCCCGATACTTGAACGAGTAATCAGCACAAAACAGATTGACCGAGTATGAAATCGGCGTGTCACCAAAACGCTTTGATAACATCGAAGCAAGTGTCTTTCCTGAATCTACTACCCTCAATGTATTGAACTCAGTCGTTCCACGACTGTCGATTCGGCTTGACGCATACCCCAACCCAATCCGGGTTGCCAGCCTTTGGTGGTTTTCAAAATCTGCCAATTCTCCTAAACCCCATTTTCCGGTGGGATAGCTGTGGAGACGCGCGGAATAGGCGAAATTACTGTCCAGCGATCCAGTACTACCGGTTTCGGCACCGCCAGTCACTAGCCCATTAAAAATGGCTGCCTCCCAAAACACAGGACACAAGAACCTTCGACTCGCTCCGTAAACTCCCCACGCAAAACTACGGTTCACATCAAAAAAGGTACTGGCGACAGAGCGATCAGTGAACTCGAGTTCTTTGCCAGATAACCAGCGTGCAAGAGTGAATGGCATCTTGTACTTACCGGTCCTCAAGCCAAATTGTCCCCGACGCAAACCCAACTTGGCATGTCCCACGTCATAACTGAGGTAGTAATCAAGCAGCCGAACGTCGTCGCCACTACTGCTTCGGCCATCGAGCTGAATCAGAAAATGAAAGTCGGGATTGAACGCAACCCCGGAAAATATCAGACGACCACGTTTGAGCTGAAACTGGTTCTGGTCGTTGCCTGATCCCGTCGAATTCAACACGGTGTGTCGCAACTGTCCCCAACCGTTGAACCGCAATTGAAAGGGATATTCCGACGCCCCCAGATCACGCGAGTGCTGGCTTGCAATTAGGAACCCACGGTCATAACCGACTCGCAACCCATTGATCCAACTGAGCTCCGCATCGCTATCAAGTCCATATCCATACGACGGTTGGTGGGGGTCATAACAGCCACAACAGTAGCTGTCACAACCACAGTCGCTGAGACCTGACTCCGCCTCACACTCAAAAGCCACAGGAGTGACCGGTTGCAGGTCCATTTCCCAAATGGCCTTATCCAAGGCGATAAAAGCCTGGCGATCGATCAAGGAAAAATCGTCACGGGATGCAGACGCGATCACGTCGACAGTGGCAGGCCCCCCGACAGTCGCAGGCAACGCCGAATCATCGGACATCGCACGATCCGTACTCGCTACGGCCAACAAAGCCACGCAGAGTAGAGACCTTGTTCGGTTCATCCAAACCGAAGAATGCATGGATGTTTGTCTCGCAGAAATGAGGCATGATCGTCAAATTGATTAGATCGGCCATAACCGGCGGAATCCGAACCTGAGTTCGATTCATAACCAATGATCCGAAATGGGTAACTTTACCGATTAGCTCAACAAGAAGTTTCATTCACGTGTTTCACGAAATTTTGAAATCGAACTTCCACAGGGCTTTGCAGATTTGGTACTCCCCGACTTAGGCCTCATGTCATCTCCCTATCGAATTCGCTTATGATTCGCTTCAAACATCTGACGATTGCATTTTCCCTCACGTTAGCTGCTGCATGGTGCCACGCCCAAACCACTGATTCTGCGTCATCCCTGTCCACGACGGCACCTATCAAGAATCAATTCCTTAACACGGGTACGCTCTCGGAGTTCTCCCAACCACTCACTGCCGACAAAACTAAATCAGATAGTTTGCCCATGACGGCATTTGAGGTTCCCCCGTTCGAGAGTTCTCCTCCACTTTCGCGGGAAGCCGGACTGGATTTTGTTCACGCCGACTCGTTCTCTTCACTGCATGACACGCAGTTCGAGGCATCGGCAAACGATAAGTTGAACTTGCTCAACGCAGCGAACGACAAGCCAGACGCTGATCTGAAGTCGGATACTGACTTGGAAATGGGAGCTGTGCAAGCGTTATTCCATTATCACTTGGCGGAAGCGGAGCGAAGCCAAACAGATTTCAGCGAGCTTGATGCAGTCAACTTTCAAATAGACAACACCGAAAATTTCAGCATGCCACTGGAAGCTCCCATTTTGCAGTCGTCGGCTGCCTACGGGCAGTCCGGCGTCAACAGTGTTTCCCAATTCAACGTGGGCGTAGATTTGTACGGCGCGCCCGACTTCAAGAATGGGTTACTGATCTATGGACAGAATGTTGCGATGAAAATCGGCGGTTATGTGAAAGCAGACTTCATTTACGACTTCGATCCCATCGACTCGACAGACTCCTTTGACACTACCAAGATTCCGGTAAATGCCCTGCCACGAACCAACTCCAGATTTCATGCCAGACAATCAAGGCTCAGCTTTGACACACGCTGGAAAGGTGGAGGCGAGGTGGTCAAAATCTACGTGGAAGGCGACTTTTTCAGTACCGGCGACACATTTCGATTGCGACAAGCATATGGCGAGTCAGGTCGATTGCTGGTTGGCAAATCATGGACTGCATTTACTGATGTGGCAGCTGCTCCAGCCACGCTGGACTTCGAGGGCTCGGTTTCGTCTGTCAACCGCCGCCAAGCTCAAGCCCGATACACATTCCCAATTTGCGATGACGTTGTCACTGGCACCCTCTCACTCGAGGACACGCAGTTTATCATTGCCCTTGATCCTGCGATGGGAACCTCACGTTCACCCACCCCCGATTTTATCGGACATGTTCGCTTGGCAACCGACCTGATTCAACTGCAAGCCGCAGCGCTGTTTCGGGAAGTAGGCTTTCAACCCACGAACGAAAGCACCATCACAAAGCCTGCTGGGGGCATGAACTTCACTGGCGTTCTCATGTTGACCGGACGCACGAAAGCCTACTCACAGGTGTTATTTGGAAAAGGCATTGGCAGTTATCGATCACTGCCAGATGCTGCAGCCGTAACCGGTGGAAGCGCCGCCTTACTGCCGATGTTCGGCTGGATGTTCGGGCTCACGCACGAGTGGAACGACTTACTGAGTTCCAACTTCACTTACGCAGCCAACAACATTGAAAACACCAGCGGCCAAACAGGCGATTCCGTCAAACAAACAACCTATATGGCGATCAACCTACTCGCCAAACCACAGAACAGAACCACATTGGGCATCGAGTACTTGTACGGCACACGGACCAACAAGGACCTGCAATCCGCAGGTGCGCACAGAGTCCAATGTGCCGTGATCTTTAATCTGCCGTAAGCCAACGCCAACAAGGAGGAAACGACTAGTTGGCGTTTCCTGCTGGTGCTTCTGGCTCTTCCAAACGCACCATCAACCACTGCTGTGTCTCTCCATTTTCAAAGTGAATCAGGACGGGCGTCTGATCCTCTGTCAAACCAGAGATGCCCGCTTCCATGACTGGCCACTGCTTGCCCTTGGCAACCCAGGCGACGCGTTGTGACTCTTTGTCCACAGCTCCTTCTACTTCCTGACTTTTGTCAGTGGTGCTGTTGTTGAATGTACCGGCCACAGCACCATCCTTGCTGACAGCCAGTTGCAAGAACTGAGTGGGCGCGGGTCCGGATGCTTCTCCATCTTGCGTCAAAGCAAACACGCCCAGTGACATCCACTCCGAGGACGCGGCAGGTTCCGGAGCTGACTCGGCAATTGTCATTGCCTGCTGAGCGTACTCATCCGACGTGGCAACGGGCTGCCCTTCGTAATACACCGTGCTGTTATCGTAATAGACGTTCCCGCCGTAGTTATATTGCCTCGAATTTGACCAACCCCACGGAAACCAATTCGTTACCGCGGCCCACGTCGCCACGTGGTAGGGATGGTTCCAGCGGTAACGTGCGTAGTCAGGATGGTCCTTGTAAAAATCGTAACGAGGATAATGGTCGTGCATTTGCTCTCGCACCTCGTCACGTCGATCGTATCGATCCTGGGTCCGCTGCGGCATGTCCTCGACTCGTGCGGCTCGATTCTCTGTGCCAGTTGTTCGTCGATCTTGTCGAGTTCCTGTTCGATCCTGACGACCATCTGTTCGATCATCCGACAGCTTCCCTCGATTGTCGACTCGGTCCTGCCGATCAGCTGCATTTACCCGATCAGCCGCCCCTGGACGTGTCTCCGCCATTCCAGGCAGATTCGTGCGATCAGCGAGCCCCGGAAGCTGGCCCGTTTGAGGCCCCCGGTTTTGCAAGAAGTCACTTGCTGCATTGTTGGAAGGCATCGGCCGTGCACCATCAGCCGGACGGGTTCCCGCCGCAGGGCGATTTGCACCGCTGGAGGGAATATCGAGAAAGCCTTGCAACTGGCTCTGTGATGGACGACTCCCTGAACCCACCTTTCCTGCATCGAGATTTGGCCGCGAGGTTCCGCCACCAAGTGAACCACCACCGGGAACCGAAGGACGAGTTCCCCCGTTGGGCAAATTCGGACGGGTCGTGGAAGGATCGGGGCGACTGGGGGACGCCGTGGGTCGACTGGGCGAAGTACTGGGTCGACTCGCTGATGGGCTGGGTCGACTCGCGGATGGGCTGGGTCGACTCGCGGATGGGCTGGGTCGACTCGCGGATGGGCTGGGCCGGCTCATCGAAGGTGAACGGCTAGCCGAAGCCCCCCCACCACCACGACTGACACTCCCACCACCACTGCGACCGCCACCGCCTCGAGCAAGCAGTTCGGTGTTGATGGACATCGAGAGCATCAACATGAACACACAGAAACACGAACGGTGAAGCATCACGCGACTAAGATTTGATAACGACAAATACATTCAAACACCTGCGAAACTAACTAAGATTTTGGATTGCAAAAATGTGGCTTGAGAGCCAAATCACTCACACGACGCATGACAGCGAACCTCACTGACGTACCACTGTGACTTCAGCGATATTTGGCAGCAGTTGACCATCGAAAGTTCGGCTCACTGACTTGAACGCGAACCCTGCCTCACCCTGACGAGTCAGAACATTAACCGCCGATGTCGTGTGGCCAGTGGCGGTATGCCCCTTCTTTCGCACGTGCCAGCTTTCTGGTTCCTGAGCATCGGCCTCATCAGCAGACCAGATCCCTGTTGCAAATCCTCCGTCTGAATCAAATGTCCATGAGCGAATCCGCTTTTCAACAGCATCCCAACCGATGATTTGCATCCCAGACAAGTGAACGCCCTGCTGATCGGAAACAGCAAAGGCCCGATGCAGAAAGTTCTGATTTTTAGTCCAGTGGCAAACCGTTTCGATTCGGCCAGTCTCATCCTGGTCGATCCAAGTGCCGACCAGCCATTCCAATTGCTTCAGATGCTCGTAATTGGACATTGAAACCTCTTCAACTTTTTCCTCCACACGATCCAAAAGCCAAACACCATCCCTACGCACATGCACTGCTGAGTATTCAGTGACTCGATCCTCGAGCTCAGCCCCCCGAAAAGTTGCCCGTCCCTGCTCGACAGCAACATTGGGTGAAACAAATTGAATCGCCTCAACCACCACCTCGATATTCAAGCCGTCCGCATTTTCGAATACGGTTTTAAATTGATTTTCGATTGCTTCTCGACCGGTGAGTCGGCGTCCATCAACGGGCGTCACATAAACGGCCTCGGGGGACCAATGACTGGCCACGGCCTTGGCATCTTGACGGTTGAATGCTGCCACGTAGGACGCAATTGCCTTCCGAATGGCCTGCTCATCTTTTTCCTGAGCCACGGTAGTTCCAGCTTGTCCCCAACAAATCCCGCAACTCAGGATTGCAAGAGACATGACCATCCCCAGCCTGCCATGCTTCCACGCTCTCCGCACCACTTGCAACAACAATGTCATCTCATTTCACCTCAGGTCGTCAATAAAACTTTCGTGGACAATGCCGGACTGCCCGGCGGATCTACTCAAACACCTGCCACTTGCAAGCGGATGAAGATTAAAGCTATCCACAGATTTTGCCAAGTGGCCGCATAGTATGCCTCAGATATTCAGCCCCCCACACGCTCACAGACAATAAAAAAAACGCCACTCACGCGACTGCGTGACTGGCGTTTGAGATGAGCTTAACTTGTCAAAAGGTGCAGGGCAGACTACTTGAAATCGGCGCTGTACTTGTTCACCAGTTGCCTCCGCATTGCCGCGGTTTCCCCTGCAATTTGGCCCCAAATGTCCTCCAAACTCTTTGCTCCTTGTGAGCGTTCCTGCATATGAATCTGGGCTATTTCACGCCCCTGTTGCTGACGAGAGGCATTCATCGCGCTAACTCCTGACCCCATTCCTTGCGGGCCATACGGGGTGGACCCGTACCCCATACTGGCGCGGTAACCACCATAGGAACTGTTCGAGTATCCGGAAGTTCCACTCCCACCCGTTTGCGACACTCTCAACGCACTGGACCTGCCAACGCCCTTCATAAGCGACTCACAATTTCTGAAAGTTGCCGCAATCGTTGCTCCAAAATTGACAAGATCGGGATCGACATTCAAAATCGGCAGGCGATCGATTTTTCGTGAGTATTTGTCGTACCAGATCGCACCTTGTCCGAACGACTGAAAATGATGGTCATCCCGGAGGTCGTCCATCAAAGCATTGAGCGAATTCCAATACTGCTGCGTTGCCAGCAGAGTCTTCTTCTTGGGATCATTTGCGTGTTCGGATTTGGCATCCTGAACAGCATGGGTCATCGAGGTGGGCAATTCCATCACACTCATCAGTTTACGAGTGCCTTCATCGCCAAGATTTCCACGCAACATGAAGGTATTTCCACTGACCGACGGCTCCCACTGCTTAAAGTCGTCAATCATCGCACCTTGATTCTTCAGAACCTCGATTAGCAGTGGTTTGCCAACCTTGGCGAGGCATTCAGCAGACTCAGCGAAGTCCACGCGAATGGCGCCAAGCTCAGAATCATCAATCGAGATGCCCAAGGTGATACCCTGAATACCTTGCAACAGGCTTACCAACTCTTTGGCAGGAATGCCCGCGCCTTTGAGAGCATCCAGCTTCGCAATCCTTTGCTCAATTTCAGCCACCGAAACGAGTCCTCCCAAGTCCATCGCCATGATGATCGGGGTTCCAACTTTGGTGGCATAGTTGAACGCCTCTTGGAGATAAGGTGCCAGATGACCGCCTGGGGTCGATACGTTTGTTTGTCGCAACCAGCGAGACACATCCTGGCGGTTGGCCGGAGTGTATGACGCCATGAAAGCTGGTCCCATCTGAAGTACAAAGTGGTCGTCTGGAAGTCGTACGGCTGTGTGCCCGTTGATTTCATCCATTGCGCCACCGTAATGCGTCGCAACATCCAGGACAGCTTTATCTTCACTAAACTTCATCATGCCGAGTTCCCACAGAGCTTCATGCCCAAAGTGCAGGTCATGCCGACCTGCAATCAACACCTCCGTCGCCCCTGGTGGCAGGGCAGAAATACCGGAATCATAGGCGGCCTGCCGCCTTGCTTGCCAGCCCTCACGGTCAGCGATACGAGACCCAAACATCTTTTGGGCGTTGATTAAAACAAGTGTGTTAGCGTCAGCCGGAACCCGAGCTCTCATGCCGGCGAACTGCGCGGTTGCGAGTGTGGGCGTGAGCAAAAACGTCAACAGCAGGGGAAGGCAAACGGCGCTTTTCATTGTGTCGATGTGGATCACTTGTGAGGTTGGTTTCGCCCTCACTTCAGTCAAACACCAAGCACAAAACCTGAGGCAACTGGAGCAACAGCGAGTTACATGAGCCCAGTCCGGTACATCCGGCGGGTACAAGATTATAGTCACAAGTTGGGTGGGATGTATCAGGCTCTTTCCTGCATTTACGCATCGTTTACGGAAATTCCGGTGCACGAAATTACCTGATCGCTATCACCACTGAATGTGGCAGCGGAGCTTGATGGGTGCCAAGCAGCTCAAAGACAAGCTCCAAAACGGAGGCGGATTGCCCCCTCAAGCATGGCAAAAAACCAACGCCCATGTCCAAATCCCGCTGTTTCATCGGCAGAACTCACCCATCGGATGGCACCCTGAAACGACTGGTACAGCGCTGAGACAGCAGGGAGCAAGCGATTAACAGCGGGCCAGCCCCCCCCGCAACTCCCTATCAAACCCGCACACCCAAACCCGCACACCACTCGATCTTCCCTTTCCCTACCAATGGCAAGAATGCGCCCCTTGCACACCGTTCACGCACCCATTTGGTCCTCCAACAAAATCGCGAGACTGCCAAAAGCCAAGGCCCACTCGGATCGCAAATTGAGCTAGAGCTTTGCTGCGGAAGTGAATCCCAACGCACTGAAACGGAAACTCGAAATCAGTGCCTCGAAATCAGTGCCTCGAAATCAGTGCCTCGAAATCAGTGCCTCGAAATCAGTGCCTCGAACCTTGGGAATCCGACGCTTCCCACCGCCTTTCAGAACGAAAAAGGGCAGCAATCGACATTGCCAATTGCCGCCCATGC
>Ga0315322_10004578_pt1 | contig 10653 bp, 11 predicted proteins | sample M110021515metaG_FD_203461 | JGI IMG/M metagenome (GOLD analysis project Ga0315322, IMG submission 203461) | Ammonia-oxidizing marine archaeal communities from Monterey Bay, California, United States - M1 100m 21515 | ecosystem: Environmental > Aquatic > Marine > Intertidal zone | place: USA... | reverse complement strand
AGGGCAAGCGTTTTAATTCTTCACGCTCCCATTTTTCCGGAGGAAACACATCATCGTAGAATCCAGGTACCGCTACATTCCCCTTTTCGTCATGAAGGGTTCCGCAAATCTTCATTATGGCCTGCAAGGGGTTAAGCAAGGCTCCGCCATGAACTCCTGAATGCAAATCTTGCTTTGGCCCATAAACTTTCACCTCCATTGCCGCTAAGCCTCGAAGGCCTGTTGTTACGACCAATTGATCTGGGCCTGGACTTCCCGTATCAGAAACAAGTAACAGATCGCCACAAAGAGAATCTTTACGCTCTTCAAGAAACCCCCTGAAGCTAGGGCTTCCAATTTCCTCTTCACCTTCGATCAGGTAAGTTATTCGCAAGGGAAGGTCTGGGTTTTCCAAAAGAACACGATGGAGGGCCGTCATATGTACGATCTGGGGGCCCTTATTGTCGGCAGCACCCCGCCCAAAAAGCCTGCCATCTCTCACGGTCGCATCAAAAGGTTTAGATGCCCAGAGGTCAAGCGGGTCAGGCGGTTGCACATCATAATGTCCGTAGATAACCAAGTGAGGCCATGATTCTTTGCCTCGAGTGGCTAGAATAACAGGATTGATTGGTGTTTTGACGAGTTCTACAGCAAAACCAAGTTCACTCAACCTATCGCAAGCGAAATCTCGGGCACCCTCAATGCCAGCGGAAAAATTGGAGTCAGCCGAGACGCTCGCATGGGAAACATATTCAGTCAGTGCCTTCGTGGGGTTATCTAGCAGGGTGCTCATGGATTTGGCTTTTCCCCACGGGCTTGCTTAGCTTGCTTGTACAAAGACATAGCATGATCCATATGCGATTGTAGGAATTCAATCCTATTTCCTGGGTCAGGATGAGTAGATAAAAACTCTGGCACTCTTCCGCCTCCAGAATTTTGCATCTTTTTCCAAAAAGTGATGGCGGCTCGAGGATCATATCCAGCCATGGCAGAATAATAAAGACCTCGATGATCAGCCTCTCTCTCATTCGTTCGAGAATAAGGAAGAGCAAGACCAACTGCTGTACCTGCACCGTATGCTCCTCTTGCAAGCATTCGGTTCGTGTCGCTCTTTTTCCGCATTGCAGTTTCGAGTATCACTCCACCCAAGCCTATGCCGATTGCCTGAGTCATGCGCTTGTTACTGTGTCTTAAAGCAACATGAGCGATCTCATGACCAATTACCACCGCCACTTCGTCATCATTTCCATCCGCAAGGGTTATCAAGCCACTGTTCACACCGACCTTACCGCCAGGCATGGCAAAGGCATTAGCTTCACTTTTTTCAAAGACGACAAATTCCCATTCAGTCCCGGGAATATCGACTTGGGCAATCCCTGCAATTCGGTTTCCAATTCGGTTGACCATGGTTATGTGAGAAGCATTGTTCGACAACCTTTCGGACTTTTTCATTTGAGAAAAATGGCCTTTCGCCCTTTTTGCCAAATGTTCGTCGGAAAGCATCGCCGACCCGCATCCACTGCCCAATGTCAAGAGGACAAGAAGAAAGATAGAAAAAGGATGAATGAATCTATTCATTTAATAAAACAAAAGGGGACAAACTCAAAAAAGCAAATCAATCTATCTTTGGTAAAAGAATAAGCCATAATGGAAAACCTATTGCTAGTGCTTAAAATGCCTATTTCTAGTGAAGACCATGGTCATTCCTTTGTCATTCGCCGCTGCAATAACATCTTCGTCTCTGACGCTTCCCCCAGGCTGAATCGCAGCGGTCGCACCAGCATCTGCAGCGGCAATCAAGCCATCGGCAAAAGGGAAGAAAGCATCGGACGCAACGGATGATCCCTCAAGAGACAGACCAGCCTCACCTGCTTTCCACACCGCAATGCGAGAACTGTCTACTCGGGACATTTGACCGGCACCTACTCCTAATGTGCGCTCGTCACCTGCATAAACAATTGCATTACTCTTTACATGACGAACCACTTTCCAGCCAAAAAGCATGGAACGCCACTCCAAATCCGACGGCTGTCGTTCAGTGACGACTTCAAATTCTTTGGGGTTAATTCTTTTCTGATCACGATCCTGAGCCAATAGACCTCCAGGAACTGTGCGGTACTCTCGGAGCGTTTCGGCCCCGAAACCAGATTTGGAAACGAGCAGGCGTAGGTTTTTCTTACGTTCGAAAACGCTCAAAGCGGCATCAGTGAAACCAGGAGCAATAATGACTTCGCAAAATATCTCACCGATCTTTTCAGCCAAGGGAACATCAATCGTATTGTTCACCACGATGATACCTCCAAAGGGAGCCTGCCTGTCCGTCTCGAATGCCCGTTCCCATGCAATCTCCAAATCATCCGCACTGGAAACCCCGCACGGGTTAGTATGCTTGAGGATTGCAACAGTCGGTTGTTGAAATTCACCAATCAAGTATGCAGAAGCTGAAACATCCAAGATGTTATTGTAACTCAACTCTTTACCTTGGAGTTGAGTAAAGTAATCTAATAGGTCGCCATAGAGGGAAGCTTGCTGATGAGGGTTTTCTCCATAACGCAAAACCATCGATTTCTTCACTTTGAGATCAAGTGTTTCGGGGAATCCAGAAATTTCATCAAGATCTGGCCCGGAGCTATATTGCGATTTTAAATACTCGGAGATTGACCCATCATAAGCTGATGTCTTTAAGAAAACCTTCAGAGCCAATTCTTTTCTCAGCGAAGATAAGCCTTCACCGGATTTCATAGCATCAAGAACACGACCATAGTCGCTCGGGTCGCACAGGACAGTGACATCTTTATGGTTTTTAGCAGCACTTCGAAGCATTGAAGGTCCCCCAATATCAATTTGCTCGATCGCCTCATTCAATGAAACATCTACTCTGGAGACTGTGTCTTCGAAGGGGTACAGGTTGACGACGACCAGATCAATCATCTTGATATCATGCTCTACTGCTGCCTCACGGTGTTGAGCGTTGTCCCGCAAGCAAAGAAGACCCCCGTGCACTTTGGGGTGTAATGTTTTAACGCGACCATCCATCATTTCCGGGAAGCCGGTATGGTCACTAACATCGGTTACTGGTATGCTGTTTTCCCTAAGCAAACTGGCCGTTCCGCCAGTCGATAAAAGGGTAAAACCAAATTCTTCGGCCAAGGATTTGGCAAAGGACACGATTCCCGTTTTGTCACTTACTGATAAGAGTGCGAATTTTTCCATACCTTCTCTTGTGTTTTGTCACGAGACTGAGCAAGCGTATTCATCCGTTTTGTCTCCTTTTCCTTAATTTTTGCGAAAAGAATTGGTCTTTCATGCAACCCTGCTATTATAAAATCAGAATTATTTCCTCTTAAGTGAACGAAAACAGCAAACAACTAGAAGGTCTGCATGCCGCTCTTGATAAACTCGTCCATCACAAGGAAAAATCAACCGTCAAGGGAGCAAACTTGCATGCTTTCATTTATTTCATCAGTATAAATAACCTAAGCGATCGAAAAGTCACCCTATTGGGACGGAAATGGATTCTTTCCAACAGTGATGGAACGACTACGGTGGTCGAGGGCGAAAAAATCGTAGGAGAAACACCAACCATCGATCCAGGCGACACTTTTTCTTACAACAGTTATCATGTTACTCACCTATCCGCAATTGCTGCGGGTTCTTTTCATGGAGTGGATGAATCGGGGAATAAAATACATGTAAAAATGGATCCTTTTCAGTTAGATGTTCCGGAAGAGGAAAAAAAGGGGGAAAGCTTGTCGTGAAGTTCATTGATTTGAATCCCCATGGCGGAATTGGAGCGAATTGCTCTTTTTGCGAAGTCGAAGGCTTCCGTTTTGCTATCGATTCGGGTTTGCACCCTAAGTTTGCTGGAGCAAAATCTATCCCAGATCATTCGCGAATCGACAGGAACTCTCTTGATTTTATAATTCTTACTCACTGTCACTTAGATCATCTAGGTAGCCTACCTCTTCTCTCCCGCGAGCATACGGATGCACCAGTCTTTCTTAGCTACGGAAGTTCCGTTCTCTCCCGCCGCATGCTCTCAAACAGCATATCGGTCATGCGCCGGCAACGCTCGGAGCTGAACTTGCCTGAACTTCCTCTTTACGGAAGAGGAGATCTATCTTCTCTTTATTCACGGATGAAACCATTGTCCATAGATGAGCCCTTAACGCTTGAGAAGGACGGGCGCTCAATCGAAGTGACCTTGCATCATGCCGGCCATGTCGCAGGAGCTGTCTCCGTTACCATTCAATCCCAAAAGGAACGAATTTTCTTTACCGGTGATATTCTTTTCACCGATCAACGTATCCTATGCGGAGCAAGACCGCCAATCTCTCCAGTCGATGTCTTGGTTACCGAAACCACTAGGGGACTTGCATCGCGGGACCCTGATCGACATCGTGAAGCCGAGATCAACAACCTCCTTAAAACAACGAGTAAAACTCTCTCCCAAGGTGGCTCCGTCCTACTTCCCATCTTTGCTCTTGGGCGCATGCAAGAAATGCTTCTCGTCCTTGACGAAGCGTTTCGTCGTAAAACGATACCCAAAGCCCCAGTCTTCTGTTCAGGGCTTGGGATGGACTTGGTCAATCATTTCCATGAGATATCAAGGAACTCCAATGAATTGCGCTTCAACCGTAAGGTGCTGAAATCAGTGGGTGCACGTCCGCTTCCAAGAAAGCTCATTCCCGGGCACGACCTTCCAATGCAAGGGATTTATCTCGTGAGCAGCGGAATGATGGTCGAGAATACACCTTCTTACATACTCGCGACCTCCATGCTCAGCCAAGAGCGTAATTCAATTCTTTTCGTCGGTTATTGCGATCCAGCCACACCAGGAGGCCAGCTTCTCGAGACACAAATGGGCGAACCTTTCGAGTTCAATGAACTCGATTGGACTGAACCAGTCCGGGCCAAAATCCAACAATTCGACTTAAGCGGTCATGCGGACCGAGAGGAATTAATCGCTTTGGCAAAAAAACTTTCCCCAAAGACAATATTCCTCCATCATGGTGACCCTCAGTCAAGAGACTGGTTTTCATCTTCACTCTCCCCTCTCGGGGCAAAAATAATCGACCCCGAACCCCTTGTTACTTATGAAACCTGACGATTCCGAAAAATCCGATCTCGCTCAACAGCTTGACCAAGCTATCACCAGACCCTCCGGGCGAGCCACAGACGAGTTGAGAGAGGTTTCATTCAAAACGGGTATCGCTCCCCATGCCAATGGTTCGGTGCTATGCTCTTTTGGAAATACCCAAGTGATCTGTACGGCTATGGTCGAAGACAGGATACCTGGATGGATGCGGCAACAAAAAGTTGCCGGCGGATGGCTGACTGCAGAATACAACATGCTCCCCTACTCTACCTTGACGCGAAAAGACCGGCCTTCGAGTAAGGGAAAGCAAGATGGTAGAAACATAGAGATACAAAGGTTGATCGGGCGATCTTTACGAGCTGTGCTAAACCTGAAAAAATTACATGAGAAAACACTTTGGATTGACTGCGATGTGTTACGGGCGGATGGCGGAACTCGTACGGCATCAATCACCGGAGCTTGGCTTGCCACAAGGATTGCGATTAATGGGCTTTTGGAACGCGGAAAAATTGAGGAAGATCCAATTTTAGATCATCTTGCCGCAATTAGCGTCGGGGTTTACAATCAAAAATGCTTGCTTGATTTGGACTACCCGGAGGATCGGGACGCAACTGTAGATGCGAATGTAGTCATGACAGGTTCCGGGCAATATGTCGAAATTCAATCTTCGGGTGAGGAAGCGACGTTTTCACGCCCACAAATGAACGATTTGCTTGATTTGGCCGAAAAGGGAATCGGTGAGCTTGTCGAACTTCAAAAAAACCACTTCTAAAGATTCCCGACTGCTTCGCTCTGCACAACGAAGGAGCAATTTAGGCCCTGTTATGCCTGAGAGGTGCTTCAGATTCGAGATAATGCTTCCCCGTGAAGGCTAAAGGAATCCTTAGCTCCATGGAGACGAAGTCTCTCCACAATAGACGGGTTAGCAGGGCGAGAGTAGGAAAGAAGTGTACTTTTGAGTCCTTGTGGAAAAAGGTCACTATGTGAACTCACGAAAAAGGAATCTGGTTTAAGGGTACGCTCAATTTCCTGCTCAACTTTGAGTTTGTAATCGGCCCCAGGCAAAATGCAGTCCTCAATTCCGCAGGCAACGATACAGAGAAGATCATCCGGTTCATTCATAAGGTATGTAAGCATATCTTGATCAGATACCTTGAAAGGAATTCTGGATATAATTGCAGAATTCTCTTCAACAAAGGATTGAATAGAAATCTTTTGTACATCCGAATAAAAGGGTTCGACCGCGACATAATTCTTGGCTTGGCAGGCAGCAGCAAGTGCATATCCGTATGGCATCATGCCCGCCCCCAACTCAACGACCCGCCGCCCGTGCAAAAAGGAGCGAAGGATATGAGCTTTATCAGTAAGAACCCACTCATAAAGGGCTCTTGTAAATTCGCCCCCAGGAGCAGCGAACCCTTTTCCTTTTTCCCTCGAATAAGACAAGCGGTTCTTCCAGTCTCTCGACAAAAGTCCGTCGTGTTCGTTCATTACATACCTCGCTTGAGCATATGAGAGATCAACTCGAGCAGGAATGTATTGTCTCCCCCAATATCTTCAACGAACTGAGCGGCTTTATATGTATGCCCAGAAGCAAGAATTCGTGCTTCATCAAGACCAACATGGTTGATCCAAGTGGCCTTTCCCGCTTCTTCATCATGGCTGGCATCCTTTCCCAATTGCTTACTGCTGCTGGTAACATCCAAAAGATCGTCAACAGCCTGAAAAGCCAAACCAAGGGACATTCCCGCTTTGGCTATGAGTCGAAGTATTGAAGGATCACCACCCTTAGAACCGATTTTGAAACCAAGCATAAGAGAAGCTTGAATCATGGCAGCCGTCTTATTTGTGTGAATGTAAGAAAGAATTTCTTCGGAAGGCTTTGTTCTTTCGGAAAGAAGATCTTGCATCTGCCCTCCGACTAATCTTTCGCTACCAGCAGTTGATGAGAGAATCGAAACCAACTCAATAGCAAGAGATGGATTCGAAGAATAAGATCGGGCTATGATCTCAAAGGCAAGGGGTTGCAGAGCATCACCGGCAAGAATAGCAGTTGCCTCATCAAAAGCCTTATGACACGTGGGTTGCCCCCTCCTCAAATCCGAATCGTCCATGGCGGGCAAGTCATCATGAATCAAACTGTAAGTGTGAATGCATTCAACCGCCAAGGCCGCTGGAATGGGATCAATGGAACTAGGGAATAATTTATGGGCAGCAAGTACAAGAATGGGTCGAAGGCGCTTTCCTCCGGCTTGCATGCTATGGCGTATTGCTTCATGAAGTCGAGCGGGTGGAGCGTCTGAAAGAGGTAAGGATTTATCGAGGCTTTGATTAATCAAATCCTTCCAATGCTTGAGTTGTTCGGTGAAATTCATGACTTGCGATATTATGCAAGAATGTCATGTTATATAACTTATGCCAAGTTTGGAAGCCGTATGCGGAAGGCTTTTCAGTCACTCGGGCTGGATACCCAAAGTTTTGTGGGGAGGAGCTCTTTCCTTCATCCCTATTGTAAATATTTTTTCACTTGGGTATTTACTTGAGTACACGATTCGTCTTCGTCATTCCCGTCAATGGGAACTACCTGAGTGGAGAGAGATGGAGATGCCCTCTCTTTTCTCCGGTGGCATCAGGATGCTTCTTTTATTGCTAGGTTATGGAGGCATACCCCTTCTTGGTGGGTGGGCGGCTAGTGAACTTCTAAACTTCCTATCTTTCGGTCTTCTCGGCATCGTTAGTTACTTCCCTCTGGCATTAGCTGCATTTCTCTGCCCATTTCTCATCATTTCATCAGTCAACAGCTATCTCCAAAGCAGTTTGTTTTCTGATTGCTGGGATATTCGAACGGTGCTCACTGCAGCCCGAGCATTGTGGCCCGGCCTAATCCTTCCAGTGATTGCATTCTGGGGAGTATTTCTCCTAGCTCTCCCCTTATACGGACTTTCTTTCTTTATTGGAGCGTGGGTTTTACTCGCCTATTCAAGTGCCATTCATTTTGGGGATTCTTATAACAAATCCCCCCGTTAGCCCTTCATTCATTATGCCAACTTACGATTATCAATGCCAAGCCTGCGGACATGAATGGGAATTATTTCAATCAATGAATGATGCCCCCGTAAAATCCTGCCCAACATGCCCGAAACGCAAAGCCAAACGCTTACTTGGCATAGGTGCAGGAGTTATTTTCAAGGGTACAGGATTCTATGAAACTGATTATAAGAAAAAAAGCGGGGGCGAAAAAAAGAGTGAGTCTACTGATTCGGGATCGGGTGAGTCTTCAGGCTCTGGCAAGTCAACGAAAGATACGTCCTCTAGCTCAGACTCTCCCGCAAAAAAGGAATCTCCCAAAGGTACAGAATCCAAGAAGGGTAAATCCAAGGATTCCGCTTAACCCACCGATTGATGCCTCTTTCAGTCCTCGTTTTACTTGCCGATGGATTCGAGGAAATCGAGGCAACCTGTCCGGTTGACTTACTTCGTCGTGCTGGGACAACTGTGATTATGGCATCTTGCGAAAGTTCCCTTGAGGTTACGGGCCGTTCAAGGATATCCATGAGAGCTGACAGCTTACTGCGTGAGGTAGAGAACCCTACGGAATTTGATCTTCTGGTTCTTCCCGGTGGCCCAGCCGTCTTTGAACTTCGTAAAAGAGAAGAAATTATCTCTCTCATATCCAATTTTGCAGGCTCGGGAAAACCAATTGGGGCAATATGCGCCGCTCCTCTTCTTCTTCTGGATGCCCAATTGCTCGACAAAAAACAAAATTATACGGCTCATATTTCAACGACCGAAGAACTACCTCTTATGATCAAAACGGAAGCTGTCGTCGAATATGGTCAATTCATTACATCCCAAGGTGCCGGTACCGCCTTGGAGTTTGGCCTCCGTTTGATCAGACGACTTTATGGCCATGAAAAAGAAGAAGAGATACGAGTCTCAATCCATGCTTCTCCTGTACTCTCCTAAGCGATATTTTAAGCAATGAAAGCCTTTCGTAGATTTGCCCGCAAGCAAAGAGCAGCCCGTTTAGTCGAACTTCCCAATCCCGAACCAAAGGAGAACGAGGTTCTATTGAAAGTATCTCACTGCGGGATTTGTGGGTCTGACCTACATGCTTGGCTCAACCACAAAGGTTATGAGTCTGTTTTACCCGAGGTCACCTTTGGGCATGAGATTTCCGGTACAGTGGAAAAAGTAGGCCCAGGAGCAGAGGACTGGCAAGTTGGGGACCAGGCTGTTATGATTGCCTTACAAACGCCTTACGATCGTGACGACAGGTATTGCCGAGAGAACCTCCCCCAACTTTCATCACGCAGACGCGTTCAAGGTCTACATCTTGATGGTGGGATGGCTGAATATGTCTGCGTTGATATGGAATTTCTTATCCCTATCCCGGACGGCTTAGCCCTTTCCTTAGCTGCCCTAACTGAACCCCTTTCCGTCGCCGAACATTGTATTGAAAGTCGTACGCATATTCAGAATGGATCGGATGTTGTGGTCAGCGGCCCAGGGATTATAGGTTTGCTGTGTGCCATCTCAGCCCGAAACCGCGGAGCAAATGTCTTACTCTCAGGAACTGAGTACGATGAGCCTATTCGATTATGTGCAGCTCGCAAAATTGGTTTCGAGACGCTCACTGTGGGCCCAGGGAAAGTTAGCCTGCATGAACAAGTCCTTCACCACTTCCCCCACGGAGCGGACGCCCTTGTGGAAGCCTCCGGAGCCCCTACAGCTTTATCCGATTCGTGGAAATCTGTTCGGCCAGACGGATCGGTAACCGCCGTGGCTCTTTATTCAAGATCCATCGACATAGATCTCACGCAGTTCCTTCGCAAGCAAATCGACTTGCGAACGAGTTACGCATCATCGAAAGACGACTACCTACGTTCATTCGATCTCCTTCTATCAGAAAAAATCGATTCTTCAGTTTTGACCAAAGAGTATCCCTTGAAGGATGCCGAGCAAGGTTTCATTGATAGTGAACAGCTTGTGGTAACCAAGGTGTTGCTAGATTGCTCGGTTGTTGATTGACCGAAGCCTCTTATCTCACTCAGGGACGAATGACTCGGACACGATGAGTATTGGTATCACCAATATAAATCATACCATCCATATCCACGAAAACCCCATGCAGTCGATCCATACGGCACTTCTTAGGTTCATCCCCTTCTGGACCGTCTCCCGACTTTCCGTCACCAGCAATCAATTCAATATTACCTGTCTCTCGGTCGATCATCCGAAGCGAATGGCTTTCCGTATCTGCCAAATAAACATTTCCTTTAGGTCCAACTGAAATCCCCTTGGGTCCAGACAGTGTTGCTTGCCTGGCTGGACCACCATTACCAGAAAAACCTTTCTTGCCAGTTCCTGCCTCATGGTGGATCGTTCCCTTTCTGATGTCCAAACGATAGACTGCGTTTCCTTCTCTCAAGGCTAACCACAACTGTTCCCCTGAGAAGTCAATGGCTCGTGGCCCATTCAAATCAACTTGATCAATTCGTCCACCATCTACTGTCATTCCTTTTTTTCCCGTTCCTGAAAACGTGGTAACAAGACCAGTTTCCATCGAGATTTTT
>Ga0315322_10004575_pt1 | contig 10657 bp, 7 predicted proteins | sample M110021515metaG_FD_203461 | JGI IMG/M metagenome (GOLD analysis project Ga0315322, IMG submission 203461) | Ammonia-oxidizing marine archaeal communities from Monterey Bay, California, United States - M1 100m 21515 | ecosystem: Environmental > Aquatic > Marine > Intertidal zone | place: USA... | reverse complement strand
CCGCGTTGACGACATCGATGACTGTGTTGTCGGGCAGGCGGAACGGAAGGGATTCTTGGGACTCAAAGTCGTGATAATAGCGATGCGCCGCCGTATTCAGTACGGGGACCGCCGCATCCGGAAGATGATCGGATCCGGCGAGGAGCGTGTTGAAGATCGCGGGACAGGAGGCGATCGGGTCGAGGTCGCCGGCGTTGCTACCCACCGCAATGTCCGGCAGCAGGTCCGCTCCGTGTACCGCGCGCTCGTAGAGCCGCCCAACGTAAGTGGATGGGCCCAACAATTCAGCGCCACCGAGCGCCTCGGCCGCAGAGCCTTTGGACGCCGCCCTGAATTCGCCGCTTCCAGGCCCGCCGCCAGAGACGTCAAGCAGCAAGTGGAGTGCACGATAGGAACCGTCACCCCCGAACGCTTCCCGACTGGCAGCGAGGATGTTTTGGCAGACATAGCCGAGAATCTGTGCGTTGGTTGGGCGCTCAGGATCGTCGAATCGCAGCGCAGAGACCGACTCAAACCAAAGCTGAGTTTCAGCTAGGGTATCTAAGTACGCCGCGTAGCTTGAGCAGCTCACTTCCTGCTCGCTGCCGACCAGCATCACGCCCAGCAAACTGCGCGCAGGGATTCCTGATGTCTCGGCCGCTACGGCAAACCCCTGAACGTTGAAGCCGCGACCGCCATCGACATTGGTCTGCGTGACATCTGCTGGGTCCAACGAAGGCCACCACCAGGTGCCAAGGGCTGTTCCCGAAGACGAACAGCCGGCTAGGGCCAGCGCCAACATCGCGACAAAACCGTCCCGAACCAACTTGGTAAATGAAGTACGCACAGAGGCGGAGTTTAGCAAAGTTGTCACCTTGAGCCCGCGGGCATCTTCTGGGCCGCCCGAGCAGCTGTGATGGTGTCTTCCAGTTCGGCGTGGGCCTTCGCCTCCTCGCCAAAGCTTGAGGTCGCACTAACAAGCTGCTCAATCGCAGAGACCGTCGACTCGGCGTGGACCCCCAGCATTGCAACACTTGCCTGAATCTTGGTGCACTGGCTGAGGAATGCATCGCGCCGTGCATCGAGCTGCTCCGCTGCCTGACGCAGCGAGACGCCGACCTCACCGCCACCATCGGCCGGCAGGGAATTAAGACCCGCGACGAGCGCGGGTCGTTGCAGCTCCAGCTTCGTCACTTCTTCGTAGCTGGCCCGCAGCAGGCCCGCCAGTTCCAGAGAGCGCTCCGCATCGATTCGAGACGAGCCGTTGATCGCCTCTAACGCCCGGTCGTAGGCGGCAAACATGTGGGGATCGCCCGTCTGTTCGGAAGATGCCCGACCGAAGATTGGGTGCCCAAGAGAGTGCCCGCGTTCTTTGGCCAGCTTCCCGAGCTTCCCAAAGGATACGAGACACAAGGCAGCTGCACTCCCAAACAAACCCGCCGCGACCACGAGGGAACCACCGAACCCAACTATTGGCGCGGCCAAGGCGACTCCGCCGACACCCAAAGGGATGGCCCCCACAAAACCCAACACCGTTCCGATTCGCCATTTGTTGGCGTCAGGACCCAGGTCGGCCGTCCACCGAGGCCCCCAAGTAGGAGCCGAGTTCACGACCACGCTCGGAGCGCCACCACGTTCTTCCGCCCGACTGGCCGCACGCTGCAGTCGTTCTTCTTCCTCGCGCTTTCTCTGGGTGTCGAAGTCGGTCGCCATGGAGGAGGTATACGTTGAGGCCAGAGAAGCGGCAAGGCATGCGCGGTTCGACATTCCGAGATCCGCGGGTCACACTGAGCCACGATGAGCCTTTTCTCCAATCCAGCCAGTGCCTCCGTCAGCGCTCCCGAGCCGGGCATGGCCGAGCAAGTACAGCGCTACTTCGACCTCGTCCGCTCGTTCGTCATTAAAGACGTACGCATGCGCTATGTCGGCTCACTGATGGGCTTCTTCTGGACGGTGGTCCATCCCTTTCTTGAGCTCCTCACCTACACCTTCGTGTTCACGGTGATCCTTCAGGTCCGCTTCGAAGACCACTACTCGATGGGCACCAACGCACTCTTCCTGTTCTGCGGGATGGTGCCGTGGCTCACCTTGTCCGAGTCACTCTCGCGATGCACCAACGTGGTGCGAGAGAACAGCCACTTGATCCGGAAGGTGCGGTTCCCACCTTCGGTGCTCTGCAGCTACATCGTGCTCTCGGAGACCTTCAATCAACTCATTCGATTCTTCCTGTTGTTTCTGGCCGCCTTGTTGATCGGCCAGGGCCTGACGCTTCACGCCCTGATCATCATTCCCGTACTGCTCCTCCAGATGATGTTCACCTTGGGCGTGTCGATGTTTCTTGCGTCGACACAGGTGTTCTTCAAAGACACCCTCCACCTGCTGTCGCCCATCTTGATGATCTGGCTCTTCATCACTCCAATTTTCTACCCGGCCCATCTGTTCCCCAAGATCTTTACCCCCGTCTTGATGTTGAACCCGCTCGCGCACCTCGTCGGCATCTATCGCGAGCTCATCCTGAACCACCGGCTTCCCCACTGGGGTTCCGTCGTGATCTTTGGGACCTGCGCGGTCCTCGCTTTCGCTCTCGGGAGCTTCATCTTCCATCGCCACAGCCGAAACTTCTCTGACCTCGTGTGACTCCAGGCAGAGCCTGCGGTCGCGCTCGAGCAGGCCCAGGGCTATCATGGGGAACTGTCGACCCCTCAGAGAGCACCTATCCCCAATGTCTTCCCTTCTTCACCCCAGCCCCCCGCCCCTCGGTTCCGAAGAACCGATGGCAGTGGTTGCGCATGGGCTCGGGAAGCGCTTCGACATCTACCAGTCCGATCGCGGTCGGCTCTGGGAGTTCTTCGGCAATCGAAAGCACCACGTAGAGTTCTGGGCCCTCCGGGATGTCAGCTTCGAGATTCCTCGGGGAACCGCATTTGGCGTCGTCGGTTCCAATGGAGCAGGCAAGTCCACCCTCATCCGCATGATGTCAGGCGTGTCCAAGCCAACCGAAGGGGTACTCAAGGTCGATGCCCGTCGCCCGGGTCTCCTCGACATGGACCTCGGGTTCCACCCGGACTTCACGGGTCGTGAGAACATCGACCTCAACTGTGCAGTCATGGGGATTCCCGAAGAGCGGCTGACGGAGCTCACGCCACAGATCATCGAGTTCGCCGAGCTCGAGGACTTCATCGACTTCCCCGTTCGTACCTACTCGACCGGTATGCAGTTGCGCCTCGGCTTCTCGATGGCCACCCACATGAACTACGACGTCATCTTCATCGATGAGGTCCTCGCCGTGGGCGATCAGTACTTCCAGCGCAAGTGCATCAGCAAGATTGAAGAGTTCATCTCCGAGGGCAAGACACTCATCCTCGTCAGTCATGACCTGCACTCCATCCGCAGTCTCTGCTCCAGCGTGGTCTGGCTCCATGCCGGGCGAGTGGTAGCGGCTGGAGACACCAACGAAGTGGTCAACGCCTACGTCGATGTTGCTCGCGATCGAGAGGGACGAATCAAGGCACGGATCTTTGGGGGCGCTGACTCCGCGCAGTCCCGAGCGATGGCGCGGCGTGTGGAAGACGACCGGCCCACCGCCACGGGGCGCATGAGCGCTCTACAAGAGACTCCCCTGCCCTACTTCTGCACGACCCGCGACCCTGAGCTTGAGGCGATGGTGCGCGAGGCTGTCTGGTTTCCTGATGCCGAAGCAGAGCGCGACAAAGAGGAGGTTGTGGCCGACTACGAGCAGACCCACGGAGAGCGACCGATCATCACCGGAACGGGCGAAGTGCGCATCCTCCGGGTACGAACTCTCGACAGTGAAGGCCGCGAGAAGGACAACTTTGCCACGGGCGAGGCCATCACCATTGCGGTGACCTTCAAGACCCTCATTCCGGTGGAGAATCCCATCTTGGGAGTCGCCCTCTTCCGCAACGACGAGCTCTACGTCTACGGGCCAAACACCCGCTTCGACGAGGTGCAGAAGATGGAGGGGGTCTACGACGGCGTCTACACCTTCTTCATCCACTACCCCAAGCTCCCGCTCCTCGATGCCACCTACCGCATCAGTGTGGCGCTCTACGACAAGGCACACATCCGACCCCATTGTTGGCACAACCAGCTCTACGAGATTCGGGTGTCCTGTCCCCGAGAGGACCACGGCGTGGTCGAGATTCCTCACCACTGGGGACTCGTCACCCATTCCTCGGGCAGCGAAGAGGACCTCCCTTAACCTTCTTATGGCACCACGCAAGGTCTTCCTCATCGGCAGCGGCCCGCTGCCCATGCACAACCCCTCCGAGATGGGGTTCCCTGCCCTGCGCACGCGCCAGTTTCTCCTGCCTCTGCTCGCAGCGGGACACGAGGTGATGCTCGCCTGCCTCACGCCACGAGAGTCTGACTCTGGACCCGACCACGAATCCACCGAGCCCATCCGACTGAGCGTCGACACAGCGACAGGAGAGAAGAGCTTTCTCTACTCGGTGGTGCGGCCCGACGAGCCCGGGCGCTTCCTGAGCCTTCGTGATTTACGAGGCAAGTTCGGACCGGACGTCACCGTCACGGCGGGGCCCTTCCTGCCCATGGCTGCCGGCGCACGGGCTGCGGGCGAAGAACCGCTATGGATTGACGTCCCCGGAGATCCCATGAGTGAAGCGCAAGCGCGCGCTCATCGGGCCGGAAGCTCCGACCCCATCCATCGATATCGCGAGATGCTGGGCTGGGCCTTGGCCCGCGGTGACCGCTTCAGCGTCATCAGTGACGCGCAACGTGGCCCTCTTGTGGGGGCACTCGGTCTGGCCGGTCGAATGACCGGCGAAGCCCTGGGACACGAGTGGGTCCATGTACTCCGCGGCTCGGTCGAGGGACTCTCGCAGAGTCACCGCGCCAGCAGCCGGGTCCCAGACGGCTTCCCATCACTGGGCAGAGACGACTTCGTGGTGTTGTTTTCTGGGGGCTACAACACCTGGCTCGACATCGACACGATGTTCGATGGCCTGCATGGCGCGATGGCCGCCGACCCGAAAGTTCGCTTTGTGTCCACGGGCGGCGCGCTACGAGGCCACGACGAGAGCAGCTACTACCGTTTCGTGCGCCGGGCTGAGGCCAGTGAGTTCAGCGACCGATTCCACTTCTGTGGATGGGTCCCCGCCGACACGCTCCCTGCCATCTACGACCGAGCGCAGCTCGGCCTCTTTGTCGACCTCCCCTGCTACGAGGCGGAGTTTGGAGCTCGAACGCGAATTCTGGAGGCCCTAGAAGCAGGCGTAGCCGTCGCGGGCACCGACTTCTGCGATCAAACGACTGAGCTTGCTCAAACCGACATGTTTCATAGCCTTCCCGCTCGATCACCGAGTGCCGTTTCCGACCTCATCGTCGAACTCAGCGCCGCTTGGAGGGCTCAGGGACACCTCGGAAGGCAGGCAGAGGGCCCGAGCTGGAAAGTCCTTCGCGAGAGCTACAGCATCGACCGAACGACTGAGGAGCTTCTCGCCTGGGTCGCCGCGCCCAGCCGTTCCCCTGGCGGTGTAGCGATCGACTTCCTCGAGGATTACTGGCAGGAATTGGCCCGCCTCCAGGATCGACTTGAAGAAGTCTGGAACTCACCCACCTGGCGCTATCTAGGTCGTCTGCACCGACTCTTCGGACGGCTTACGGGACGGTAAACTCAGCCCTCGTCTCCGTCGTCTGACATCCCGGCACTCGGCCCAATCGCATCGGTGAGACCCTCGATGGACGAGAGCCTCCACTCTCCAGACATGCCTGCTTCTGCGATCTCCTGAATGCTGCGGGCCACTTGGTCGGTCGTCACCTTGGTGCTCAGCGCGTGTTCCTCTGTTCGGACATCCACCTCGGCGAGGGCAGCCTGAAGTCGGAAGAGCACAAAGAATGGCAGGGAAATCCCGAGCCCGATCACCATGCCAAAGAACCCCGCAAGGGCGGACTCCCAAAGGTCACACCCCGACATGGGACGAGCCAGGGTGAGCAAGAAGTGACATGCCACGGCCGACGCCGTCCCGATGCCAAACACACAGCTCACTACTAAGAGTGAGGCCGCACGGCGTAGACCTCGAGCCAGCCCCTGCACGTGGGCGTGAATGTCTTCTGCGGGTTCCTGAGCCTTCATCGTCACCAAGTATAGGCCATGCTGGAGTCAGACGCTGGGCGGATCATTCTCCCGGGTTCCCTTGGGACCAACGCTCCTCATTCTTTCGAAACTCTGGCTTCAGATCGCGGCGGTCTTCACGCCACATCGCTCGCTCGAGTTGCTCCATCAAGTGGGTAAGTCCTTCTCCCGAGACGGCCGAGACAACCGTCGCATCCCAAACCTCACCCAGGGATGCCCACTCATCCTCGGGGAGCAGATCGATCTTGTTAAGGACCCGAAGGACCGGAATCCGATCGAGCCCCAACTCTGCCAGCACTTGAATCACCACCTCGTGATGAAGCGCTTTGTGGGGGTCGGTGGCGTCCAAGACATGCACCAACAGGGAGGCATCGGAGAGCTCTTCGAGCGTCGCCTCAAAGGCGCGCAAGAGGTCCGTGGGTAGGTGCTCAATGAAGCCCACCGTGTCCGTCAGGACAATTTCCCGAGCGTCAGGGAACCGCATGCGTCGGGAAGTGGTGTCGAGGGTCGCAAAGAGCTTGTCTTCGGCGAACACCTTCGAATGGGTCATGGCATTGAGCAAGGTCGACTTCCCAGCGTTGGTGTAGCCGACGAGCGCCGCCACGGGCACGCCGCTGCGCTTTCGCTGCCCCCTCCGAAGCTCCCTCTTCTTGACCAGCTGCTTCAGCTGCTTGTCGAGCATCGCAATCCGGTCGCGTGCGCGCCGCCCACGAATCTCCAGCTTCGTCTCTCCAGGGCCACGACCCCCAATTCCACCTGTCAGACGAGAGAGTCCTGCATGCATTACCCCGAGGCGCGGCAACAGATAGCGCAGCTGTGCAAGTTCCACCTGCAGTCGTCCGTCTTTGCTGTGGGCGCGCTGAGCGAAGATGTCGAGAATCAACTGGGTGCGATCAATCACCTTGAGTTCGGTGGCCGTGGAGATGACCCGTCCCTGGGAGGGATTTAAGACGCGGTCGAAGACCAGAATGTCAGCCTCCAGATACATCGAGCGAACGAGTAACTCCTGGAGCTTCCCCTTTCCAACAAGGGTCTTCGGGTCACACTTCGGGCGCTTCTGCACAATCCGATCAATGACATCGAGTCCCGCCGTCTCCGCCAAACGCTCCAACTCATCCATTCGTCGTTCGAGGCCACCGCCGCCATCCACTCGTTCCTCCACACCGACGAGGATCGCTCGAGGCCCCCGAGTGGCTTGGACGGCGCCCTGAGTCGTGGCCTGGGCAAACTCCCCTTCTAGGGCTGCAATGAGATCAGCGAAGTCTTCATTGAGCTGGTGGACACGAAGGGGCCCCTCTTTTCGCCAGGGACGGAGCGGTCCCTCAGGGTCGTCTTCGTCCGGCACCATCTGACTGGGAGGAAGGAGTGTCGCGTACTCGAGCGTCCCGGGGAGGCCCCCCTCCCCCACCTGAAGCGCCGCGACAAGATCGAGTCGGAGGAGCGAGAGATCGGTCAGGTCATCACGGCTGAGTGGCTCTCCCAAGACATGGGTGTGGAGCAATCGGAGCCCTCGGAACCGTCGCGCGCCTGCGCGTGCACGGCCCAACTCGGGAATAAACAACTGCTTATTGTCCCCAGCGATGACATGGGTCACGACGCCTCGTCGGTCGACCAAGACCCCGATCTGTCGAGCGGTCAGAGCCGACAGCTCGGTGAGGTTGCGAGCCAACTCCGCCGAGAGGATTTGATCCGGTCGCAGCTTTCGTCGATACAGATGGGAAAGCCGTCGAAGCTCGCTCGGCTTCAGCCCGTTTAGATTTCCATGGACAGGTTTCAGGGCGTCGACTCCGGGGTCTTCTTGTCCCCTAGCCCGTAGCGCTTTCGCTGATCGGAGAGTTCCTTGAGCTGCGCCTCTTCTCTCGCTCTACGCTTCGCCTCACGCTGCTGTTTCAGCTTCTTCGGCGACGGGGGCTGAAGAGCAAGAGCAAGTCCGCCACCCACCCTCCACGAGTTATCGCCATTGCGATAGAACTCACCGACAACAACGAACTCAGGACGGAGGGCTATCGGTGCATTGCCGAGCGGGATGTCGACTCCGATAGGAAGGGACAAGAGCATCGGCCAGTACTTCTCACGCGGCAGTGTCCAAGACATCTGGAAGTGTGGCGCAAAGTAGATCGCCGGCCCCCGAGCTCCCCCCAATCGCTTGCCAATTGAAAAGCCACTGTCGAAACCGAGTGCTCCGGCTAGGAGGCTCTGGTCTTCCCCTAGCTCACAGCACACACCCGCTAACACGCTTCCATCGAGAGTGATGTCGAGGGGCCCTCGCAAGACCTGGATCCGGAGGTCAATGGAGCCGCCTGCAGAGATCAGGGTATAGGTCCAGAAGCGCGCGCCCATCTCCACTCGATTGTCCACGCCGCCGCGAATCCAAGTCTGAATCTCACCGCCCCCGAAGCTGTTGTCCGATGCATTCACTCCCGCGCCGATCCCAGCCCCCAGCTCCACAGCCCCTTTCGGCATGATCTCCGCGGGTCGGAAGCGAAACGCCGGCCCACACCCGACAGAGAGGGTGGCGAGCACGAGCAGCGGAAGAATCAAGCGTGCCGTTGTCTTCATCGAGGGAGGTCTCCAGGGCTTCCATCTATTCAATCGGCTGGTGCGGCGAAATCATGAACGCGTTCCCCAGGGTCTATTCCTGCCCGAGCGCTCCGCACCTGGCAAGCCCAGGCCGGGTAGAATAGCTTCATGGAGTCGATCGGCCGCTACAAAGTTCTCGAGCGCCTCGGTGAGGGAGGGATGGCCGAGGTGTTTCGTGCCCGTCTCGATGGACCGATGGGATTTCAAAAAGATCTGGCGATCAAGAGGATCCGCGACTCGGTCGTCAAGAAGGATGAAGAGCACGCGCGATCGCTGATCAACGAAGCCCGAATCGGAGGGCGCCTCAAGCACCCCAATGTCGTCGAGGTCTACGAACTCGGTGAGGACGAGGGGTCGTATTACATCGCAATGGAGCTTGTCGACGGCCTCTCGCTGCGTGAGTTACTCGGGACCAAGACCCGAGTCGGACCGAAGATCCCAGCCAACGTGTTGCTGGATATTATGATTCAGATCTGTCGGGGGCTGGCCTACGCACACAGCTACGAGACCGAAGAGGGAGAACGACTTCCGGTCGTGCATCGGGATGTGAAGCCCTCGAACATCATGGTCACCCGGGATGGCAGTGTGAAGCTCATGGACTTCGGCATCGCGAAGTCCGAGGGAAACCTCTTCCACACCACCGCGACCGGCATCGCGAAGGGCACCCCCCTCTACATGTCTCCCGAGCAGCTCCGCGGCATGCGACCGCTGCCGGCCGCGAGCGACCTCTTCAGTCTCGGCGCCATTCTCTTTGAGATGGTGACCGGAGAACTGCTCTTCGCAGGCTCATCCATTCCCGAGATCATTAACCGGGTGCTCTACCAGCCGCTGCAGGCTGACATTCACCTCGCCGAAGAAGAGCTGTCGGGGATTGGCGACATCCTCAGGAGACTGCTCGAGCGAGATGTTGCTCACCGCGAGCAAGATGCAGCGGTCGTCGCCCTGGAGCTCAGCCACCTCCTTGAGTGGCAGGACAAGAGTAGGAGCACCTCTAAGTTTGTTCGCTCATGGATAGAGCGCCAAAAGGACCCAGAGGCCTCCCACTCCCTGGAGATGCGCCAGCTCGCCGACGTCGCTGTCGACTCTCAGACCCTGCCCAGGCCGCGCCCACCGGAGTCCGAGACCTTCGTGTCGCTCTACGTCACTGCGATGCGCCGCCGGCGCATGGGCTACCTGCTCCTCGGCGCGCTGTTTGTCGCCCTGACCTTGGGGGCGGGGCTCTACGTCTACCGCGGTACCTTGGGCGTACTCAGTGCCTCCACGGCCGGATTTGAGGCGATGAACCAAGGCGACCTTCTGGCCGCAGAAGTCGCATGGCGAGAAGAGCTTGGACGGTCCCCCTCCCCCGCACCAGCCCGGTACGGCCTCGCCGGGCTCGCGACTCTCGGCACGCTGTCTGAGAACGGAATTGAGGCCGTAGAGGACCTTCTAGAGCGTGTCCCGGTCGAGGGATACGCCGAAGATGCTCGGCGGATGCAAGCGCTCGCTCGAGCACACCGAGCTGGCGGAGACTACCGACAGGCAAGCCTCCTGCTCGAAGCCGCGATGGGTCGTGCTCGCCAGGCTGAGCAAGCAGATCAAGGCTCGGTTCCCGCATCGCTCCTCTGGGAAGCAGGAGAGATGAGTCTCCTACGTGATGCGGCGGAGATCGAGGTCAGCTCACGAGAGCGGGCGCTCCTCAACCGGGACGATCGAGAACGGGTGGACCGAGACCGCGAGTTCACAGCCCGGGCGCGCCGCGAGCGCGCTCGTTCCTACTTCGCCGAGCTTCGAAGCACCCAAGGCCCGGGACTCATCACTGACGCCGCGGATTCGTACGTCGCCCTCATCGATCGTGGAGGCGAGGCGATCATTCGGACGGAGCTCCTCTGGCGCACAGGCGATCGGGAGCGTGCCTGGGCCGAGATCGCCAGTGCCCTCAAGGCTCACAATGCCAGCGCAGATCGCCAGCAACGGGAGCGACTCGTCTGGATTTATCGGGCC
>Ga0315322_10004572_pt1 | contig 10659 bp, 8 predicted proteins | sample M110021515metaG_FD_203461 | JGI IMG/M metagenome (GOLD analysis project Ga0315322, IMG submission 203461) | Ammonia-oxidizing marine archaeal communities from Monterey Bay, California, United States - M1 100m 21515 | ecosystem: Environmental > Aquatic > Marine > Intertidal zone | place: USA... | reverse complement strand
CCCTTCCTGTTTTAACCTTTCTCTAACTATTTGAACGGGGCCCTTTGCAAGATCAAGTCCGTAAAAAGTAGCACCGGACTCCATTATCTTTTGTGAAACTGAACCATAGCCCAAACCGACTTCTAGGATCTTTTTACCAGCAAAAGATTCGAATGGAATAAAGTTTTTCAAGTAGGGATACTGGTGTTCGAAAAACCAAGTATCAAATTGCGAATTGGTTTCAAAGCCAAGAGACTTAAAATGATACTCACCGCAAGGTTCATCCCAAAAAGTCTCATTCGCCAAATCCGTTTCCTTCGGCATTAAAAAGTCAAATTGAATAGGTTCCTTGTTTTCGTTTGTACGACCAAGTTTTCGATAGTGTTTATAAGGAACAATAAAAGACAACAAGCATGCTTTATCATAATTTCACTAAAGTGATCTTATATACTTTCAAGTAGTACAGGAAAAGAAGGGTTTCCAATTCCTTCAAACAAACGAAGGGTTTCGAATTATTTATCGTGTTTCAGATGAGTATAACCCCCAGCAGCTCCAAACTCCCTGAAATATTCAATGCCAGCACGTGCAGTCTCCACAAGAGGAGTAAATTCCATCTGCCCAAAATCCTCAACAGTCCGACGCGGATCGAGCAGAATGGATGGAGCATCATCAGGTCCCAGTTCACGAATTTCAGGTTCAGGATACTCGGCCAGATCCATGGCTTCCACGACGGCGTCATATAATTCCTTGATTGCTACATCCTTGCCAGAGGAAAAGTGATACGCACCGGATCCAGTTCCGTCGATTGCACGCAAAACAGCCCGACACAAATCACCCACGAAAACAAAATCGCGACGAGCCATGGTCACGAAACATTTTTTGCCATCGCTTAGTCTTTGATAAAAAATTGGAAGTGGCCCTGAGACATTTCGGGGGCCAATCACATTGGCCAACCTGAAAGTCACGTAATCCAATCCTGAGATCTCGATATAATCTTCGGCCGCGGTTTTAGAAATCGCATACGAAGAATTGGCAGGAAACTTAGGATGGTTAAGGGTTATGGGTTGCTCTAGAGGTTTGACCCCGTAACAAAGTGCAGTTTGAAAATAAATGAAGCGGGAAACATCGTTCGCCAAGGCTGCACGAACCAAATTTGCTCCGCCAACGCAATTGGTTAGTGTGTCGTTGTACCAGTCATCGGGATCTTTGTAGGAAGCAGCCGTATGAACAATGGCATCAGGCTTGAACTCCTTGGCCAACCTGTCCACGAGTTCTTGGTCGGCAATACTCCCCTCAACGAAAGTCATACCGGGGTGAGACTGTGGTAAATGAATCCGCCTGCCAGTGGCAAAATTATCGATGGCAAGAACTTCATCACCGCGTTCCAAAAGCATTTCCGTTGTGCGGGAACCAATTTGACCGCAACCTCCTGAGACTAATATTTTCATTCTAATTTTTGTTGTTTTGAGAAAGTAAAACAGGCACTGATTCCCGCTATATTTTCGTTATACATCGGAAACCCGCGGGGGTCAAAGGTTAGATTGGTAATAAAGTCCCCGTGTTTGGAACGATATCGAGGACCTGCAAGGTCATCAAATCGATATTCCGTGCATCCCAACTCGTGAAGAGACATGGTATTCCCCTTGTGGGATCCAGTAAACCCTGCTTTTGAAAAGAGTGTAAGGAATTCTTTTTTCTCATAGCATTTGGCTATCGATCACTCTTTTCCATCTGTAATCAGCTTGAATGCCTCAGGAGTGGAAAGGCTTTTGTTTCATTTCGATTTCAACATCAGGATATAGCCTTCATAGAGGTGAAACCAAATATTCTCCGAATTATAAACCATAACTGATACTTGTTTTCCCAGTTTAAGAATTCGATGAAATTCATCAAGACTACGATCAAGGTTAAGGCAATGATGAAGAATGTCGGCGGAGTGTATATAATCAACTGATGCGTCTTCTAGAGGCGATTTATTATGACTTCATTGAGTTGAACAATCGACTGAACCTCCGTGCAACTCGAGTCTTTATGTTGTAACTGGTATGGCTTGTGCGGAAACATCCATTCCGCAAGACTTGGAAGAAACGGTAAAGTCGACCAAGTCATTGCCTTGTCCACATCCGTAATCAACCACCACTTTTTTGTTCTGACCGCTGGCTGGTATAAGATCGATAAAACCTAGATATTGAGCATTCCTCGAATGAAAATGCTCCAGTGAATCTTTCGGCGAACCAAAAGATCGTGTAACCACAATGCTGACATTCAATAAGTGGCTGCCCCCCTTCCCTTCTGTAAACTTCCGTCTCTATTTTCTGGCAAGATGGGAAGCAATTTTTTATTCATGCGAAATCGAGACGAGGCTTACTTTATCAAGGACTTATAATAAGATGCTTTGTCGTGAAAGGTCTGGTGCCAAATTTCTAGGCTCATCAAACTCCAAACCTTTCTGGAAAATCGTCCAGCAGATTGAAAGTTTGCCAACACCTCGTCCGAATTAATGTAAGGGCGGTTGCGCTGCTTCATTCCATCAAAAACACCCTCAATCAAACCCTTGAGCTCATTACCAAGCCATTCTTTCAGTGGAACAGGAAAACCCATTTTGTCCCTACGGTTCACAATTCCATCCGGCAATACCCCTTCATAAGACTTCTTGATCAAATGTTTCATATTTCCACCTGAGAACTTGACTTCCGCAGAGGCAGTGGCAATACACTCAACTAAGTCATGATCAAGAAGCGGAACACGGCTTTCAAGTCCATGAGCCATGCTCATACGGTCTTCAACCTGTAATAAGGCAGGCAACAAAGTTTTAAAATCAAAGTGGGTCATATGGTCGAAGTATGCACCTTTCCTAACATTCGACTTATTTAGAAAAATTTCCCGAAAAGAGTCAAAGACTCGGTCTTTGTCCAATTCCGACCAATCTATTTCCCTATCCATATCTGAAGAACGATCGACTAACCTAAAGTACCTGTCTTCGAGATTGCCGAATAACCCCTCCCTCCAGAACTCTCGCATCATCGGTTTGTATTCTCGAAGGATCCCGAGATTGGGGACTATGGATTCAATTGTGACAACAAAATTCCCATCTTTGTAAGAGCCATCTATGGCCGCATTGATACATTGCTCAAAGTAGGCAAGCAAATATCTGGCGTATCCTCCAAAGATTTCATCCCCTCCTTGACCTCCTAGAACGACCTTGACCTTCTCAGCAGCAAGCTTGGAAACCATGTATTGAGGAAAAGAACCGGGTCCTGCCACAGGATAATCCAAGTGATAGATTACCTTTCTTAAGTTCTCTTCGAAATCCTTGTGGGTTATATCTATCACATTCAGGTTACCGCCAATCTGATCAGATGCCATTTTAGCAAATTTACTTTCATCATAACCGGGATATTCAAGAAAACGGCCATGAAATGCTTCTCTATTTTGGGAATCCTTACCTGCGGCAAGAATTGCCATCAAGCTAGAATCGATACCCCCCGAAAGGTAGGCTCCCACAGGGACATCCGACCTTAGGTGGACTCCGACCGAATCATCTAGTAATGTGCGGAGTCGCTCTTGAAACCATTCATCCCCATGATCCCAATCTACTTGATAGTTAACATCCCAGTATCGCCGAACTTTCAGGTTTTCACCTTCGATCATTAACCCATGACCTGGAAGCAATTGCTTAATCCCCTTGAATAAGGTGTTTTCCCCTATTACAAAATTGAATGTAAGGTATTCGGCCATCGCCTCTGGATCGGTTTGAATATCGGGCAGAACTGGGAGGAGTGCTTTGGCCTCGGACGCAAAATAGAAAACATCGTCAACAACCGTGTAATAAAAGGGCTTGATTCCAAAGCGATCCCTAGCACAAAAAAGTCTTTGATTCTTCTGATCCCAAATCGCAAAGGAAAACATGCCCCGTAGGTGATCTACGCAATTTTCACCGTATTTATCGTAGGCTGCCAGTACGGTTTCGGTATCGGATTCAGAAGTAAAATCCCATGTATTGCTTAACGACTCCTGCAATTCGACATAGTTGTAAATCTCACCGTTTAGTGAGATAACGGAACCGTCACGACCATGCATGGGTTGAGCCCCGCCAGGACTTAGATCAATGATAGAAAGACGTCGATGGGCCAACCCCACTTTTCCTGAATCATCTAACCATACCCCTTCACCATCAGGTCCTCTATGAGCCAGAAGATTGCCCATGCATTTCAAAATCTTTTGGCCATTAGCCAAGGCTTGCCTCTTCAGGCTTATGAATCCAGCTATTCCGCACATGTCTTTTCCATTTCTACCTTAATTTACTTCAAGCATTTCATCCAAAATACGACAATACGGAAAAGATAAATCATAACTCATCTCGGCAAATGCAAATCGAGATTGAAAATTTAAAGACGAAGACCTGCTTTTTGAACAGGTTTCGTGCATGCTGAAAACGACTCTCATTTGTACATTGTAATTAGTATTTCAGAATTCTCTTTTACAGGACAAAATAAACCCTTACAAATAATTCACTTCGTTTTGCTAATGAAAGACTAATTTTACACATAAAGTGATCAACAGTAGGATGTAATTACTTCTTAATGAAGAAGTTTAAACAACTTTTATAATACTTTCTCGTTTTTGCGAATTCGAGCGGCAAGGGAAGCCAATGCGTCATGAATACGCTCAAGAAGAATTTCTTCTTGGACATCAATCTTGATTCTCCCATCCATAAACCTATACAGTATCGATCCGTATGCGTAATTTCTACCGTTAATTCCAAATTCTGCGACGAATTCCTTGTCTCTAGAGTAAAAGCCACGCTTCTCAGGATCCTTCCAGTGGAAACTTTTACGACCGGTGGAATCAGAGGATTCACCATCGATTCCAAGCTGCCCGTTTTCCTGAAAGAAGGCTATAGATACCTCTTGAAATTGCATGCCCTCAGCTGCTTTCCCCAATGCTTCTGTAACACCCTCAAGATTATTCATCTGGATAATCATATCCTCAGCTTCCTTTACCGCCTGCTCAGCAGTACGGACACTCTTTCGATCTTGCAAAAGGGAAGAAAACCCTTGGCCGAAAAACTCAAAACGGAAATATCCTAGATAACGTAGTAAAATAAATCCCCCCAAACCAAAAAATACAAATAAAGCAGTAAGTTCACCGCCTTTACCCAAAGCCGAAGCGACTGCAACGAAACTGCATGTAACAGCTGCAGCCCACATCGCAAGAACTGCCTTTCCATGAGAAAGACCTTTGGCCATAAGACGGTGATGAAAATGTTCCATATCAGGCGAAAACGGAGATCTTCCCCGAAGCATTCTTCGTACAATTGCAAACAAGCAATCCATCACGGGTAAAGCGAAAGCCAAAAAAGGAAAAATTCCGTTGATCGTATTTTCTCCGCTTACACTTCCAAGCAAACAAAGGCAGCCCGCTAAGTAGCCTAAGGTCAAGCTTCCGCAGTCACCAAGAAATATGGATGCCGGTCTACTATTGTAGACCAAGAACCCAAGCAAACATCCTATGAGTAATGTCGAAAGCCAAGTGACATGAGGAATTACTGCTAAGTATCCAACAACAGAAACGGCAAGCAAACCAAACAAAGTAATTCCTGAAGCAAGACCATCCAACCCGTCGATAAGGTTTACAGCATTTGCCAAGCCAGTAATCCACAAACATGCCAGAGCAAAACCCACCCAGTTAGGAAATGTTACGGAGCCAAAACCGATAATCTCAACCGTCGAAAAGGACAGATCGGCGAACCAAACAACCAAGCCCACAGTAACAAATTCGCCCAAAAGCTTGATCCGTGGAGACAAGCGACTCAAGTCGTCAAGTACGCCAATGCCAAAGATAACAAGCGAACCCAAAATGATTATTCCAGCAATTGGATTTTCTCCCCACAAAGCTGATCCTAAAGAAGGAACTGTGAAGCCACCGATCAAAAGGATTACTAGATATGAACCCAAGACAGCACCTCCCCCCAAACGGGGTATTGCATGTTGGTGAACCTTGCGTGCACGCTGGGGACAATCAACGAATCCACCCCTTAGAGCCAGCTTACGAATTATAGGTGTAAAAACACATGTCAAGAATGCTCCCAACACGAAAAGGCTATAGATAGATGGTGTCACTAATGCTTTATTTTTCTACAACAGATTAAATGAATCGTCAACCAAAGATGATGGTTGTCGATTGGCCAAAACAAGCAATAAATTTTAAAAGAACTTTCATAATTTTTGGGTAATTTGCCTACAAAACGCAATCCCAGCATCAACGATTAACTTAAACTTATTAGTTAGTAAAATTAAGATAATCTGAAAGCTCCGACGGGGGTTTAGGTATCCCTTTGAAAAAATGCCACACCAAAGAGGAGTTCGGAAATAAAATAACCCAAATGGTCAAGAAAATCACTGTAAAATAAGAATAGACCGTTTGATTCTCAACATACCAAGCCTCCACCTTTCCTTTGTAAGGTGCAATTATATTATCGTAAAATTTGACCGATTCCTCTTTTTCAGCAAGTATGTTTTCTTCATCCCTAAAGACAATTGGCCCAAGACCTGATAAGCCCGGACGAATTTCAGTAATAATTTGCTTCAGGTTTGCAGGAAAGACATCAAAGCATCGCTGTGTCTGAGGTCTTGGGCCAACTATGCTCATATCCCCAAAAAACACATTTAAAAGTTGAGGCAGTTCATTGACTTTGGTTTTGCGCAGGAATTTGCCTACTGGCAATACTCTAGGATCGCTCTTTAATGTCACCGTGCCTGATCCCAAATTTGGGCTATCCTTGAGCATCGTAGCAAACTTGAAGAGGTTGAAGAGAATACCTCCTTTGCCCACCCTTTTTTGAAGAAAGAAAACTTCTCCTTCTCCCGAAAGTTTAAGAATAATTGCTATAGGTACAAGTAGTGGGCACAGAAAAGTCAGTGCCAAAAAAGAAAAGATTATGTCAAAAAATCTTTGCACTACATTTTTTGGTCTAAAAACTTCCCGGTTTCCTTATGACCAAAGTCTGGAATCATTTCATGAAACAAATCGACGAATTTTGCCCTTTTCCAAATTGGTGATGATTGAATCTCGTCGATACAACTTTCAAAATGATTAAGTTTTTCTAGGTCAAACATCGAGTCATTTTTGATGACACCAATAGATGAGAACCTATCCATATCCAACTTCTCTTCCGCAGTAAAAAACTCTTCAAAATCTTTTTCACCTGTAGTATCACTTGCAAAGAAAAAACAAGGCCACTTTTTTTGCGTTATCAATTCGTTACATCTTCCGCGTGCCTCATCTTCGCTTTGGCATTCATAGGGTTCGTAGCCAAGTTGTTGCAAATATTTCTGGGCGATCTCCGAAAAACTCACGAGATGGAGGTTTTCACTTAATTTTGGAAAAAAGATATCGCGTTTTTCTCCAAGCAAACCAGAAAATAGACAAAGTTCGCCTGATTCTTGCGGGGTGACAAAGTAACGTTTCACATCCATTGGAGCGGATATTGGCTGCCTCTTGGCAAATCGCTGATTGAAGCCATGTAGCAAAGAGCCATCCGAAAATGCCACATTAGCAAATCTTGCCATAGACAAATTTTGATCTAGGCTCTCTCGCATCAAGAACATCTCCATAATCCGCTTACTAGCTCCCATCATATTGACGGGATTAGCCGCTTTATCGGTGGAAACGCAAAAATAATTCTTAAGCCCCTTTTCCGATGCCATGTTCAAAGTTTTGACGGTGTTTAATATGTTAACCTTGATCATCCTCATCAAGGTGTAGGGATCTTTCTCACTCCTTACATGCTTGAGTGCCGACAAGTTGAAAACATAATCATAAGCTCCTTCAGCAGCAAAAAGGGCTTTAAACTCTGGGCTCCCGCAATCAATGGCAAAGGTTTTGAATTCCCCCTTGATGTATCCTAAGGAGCTTCGGACATCTCGAACCAATTCTACTAAGTTATTTTCACTGATATCCACAACATGAAGAGCAAGAGGTTCTCGTTTAAAAATTTCGCGAACCACTGCCTGACCTATTGATCCGGCACCCCCAATTACCAAGAAACGGGACTCTTCGACGAAACGCTCTAGTTCTTGCTTTAGCCTCACAAGATCGGTTTCGAAAAGATGGTCAGTACGACCGATTAAGTTCAAAATATCCATTCCAAATAAATTAAGTAATCGGTAAATCCTGTCGATACAAAGTGGAGGACTGACCTTTGTGTACGCTTAGTTGAGCCAAGGGGGTAGCTCCCATTTTCTGATAGAAAAAATGAGCTGGGGTTAACGTTTCTCCGACTACCATACAGAATGCGGATTCACCCTCTTGAAAAAATTTTTGCCCCAACGAGTTGTATAATTTCTGAGCCAGTCCCCCACCCCGAGCAGAATCGATAACTGCAATACTAAGCAACTCAGCCTGGGGGCAAGAGGGGAGCGATTTCTGCTTAGTTCCAAAAAATAGTAACTCAACTATTTTTGCTACTTTCTTGGGATTTAGCATGGAGGGAAAAAGAGAAATAAAAACTCGGGGAAACCGCAGCAACATTTTCCGGTAAATTGACTTCATACCTCTACCTCCTGCAACAAAGCCAACTACTTGATTATTCTTTTTTTCGAGGATTAGAATACTTTTTTCGTCCGCGTCGATTGCCTCATAAAGAAGTGCTAAAAAACTGAGGCCGAGTGACGACAAAAAGCCAAGATCAATACAAGTTGAGTGAATTCGAGCAACCTCAATATAATCCGAAGTTTTCAACCGTTTAGGCGGTGCAGCCAGAGTCATTTGAAAGGTCTTCCAATACATCTGGGACACTCGAAGGAATGTTAACAACACGCTCCTCGAGCCAACGGGAGTTTTCCAAACCATCTTTTTGACAATCTCGGAACATTTCTAATTCCGACATCAGTCTCCAGATAGGACGAGTCATTACATTCATTTCGTTTGTGTATTGCAAAAATTCATTTCTCTCTTTTTTGCCTTTCAGGACAATTGCATTGAGCCAATTGTTAGTCCTGCATTCCCCCAAAGGCTTAACCATTTCTACCCCAATTGTTTCAAAAAAAGAGCGGTAGCGAGCAGCGATCTGATTTTTAATTTGAATAATCCGAGTCAGTTGCTCCATTTGAGCACAACCAAGTGCCGCATTAAGGCTAGGAAGGCGATAATTGAAACCTACCTCATCATGCGAAAACTCGTATTTGTGAGGAATTTTTGCCGTTGTAGTGAGGTGTTTGGCTCGCTTCGCCAATTGATCATTGTCAGTAAGCACCATTCCTCCACCCCCTGTAGTAATAATTTTGTTTCCATTGAAACTGATTGTACCGAGAAGACCGAATGTCCCGGTATGTCGATTACCGTAAAAACTTCCCAAGGACTCTGCCGCATCTTCGACCAAAGGAATATCCCACTCAACGCAAACATCAGAAATTTCTTGAATCCGGCAGGGTGACCCAAAGGTATGCATGGGCAAGCAAGCCTTGATCCGCTTACCACTAGACTTGTTTAACGCTACTCCCCCCTTTCTGACGGCATGAGTTTCGAGAAAATTCCTCAAAAAAACTGGACTCATTCCCAGCGTATCTTTGTCCACATCAATAAAAACCGGATCGGCTCCGACATAGGAAATCGCATTGCAGGTTGCTACGAAAGTAAGAGATTGCGTAATCACTTCATCTCCATGGTCTACTCCCGCAAGAATCAAAGCGACTTGAAGGGCATTTGTTCCATTTACAACTGCGATGGCATTTCGTGCCCCCGTATAGGAAGCTACTAGTCGCTCGAATTCGCAGACTTGCTCACCAGCACTCGAAACAAAATTCGAATCAATACACTCAGCAAGGTATGACTTCTCATTTCCTCCAAACAATGGTCGGTGCAAAGGAATCGTTCCTTCTCCATATATGCCCTTAATAAAACCGACCGTTTCTTCGAATGATGTTTTGTTCACAGGTCTTTCAATATTTTCAAGTCAATCCACTTGCACAACAAGCTTTTCCATTTGCTGAAGATATTCTTTAGCAAGTTGCCCGTAAGACCTGTTTTCCAAAATCCATCGACGGCCTTTTGTTCCGATGGATTCTCTCTCCGATGATGTCATTAAAGTATATTTTAATATAGCTGCTTCTAATAAGCCCCCATCATTCGGTTGAACGAATTCGCCAGCACGGGATTCATTCAACATAGAAGGAAATCCGGAGTAAGTCGCTAATATGGGTTTACCGGCGAGCATATACTCAACAAATTTGTTCATCGACTGACCAAATTTCCAAACCTTCGAATCATGAGTTGAAAGATAAAGTATATCACAAAGGCGAAGAAAATGAGGAACTTCGGTTGATGGGATTCGCGGGACAAAGGTTACATTGTTGTTTAGTTTTAATTCTTCTATGAACTTTTGCTTAAGATCCCCCTCCCCCACGAGTACAAAATGAACCTCGGAATGGCGCTCAAGATTTTTTATGCATTGGACAAAGGTTTCGAGCGCATTGGAAATACCCATACTGCCACAGTATCCAACAATTGTTTTTCCTTTGGGGAAATAAGATTGCAAAATATTTTTTCTATCTTTTGCGGTGGGTTGAGGCTTTGTATTCCCAAATCCAAGAGGTGAACAAAAAAAAGGTCTTTCCACTCCTAACACCTCGTTAACATGGGCATCAAGTCTTGGCATTGTACCAACGACAAGGTCGGATT
>Ga0315322_10004570_pt1 | contig 10660 bp, 9 predicted proteins | sample M110021515metaG_FD_203461 | JGI IMG/M metagenome (GOLD analysis project Ga0315322, IMG submission 203461) | Ammonia-oxidizing marine archaeal communities from Monterey Bay, California, United States - M1 100m 21515 | ecosystem: Environmental > Aquatic > Marine > Intertidal zone | place: USA... | reverse complement strand
TTTTTCAGAACAAATCCCCGAATTGCTGCATTTACCATTCCATACATCGCTTTAGATTAACTTAAGTTGTTCGGGTTTATCAATAAGTTAATGGCCTTGTGTTCGCTCGTGGCATTGAGGTTGGTACATCAGACCATCCGGTCAATGGATTCTCTCTTTTTGGCTTTCATCTCTTTTGCACACGATCACGTCAAAAGATTACCTTGATCCTAAATCAGTTTGCATAAAGAATGCGGGTACCCACCACCCCAACTCCATGTCGAATAAAATTTATCTGGATTTCAAAAGCACGGAAGATGGAGGACTGATCGTCCGGATCAATTACAACGATCCTGATTTGGCGGGAAAAAGTGCCGTCCTCTCGGTCAACAGAACCGTAACGGTCAAGGACTCCCGCCCGGTACACGGGAAGAAAACGCTTACCAGCATGAATCTTAGGCTAAAGCCAAACGGTCACCAGGTTAAGATCTCGCCCAAGAACCTCAAAAGCATCGGGAGCGCCTTCCCTTATTCCGGTCACATGATCAAGATCGAGACCTTGGTCGAACTCAAGGTAGACGACAGCATAATCCCCTACATGGATACGGTCGTGAAACGCGGAATGTGCGGATACTTGGGGAGCAAAGCTCCCAAGCGGGCCAAGGTCAGCAACAACGCAAAGGAACTGATCGACCCGAAGGACTCATTCAAGTTTTTCAAGAACCTGACCGCCCTCCCGATCCACAATCAACTGGCGACGCTTGGTCTTTTGGTCATCGGCGGAATTTTAATCGTAACCAACTTCTTAGTCGGATTGCACGACCAAATGGCACCCGACCACATGATCTGGCTTTACGACCACTACGACAATGACGGAGATTCCAGTTCCCCGCTCATGAAAGCATTGACCGGATGCGGGACAATCGGGGCAGCAATCTGGTTTGCCATGAGAAAACAACTCAGGAAGTACATGTCGTTTCGGTTCAAGGCCAAACTCAGCAAGGTGAACCGAAAATCATCCGTAAACATCGGAGAATTGATTGCCGGATCCAGTCGGGTCGATTTATTCGACGCGACCTTACGCGTAGTGGCCTGCAACATGGAAAAAGGACAGTACGTCAGAGGGAGCGGGAGTAATCAAAGAACGGTCAGTTTCAGCAACCCCACCCGGGCGGTCCTTCTTTATTCGAAAAGGATTCCCATGATTACCAAGGGCACGCCCATAAGCAGTTACTTCAACCAGGAGTTCAGTTTCGAACCGATGTTCAAATCCCTCTATCCGCGACAAATGGTATCCAGCGAACACGGACTCGATATGACTTGGGAAGTCCAGTTGATCGTCGACGACTTCGTCGATCAGGAACTGCAAGGCGACCCGAACGCCTTCATACGAGAGGAATTTTACGAGGCATGAAACGCGAACCACGCCCCACCGACCGCTTCCATGACTTTCTCGGTTTGGCCAATCGTTCTTTTGAACAAGAGCGTCTTCTCGTTTTTTACGGAACCAGTGGCTCGGGCAAAAGCGCGAACTTGAAATTCCTAGCCGATCATCACTCCGAATTTCGTGATCAACGCACGCCTTGGGTATGGACGATGGGCAAGGACTTTGAAGTTTCCGGCGTGCGCAACAACCGACTCGTGGCAGTCGACGAGATCATCTCCTTCCTTCAATTCCCCGCACTGAGCAAACTATTGAAAACCAACCAAACGGTTGCCGTTGCCTCCCACCTCCATCCCCTTTGGTTCAAGATGCTCGGGCCAACCATCCCCATCCGTTCCTTCCGCACCGATCGGGATGGTGCGAAGCTTCGAGCCTACTTGAAGGGAAGAGGAGTTCGGTACACGGAAAACGCCCTGCAAAGTTTTTGCCGGCGTTACCGGTCCAGTTACGTCGAGTTGCAGTGCATCCTCGAACGCGCTCCCGGTCAAAGCTTGGACCATGCCCTGAACTTTAATCGGAAATTCGACAAAATTTCGATTTCCAAACGGAAGGAATGGACACCCGTCCACCCCTTTCTCAAGTTCGACTGAAGGTATTTCGTCCTTCCCGTATCTTTTCATTCGCCAAGAGCGAATTGCTCCGTTAGCAACCAAATTGTCGTTTCTTTTTTGGCCTTCCCCAACCGGACGAGAGAACGGATCCAACCATTCATCTTAGCGAAAAAAACATAATGAACGAAGTCACCATCAAGGGAGAAGTCAAGTTCGTGGACGAAGTCCGCGAATACGGAGCCAACGGATTCAGAAAGCAGGAAGTCGTGGTGGAAACCGGCGACGGAAAATGGGACAACCCCATCGCCGTTGAGTTCACCAAGGACAATATCGAAAAAAGCCAGACCCTCAAGAAGGGCGACCGGGTAACCATCGAGGCCCGGGTAAACGGTCGCGAATGGCAAGGACGCGACGGCGTAACCAAATGGTTCACTTCCATCGCCGCCTACAAGGTTCAAACCGAAGGGGATTCGGGTGCACCCGCTGCTGCTCCCGTTCAAGCCGACCCCGACAGTTCGTCCTTCGACACTTACGACGAATACGACGACGGGGGCACGGAAGGGCCCTTCTAAGGCCCTTTCTTCTCCCTCGACTCCAAGCAGGCTTCGCCCTGCACCCCCTCTGGTTTTACCGGCAAGAGGGATTGAGACGCATCCGGCAATACCGGTCTCTTTCATTGTGATTTCAAGGCAATCGGCGAGGGTACTCATGACGTTTTCTTGACGAACGTTTTACCTCCTTCGAACAACTTTTTCTCTGATTCTGGAATAATTGAATTTCTAAGAAGATTCCCTTTCGGGCGTCTTTGAACTGAAAATCAAAATAATTCCACGAAATCCAAGGAGAAAAAGAAATGAAAACAAAAACCATCGTCACCTGGCTCGTACTGAGCTCCACCGCTTGCCTGGCATCAGCCAAAAGCATATCCCGGCCAAGCGCTCCAATTGAACAAGGCGCGGACACAGCAATCTCAAGCGCGTCCCCGATCATCGCCAAAGCGAAAGGCAAGAAAAAGCCCATTCGAATCGACTTGCTCAAGGAAAGTCCGGCTTTCGGGGACCGGGTCCGCACGATCAGCACTGAGAAACAAACCGGAGCCCATGCCATTGACAAGATCGAGGACGACTACGAATACAAAGCCGAGACAACCCCTGAGTTCGTAAACAAGGCTCTCGATTGGCTTGCCCAAGCTCAAAGCGACGACGGATCTTGGGGCGCAGGCTCAAGCTCGAGACAAAACGTTCGCGATCCACATGCCGTAAAGGGCGACCCCGCCACCACCTCCTTTGCCGCGATGGCTTTTCTGCGCTCGGGGCACACGCCCAAGAAGGGCAAGTACAAGGACGTCGTGCGTCGGGCCACCGAGGCTCTCGTCAAGATCGTCGAGCAAGCCCCTGCGGATGGTCCGCGCATAACGAACCTTACCGGAACACAACCCCAGGCAAAGATGGGTGCCTACGTCGACACATCCCTCACCGCCCGCTTCCTCGCACGCGTGCTCAACGAATTCCCCAAGAAGGACAAGCTCCGCAAGCGCGTTGACAAGGCGATCGACAAGTGCATCGCAAAGATCCAATCCTCCCAGCAAAAGGACGGGAGTTGGAAAGGCGGAGGCTGGGCCCCCGTATTGCAATCCTCCCTCGCCGGGCAAGCCCTTGAAATTGCTCAGGCTGCCGGCAAGGACGTCGATCAAGACGCACTCGAACGGGCCCGCAGAGACCAAAAGAAGAACTTCGATCCGAACTCGGGCAAGGTTAAGGCCGATGCCGCTGCCGGAGTCGAGCTTTATGCCTTCGCCGGGGCTCAACGGGCCACCGCATCCGAGACTTGGGAAGCCAACGATCTGCTCGACAAAGCCAAAAAGGAAGGCAAGCTTCCTCAAGCCGCCAAGCCGACTGCCGAGAACTTGCGCAAGATCGGAGTCAAAGAGCAAAAGGCCGAGCAACTGGCCCAATCCGTTGTCCAAAACGAGCAACAGGCCAAGCGCGTGCAAAACGACAACGCCCTGCTCACGGGGTTCGGTAACAACGGGGGAGAAGAATTCCTCAGTTACCTCATGACCAGTGAATCGCTCGTCATCACCGGGGGAGACGCCTGGAAAAGTTGGGACGAGAAGATGCACCGCCGGATGCGCAAAATCCAAAGCAGCAACGGAAGTTGGACCGGGCACCACTGCATCACCAGCCCCGTTTTCTGCACCTCCGCCGTCGTCCAGTGCCTCAACACTTTCAAGGATACCGACATGTTGCGCGAAGCCTCCCTTGCCTCCTCACGGACCAAGGAAACCGAGAAAAAAGTCGCGGTCACCGACAAGTAAATCTTTCGGAAGGAACGCCCAAGGAAACGAGATGATGAGGATCAAGGGTACGTTCATTGTATGGACCCTCGTTTTGTCGGGTGTCTTAGGGGCTCCGTCCGCCCACTCGGGCGGACGGAGCAATCCCGATGATGCGGAAAGCCTGCTGGCCAAGCAGGTCCTGAACAAGGCAACTGCCTTTCTCCAGGCAAGACAATCGGCAGACGGAGCTTGGCGAAGCGAAACCTACGGCTTGCTCAAGTCCGGACAATCACTCACCCCATTCGTCCTCTTTGCGTTGACCGATTCTCTGACCGACAAGCGGCAACCAAACGAAGAATCGATCCAAAAGGCCATCAGTTTTCTCCGGGCAAAAAGCGATCCCAACGGGGTTCACGGGCGGGCCGATCCAGACTTTCTCGACTACCCGAACTATTCAACCGCTTATGCCCTGCGCTGTTTCTTGCGCTTTGGCAACGCAGACGACCAGGCAAGAATCGGGAAAATGACAAGCTACCTCGAAGCCCAGCAATTCTCCGAGAAGGCTGGTTTCGAACCTGACTCTCCAGCTTACGGAGGCTGGGGGTTCGGAATCAACGGGCGCCCCACCCTTTCGAGTTTCGTCGATCTTTCCCACACCCGGCGCGTACTCGCTTCCTTGGCTCAAGCAACGCCGGTCACCCCGAAGGTCCGTATCCGGGCCGAGCGCTTTCTCGCCCTTTTGCAAAAAAACCCGAAGGAAAAAAGATCCCCCCTGATCCCCGGCTTCACCAACGAAAGGACGGAGCGACCACCCCATGACGGTGGCTTTTTCTCCTCGCCCAACGTCGCCTACGCCAACAAAGGACGAACCGAAGTCGACCCGAAGACCGGACAAACCTTTTATCGAAGTTACGCAACCGCAACCTGCGACGGCATCCTTTCCCTGCTTGCCCTCGGAGTCGACAAGTCCGACCCGCGCATCACATCCGCCGCCCGCTGGCTACGAACCAACGAGGACTGGAACTTTCCTACTGGCATCCCCCTGAACGACCCTGCTCCGTGGGCCGAATCCATGCGCTTTTATCACCTCATGGTCCGGGCCGAGGCATACTCCGCACTCGATATGGCCGGTGATTGGAGAAAAACATTGGCCCGTTTCCTCGCCGACAAGCAACTCCCGGATGGCTCGTTCCTCAACCCCGAGGGCCGGCTCATGAAGGAAGACGACCCCATGCTTTGCACCACCTACGCAGTCATTGCCCTCAACCGGGCCTTGCTCGGAAAGAAGTGACGGTTCGAGAAGCGGGACGAACCAAACCTTGCCAAGGGACGTCCCCTTGCCTACTAGTTCACGGATCAAAACATGAACAAGCCAACCCTCTTCCTCCTTCCTTTTCTTTCCTGCCTGATCGCCGCCGGCAAGACGGCCACCGAACTGCCTACGGTCAAACCGGCCGAGGTCGGTCTGTCTGTAAAGGCCCTTACTCAAGTCGATGTCAAGATGGAGGAGCTCATCAAAGAGGAACGATTGGCCGGGGGAATCGTAGTCATCGCCCGGAAAGGCAAGATCGCTCACTTCAGACCCTACGGCCTGCGCGACAGGGAAGCCAAACTCCCCATGGAGAAGGATACCATTTTCCGGATCTATTCCATGACCAAGGCCATCACCTCGGTCGCCGCCCTCATGCTCCACGAAGAAGGCAAGCTCGGGCTGGACGATCCGCTGTCGAAGTTCTTCCCTTCACTCAAGGATCTCAAGGTTCACACCAAGGATGGATTGGTTGCGCTCGAGCGCGAACCCACCGTCAGTGACCTCATGCGCCACACCGCTGGTTTGACCTACGGGAAGACCAAAATTTCCGCCGTCGACCAAGCCTTCAAGCAAGCAAAGACGCTCGATCGCAAGGTCAAGCTCAAGCCCATGATCTCCGCGGCGTCATCCGTCCCCCTCGTCTTTCAACCGGGAACCGACTGGCGCTACGGAGTCGCCACCGACGTCCTTGGGGGAGTGGTCGAGGTGGCCTCAGGTCAAAAGCTCGACGCCTTCTTTCAAGAACGGATATTCAAGCCACTGGGAATGAAAGATACCGGCTTCTTCGTACCCAAGGACAAAGTCGAACGCTTTGCCGTCAATTACAACTACAAGGACGAACGGCTCAGCGTGAAGGACGCACCCAAGACCAGCAAATACCTCGAGAATCCGAATTTCCTGTCAGGCGGAGGTGGCCTTTGCTCGACTGCGGACGATTACATGCGCTTCCTGCTCATGGTCTCCAACGGAGGGAAGCTCGGAAAGGAGCGACTGCTCAAGAAGAAGACCATCCGGCTCATGACCACCAACCAAGTGCCCAAAGGAGGCGGATGGGTAACCTTCGGCGAGCAAATACGCGAAGGGGTCGGGTTCGGTCTCGGGTTCTCCGTGCGGGTCAAAATGAGCGACTGGGATCCCGACGGACGGGTCGGCGAGTACGGTTGGGGCGGAGCCGCCAGCACACACTATTGGATTTCGCCCAAGGACGACTTGGTGGTCCTCACACTCGAGCAAGTCATGCCCTACTCCTTCAACACCGAGTGGGCGCTCAAGGGCCTGATCTACGACGCAATCGAGGACTGAATTCCTCTCATCAGCTTGAACTGTCGAGCAACCTTCGGGAAAAAAGAAACAGAAAGGAGAACATGACTTACCGAGCTGAAATAGATGGCCTGCGGGCCTTGGCCGTAGTTCCGGTAATTCTTTTTCATGCGGGGGCAGGTGTTTTCGGCGGAGGGTTTCTCGGCGTCGACGTATTCTTCGTGATTAGCGGGTATTTGATTTCTTCAATCATTCTGAATGACCTTGCGGCAGGAAAATTCAAATTGAGCAACTTTTACGAACGCAGGGCCAGAAGAATATTGCCCGCTCTTGTTCTGGTTCTTGTCATCACTTCACTCGGATTCCTGTTCTTCGTCAATCCATCCGAGCAGGAAATGAAGATGCTTGAAGAAAGTGTCATGTCATCGATTTTCTTCTCTTCGAACTTCTACTTCCCCCTTCACTCCGGATACTTTGCCGCCAATGCCGATTTACTTCCTGCCATTCACACCTGGAGCCTGTCCGTAGAGGAACAATTTTATCTTATTTACCCCCCTTTGATTCTTGCGTGCCTGAAGATTGGCGACCGTACGCTAACCCTTTTCATTGCGTCCGTTTTCCTACTGAGCCTGATCGGAGCGGAAGTGGGATCGGCTTTGTTTTCCAAATGGAATTTTTACCTTCTGCCAACCCGTGCTTGGGAATTGGCCATTGGCGCAATGTGCTCGGTTTATCTTCGCAAAGACAGAAACCCGCATAACCTAACAAAAGAAGTAGCCAGTCTGACCGGCCTTCTGCTCATAGTATCCTCGATTTTCATTTTCGACCGCAACCAGTCTTACCCAAGCGTTCTCTCTTTGCTGCCCACTGCAGGCACTGCTCTCGTCATCGTCTTTGCCCAAAAACAAACCCTGGTTCAGAGGTTTCTCTCAATCAGGGTTTTTGTGGGCATGGGCTTGATCAGTTACAGCGCCTATCTTTGGCATCAGCCCTTGCTTGCCGGTGCAAGACACCTAAGCGTTCACCCCAAGGCCATGTCTTCGACTATCGTTTTCTCAACAATTGGTCTGACGATTGTTTGTGCCTATTTGACTTTCCGTTTCGTGGAACAACCCTTTAGGAAAGGACGCTTCAATCTCAAGGTTCTGGCCGGCGCAATGGGGGTGGCACTTTTTGTTTATGTTGGATCCAAGCATTTCATGACAACTGTTCAAGCGGGACGCTCAGCTGAATTTTCCGCACTCAGCCGGGACCTTGCCAAAGATGATTACGACTGCCTCAAAAGGGACAAATCGGGATATCACTTCGGAATCGACTCCAACAATCCGCCCGACGTCATTCTTTTGGGTGACTCGCATGCCCGCATGCTGATCCCCAATCTTTCGGAAGAACTCAAGAAAAGAAAGCTTTGCGGTTTTCACCCATACCAAGGAAAGAATGATCTCGCTATCAACGATGGCATCTCTACGGACGAGATCGAGAGCTGGTTGACCACCGTGAAAGAACTGACCGAAAGCTCGCAACTCACCATCGTATCGGTTCGCTACTCTTCCTTTTTTACGGGGAAATGGAATTACTTCCATGACTTGAGCCAGGTCAACGAAAGGATACTGAGCCAGAAAAACAAAACCCTTTTCCAAAGACTTTCTCAAATTCAGGCGATATCGAACAAACTCGTTGTCATAGGTCCGGTTCCGGAAACACCCGACTGGGGACCAAATGCAGGAAGAAGCCTTTTCGGAAAAGCCATTCCCTCCACTTACGCCTTCTTTCGTCAAAACAACCTTCCCGGTCTTAATCTTCTTCGGCGTTTCGAAGACAAGCATACGGATACGAAGGTTTTGTACCCACACGAATACCTACTGGATTCCCAATCCCAACTACTCCGTACCACGCGCAAAAACGGAAAAGGCGAAACCCTGCCTCTTTATTATGACGATGACCACCTGAACAAGCTTGGATCCGGGGAATTGGTACGCGACATTTTTGAATAATTCGGACTACCTCCTTCGCCCATCTCCGTTTCCGAAAAAAATACGATCCTTCTATAATTTGTGAACATTGCTCGGTTCGCCCGCTGCATGCAAGGCCCATTGGAGCCAGGACAGTGTCACCGGTTCATCGAAGGTCATGTAAAGAACGTCCGCCCCGGTGAAGGAACCCTCGTGCCTCTTGAGACTTCCCAGAATCTTACCCGCCTTGGGATTTTCGACCCCTACGCTCAAGCGGTCGACCAAGTGAGCGAACTCGGCGGCCGGATCATGGTTGTGGGCCCATTGGTCGCAGAAGTACTCGCAACTCATTCGGCAGTCCAAATCCTCGTAGTCAACATGCGAAGCGATCTTGTGAAGGTTGGTTTTTCTTAAATCCTTTTGCGTGTAACCCTCGTACTTCAAAAAGTACTCCCGCCAAGTCGGCACTTCAGGCCGCATCACGGGTTCCCCCAGATACAGAACTTGACCGTCGTAAAAAATCTCACGCCGGGCTTTTTTGATCTCCTGCAAAAAAGGAGCGCCCCGGCGCTCGTAAAAGCCGTAGGCCTTTTCCACGAACGATTCGGGAATGACCCCCGGGCGCTTGAAATCATCATATCCGCGAATGAAAAAATACTCGCTCATTGTCCGCCCTCCTCATCAGGCCAAAGCTCCGACCGCCAAGCCCACGGGTCTTCCACGATTCCCTCGTTCCAACATTCCTGCCAAGCCCGACCGGTCAAGGACAAGTCCGACCAACGGGCTTGGATCACCGCCTTCAAGTCCTCTTCGACGGTCGCCTTGTCGGGCAAGCACCCGATCGCCAAATCGAGGTACCCCTCGTTCAACGGGCTGTCCAGGGAAGCGGTCACCACGTAACGATCGTAATAAGGAACCCAGGAGGCGTAGTAAGATTCGGGCCAACTGTATCCCGGACCTGAGCTCGCCCAATTGATGGTCAAGGCAAGGACGGGTTCACTGTGGAATCCGCGCAAGGGGAGTTTGCCCGCATTTTCTTCCTGCCTGGTATGGTAGACCTCCCCGTCCCCATAGGTTCCCCAAACAGGCAGACTCTTGCGTACCGGAGCCAAAGCAATCCGGGCCACCGCATTACCCAGGGCCTCGAACGGGCAATCCTCCCCCCGCGAACCGGGCCGGCAAACGATTCCCTGTTCTCCTTCGTCCCAAACGGCATCCTTGGGGATGATCTCGTACGGATCGATGGACTTGGCTTCCTTCGGTAGTTTTTTCTTTAAATCAAAATACTCGGCGAGGATCGCATGTTCCCTCGGGTGGAAGTATTCCACCACGGTTCGGGTTTCCAATCGTCCTGCCGGTTTCTTCGCTTCGGGTAATCTGTTTGTGCTCATGATATTGATTTCCTTTCTGTTCTTGCGGGTAAATTCCCAATACTTGGAACTTGCCCGAAAAGCGGTCACTTCGCCACTCAAGGAGACGTCATACGCGTCATAAAAACCCCGGGGGTTGAGAATTGCTGATTCAATGACTCGAAATACAATGTGGGGCATGGCGAGATTAATGGGAATTTATATCATATTCTTTTGTTTTTTAGCGGCAGCGAGAAGCCAAGACTCGACCTGAGTGACTTTGGGATTCACCTGCCGGACTTTGGCTGGTTCCGGACCAAGCAATCCCTTTTTCCTTACTTCTACGAAAACAAAACGAGTTCCTGGCTCTGCTTTTCCAGTGCCGACTCCAACCGTTTTTACCGCTACTCGGACAATGTCTGGTCTCTTGTCGAGTAGGCTCCTTGTTTGCCCCCTTCTAACCAGCTGCTAGGCTGGAGGGTTCAATTCAACCGATGAAACCCAAGCAATCCAATTTCCCCGTCACCCGAGTCAA
>Ga0315322_10004569_pt1 | contig 10661 bp, 10 predicted proteins | sample M110021515metaG_FD_203461 | JGI IMG/M metagenome (GOLD analysis project Ga0315322, IMG submission 203461) | Ammonia-oxidizing marine archaeal communities from Monterey Bay, California, United States - M1 100m 21515 | ecosystem: Environmental > Aquatic > Marine > Intertidal zone | place: USA... | reverse complement strand
ATACCGTATTTGTTTCCATGCCAGCCATTGTAGAGGATTCAATGCTTATCAGATCCGATACGCATCTCTATCGCATCGCCAAGGGATACGAGGTTGATGCTCTCCCAAAAATTGCTTCATCAGCTAAACGCTCAAAAAAGGGAAAAGGGGTGACCCAAAAACCCAAAAAGCGAAATTCTAATAGCATTGTTGAAGTAACCGCCTACTATCTAGGAGGGAAGACGAACAGCAAAGGTGTATTTGAAGGCAGTTTTCTGATTGAAGACGAGAATCTTCCAAAGGATGAATGGCCTCAGGTCAAGTTTACAGGCGACAATTTTCGAGATTCTTTTTCCAGCTATAAACAATATCAAAAAGTAAGCCTCGACTTGGCCAAGCGGCAGGTCAGACGCAAAAAATAGTTTACCAAGGGAAACAACATGAACTCTGCACTTTTTAGTCGGCGGCAAATGCTCAAGGTCGGAGCCTTGGGGGGGCTCACGCTGTCGCAATATATGAGGCTACAGGCCAGCACCAAGGAGCCATCAAAAAAACGGTCTGGTATTTTTATTTTTCTTGAGGGGGGGCCCTCTCATCAGGACACCTTCGATCTCAAGCCGGATGCGCCGGCTGAATATCGCGGCGAGTTTAAGCCAATATCGACATCCGTTCCCGGCATTCAAATTTGTGAGCACCTTCCTGAATTGGCCAAGCGCATGAAGGACTACGCCATCATTCGTGGTCTTTCCCACACCCTGGCTGATCATGGTATTGGAAAAAAATATATGCTGACCGGGAATCGCCCGTCCCAAACCTTAAGCTACCCTGAATACGGTGCCGTTGTGAGCAAAGTCCATCCGTCCGAGCGCGATCTTCCGTCCTATGTTTCAATCGATGAATCGTTTGTGGGCCCTGGCTATCTTGGCAATGAATTCAGTGCGCTCACAGCCAACAAGCCGACGTTTGGCATTCCTTACAGCGTCCGCGGCATTTCGCTCGAGGATGGTCTGACCGTCGAAAAATACAATTCTCAAAAGAAGCTTCTCGACGATCTCGACACCGCATTTCGAGGTTACGAAAATCTCGACGAACAAGTTCGTGGCCTTGACCGTTTCGGCGAACAGGCGCACGACATCATCAGCTCGCCAACCACCCGAAAAGCGTTTGACCTTTCTCTGGAAAAAACATCCGAATCCACGAGGTTCGGCAGGCACGAGTTCGGCCAAAGCCTGCTGCTGGCTTCGCGGCTGATTGAAGCCGGCGTACACTTTGTCACTGTTCGGTTGCGTCCGGCAGAGTTTGATTTTGACACCCACTTGGATAATTTTTCCAAGCTCAGCGCCCTCCTGCCACCTTTTGACAAAGGCCTGTCTTCATTGATAGACCGGCTGAAGGAGCGGGGCCTTTTTCGTTCCACTGGGATCATGGTTGCCGGCGAATTTGGCCGCACACCAAAAATCAACAGTCAGGGCGGACGCGACCATTGGGCGCGAGCGATGTTTGCGCTGATGGCCGGAGGCGATATCGAAGGAGGTCAGGTGATTGGTGAAACCGATGACCGCGCCGGGGCACCAGTCGGAAAGGGATATTCTCCGGATGATCTGGCGGCGTCCTTCTTTCAAAACATAGGCATCAACTCAAAACACGAATTCCAAACCAACATCGGCCGCCCGATCAACCTCGTCCGCGACGGCAAGCCTATTGCCCAACTGTTTTCATGAAACAATACATTATACCAATCGTAACAGCCGCACTCCTTGTGGGATGCGGAGTAAAAGCCCCCGATATTTCCCTCTTTGAGGCTGCCTTAGAAGGTGATCTCGATGCGGTCAAACAGCACATCGCTGCGGGAACTGATTTAAATTTAAAAGATCCGAATCCCGAGGGCAATAAAGACACTGCATTAGCAATGGCCGCAGCGTTTGGCAAAACTGATGTAGCCATAGCCCTAATCGAAGGGGGAGCTGATCTGGACGCGAGAAACAAGGATGGGACCACGCCACTTCACTCAGCTTCTTTCTTATGTTACCCAGATATCGTTCAGGCATTGGTGGACAAAGGAGCTGACAAGAACGCAAGAAACAATAGTGGCAGTACGCCGCTTGAAGGCGTCGAACTCCCATGGGCAGTAGCCAAGGGGATTTATGAGTTTCTTGATGGTATTATATTTAAACCGCTTGGGGCTCCATTGGACTACGAACGCATCCAGGAAACACGGCCCGAAATTGTCGAGATACTGCGCTGAAGAGTTCAAAAAACCTCTCAGATCGAAGATTAAAAACCCTCTCTTTATGATCTCTTTTGCATAAAAGGGGGTGAGACCTTCAACAAAAGTTGGAGCATTTTCAATAGCTCCAATTGTATCACAAATCATTAACTACCAATTACTTGGAAGTTTTTAAAAGACTTATGTTCATCGATAGATTTCATTTTTTTAAAATGTAACCTTTACTTCTCCTCCTTTAAATGAGAAGTTTGCGTTACCTGAAAAGGAACAAACTATGAAAGAAGCAATACCACTGATAATACCAATCTTAGCCATATCGACAGGACTCATTATCCCATTAGCAGTATTTATTTGGCAATACTATGAAGAAAAGGGAAAGCGGGCTGCGGTTATAGAGATCGCTAAACACTTGAGCGATCCATCTAAAGTAGAGAAATTGTTAGCTATTTTTGACGAAAGAAAAAAACAGCCAATAGATTATCGTAGAGGTGGAGTAATCACTATTTTTGTGGGTATTGGCATATTTCTTCTTGGTTTTGCTGCGATGGGCCCTTTTTTTGAAGGCATTGGACTTTTAGTTTGTGCCATAGGAGTGGGGACTATGATTGCTGGATATCTATATCCAAATACTAGTGAAGAACTAACCAATGCAGTCGAAGAATTTGAGGAGAAGGAAGTATAAATGATGTTTGTCTAAAGTATCGTGATAAATTTCCTGATGGGATAAAAGTTAATGAAATCGGAAAACTTAAGTAGCTTGTTGAAGAATTTATAAAGGGCCACTTTTGGGAAAAAATCATAAAAATCTTTTAAATAATCTAGAAGAGATAAGAAAATCTTCTGGTTTAACCCAAAAAGAACTATCAGAGAGCGCAGAGGTCTCAAGGAAAAGTATTAATGCAATTGAAAACGGAATTTATGTCCCCTCCACTGTTCTTGCATTAAAAATTGCAAGGACTCTTAACTGCTCTGTTGAAGATCTATTTCAATTGCCCTGATGTCATCATCTAAACAATCATTCCCACTCAATAGTTGTAGGCGGCACAGGCGTGACAGCAGAGCTATTCTGCACAGTGATTTTAGTGAGAAGTTACCTACCGTCAATGAATCGTTACCCATCACAAAGGACAACGTCTATTGAAGGTTTAACTTCCACTCGTACAGAAGAGATCAGAAAGAGAGGGAGTGAAGAGGCGATGGAATGTAACCAAAGTTGGGAGTTTTCCCTATAAAACAGTATCCTGCCTCTTTAGGCAGCTTTATTGCGGAATAATTCCATTGGCTAAACGTATTATTATAGCAGATTTATGAAACATAGATTCATTATACCGGTCGCAACTGCACTCCTTTTGGGGTGCACAGGTTCGGAGGCCCCGGCCCCGGAAGCAAAACCTCAAAGCACCCTAAAGACTTCAGTAGAAGCGCCCGCTAAAAGCATTGGTGGGAGCTTGAAGACATTGAAGTTCGATGACATTTTCCCGAGGGATCGGGTGCTTCAAGTCGACATCACGCTTGCTGACAAGGATTGGGACACGCTCCGTTATCAGTCGCGTAATTTCTTCGAGGCCCTTCAACCAAAGCGACAGTTTGAGGAGGTCGACTCCCCGTACACCTATGTCGAAGCCAGCGTCACGATTGATGGCGTGGCGTTCCCCAACGTGGGCCTCCGCAAGAAGGGTTTTATAGGGTCTCAAAGCACTTCCCGGCCCTCCTTGAAGATCAAACTAAATCAGACAGACAAAAAAGGCGGCATTGACGGGCTGACCACTTTGACATTCAACAACAACCAACAGGACAACAGCACCATGAGTCAGTTTATGGGCTACGCCCTGTTCAATGCCGCCGGCTCGCCCGCGTCCCGTTGCGCCCTAGCCAAGGTCACCGTCAACGGCCAAAACCTTGGAGTTTATGCGCATGTTGAGAGCGTGAAAAAACAGTTGGCCAAGCGTGGCTTCGGGAACAGCAAAGGAACCCTGTACGAGGGAACAGTCGTGGACTTTCACGAGAACTGGGAGGGCAGTTTCGAGAAAAAGTTCGGCAAGGACAAGCCCGGCCGCGAGCACATCGTCAAGGTCATAAACGCGCTAAAGGGCAAAGGCGGTGATGTGTTTTTTGGCGGGAAGGCAGCCGGCCGCGCCTTGGTGCCGACCAATGGCGAACATGACGGTAATTGGTTCAAGCCGGACTTTGACGACTCCGCCTGGACCGCCGGCAAAAACGGAGCGGGCTATGAGCGTGAGGAGGGCTACGGGCCGCTTATCAGCGATGGCTTTGATTTCGAGGAGCAAATGTACGGAAAGGCCACCTCGCTCTACCTGCGGTTCCCGTTCGAGATCGATGAACTGAAAAAAATAAAATCTGCAGCCTCCCTTTTGTTGCGAATGAAGTGCGACGACGGTTTTGTTGCCTACATTAACGGCCACGAGGTGGCTCATTTAAATGCACCTGAAGTTGCCGAGTGGGATTCTGTAGCGACCGGAAGCGGCAACGACCAGGCATCCACGCAGTTTTCGGCATATGATATTTCAGACCACAAAGACAAGCTTCGCAAGGGAGAGAATATTTTGGCGATCCACGGCATGAATAACAGCGAACGAAGCTCCGACCTGCTCTTCGTCGCTGAGTTACAGACCAATGATTATGACTTGGAGAAGGAGATATGGAAACTCATAGATGAGGAGGCGTTTTACACCTTTTGGACTGTGGAAGGCCTGCTCAGTTTTTGGGACGGCTACTCCGGCAACCGAAACAATTTCTTTGTCTATCTCAACCCCGAAACAGACAAGTTCCATTTCCTGCCGTGGGGCGCCGACTGCATGTTTGAGAAATACAGCCCTCTCGGGGTCGATCGCCGATCGCCGCGCTCCGTGCGCACCGTGGGCCTTGTGGCCCACAAGTTGTATCAAATCCCGGCTGTCCGAAAAAAGTATGCCGCTAACATGAAACAGCTCATGGCCAAGCATTGGGACGAGGACAAGCTCCTGGCCGAGACTGAACGGGTCGAAGCCATGGTCGATCCACACCTCTCCCGTGAACAGCGGCGTAAGGTCGATTACGAAAAAATCCGTCGCTTCATCCGCAATCGCCGCGCTGATGTCGAACGGGAAATCTCCGGCGACGACATGCCACTATGGAGCGCTGCCCCGGAGCCACCACCCGTTATCGGAGGCGAATGGGGGCGAGGCAGGGGAAAAGATGATGACAAGGATTCAGAAAAGGATGAAGATGCCAAATCAACTGCCAAGACCACTTCACTTTGGGACGCAGCCAGAACCGGTAATACTTCCATACTCAAGCAACTTTTGGACAAAGGGATGGATGTCAACGCCAAGGATGAGGGAGGCGGTACAGCGCTTAGTCTGGCGACCCTCGCCGGACACATCGAAGCGGTGGAGTTTCTTATTGGGAACGATGCCGACGTGAACCTTTCTGGCAATGATGGAAGCGCCCCGCTTCACGGGGCCGCTTTCCTTGGTCAAGAGGGCGCCGCAAAACTGCTCGTTGAAGCTGGGGCCAAGGTGAACGCAAGGAATAACAAGGGAGAGACTCCTATTGATTCGGGTGCTGCCGAGTGGAGCGAGGAGATTCAAGGAATCGTGCAGTTCATTTCTGCCATCGTCCAGATCAAGACTGATGTCAACAAAGTGCGTGACGGTCGGCCCAAGGTCGTCGCCTTGCTGAAGGAGAGCGGCGGCAAGTCTGGCCGCGAATTGACTGGCGGCCTTGGCGGCCTTTGGGCTGCCGCAAAAAACGGCGACTTGGCAAAGTTGCAGGAGGCCTTGTCCAAGGACGCGGACGTGAACGGGCACGACGATAAAGGCATCACACCACTGTCTTGGGCTGCGATGGCAGGCCAAGCAGATGCAGCACAATTGCTCATCAAGAAGGGAGCCAAGATAAATGGAAAAAACAGAGATGGAGGAACGCCCCTGCATGGAGCTGCTTTTCTTGGCCAGACCGAAATTGTGAAGCTGCTCATAAAGAACAAGGCAAATTTAAACGTCTCCAACGACAAGGGGGAAACTCCATTGGATAACTCCGCTCACCGGTGGGATGAAATACAGGGTATTATGCAGATTGTTGGCGGGATGCTGCAAATGGAGGTAGACCTTGATCGTGCCAAGGCAGGCCGCCCCAAGATCGTCGATTTACTAAAGGAAAACGGTGGGCGCAGCGGTGAGGACTTTCGTTGATAAGAGCCATTATTGTCATATTCGCGCTCCATATTTCCACTGAAACAATCATAAGAGTAACTGCTATAGGATAAACTTATGAGTGATAAAACATATGAAATGATCGGCGGCGACGTTGAACAATATGGGCCGTTCACAATCGAACAGTTGCAGGACAATCTTTCACACAGCCGCTCCAATGCGCAGACCCAGATCAGAGAAACGGGAACAGAAGCCTGGCTACCGCTTGGCCAAGTGCTCGACAATCAATCCATCGAAAACTTCGCAGAATACAGGGAAGCCATCCTGACTGGCAACCGGCGACTGGACGTCGGAATGGCGTTTTCAGAAGGGAGTGAACTCTTCAAGGCGCACATGGCGCCTCATTTTCGCAGGCCCCTTGGTTTTACGCCGTGATGGCCCACAGGCTAGAACAAATATTTTTTCCCTCTTCTGTGGCTCTCCAGAGTGAAGAATAGCCCCTCTCCCTTCCTAGCTAAGAAACGGTACCACGATCTGGACGCCCTGCGGGCGTTTGCCATGCTGCTTGGGATTGGGCTGCACGGCTTCATGTCTTTTGTGCCTATCCCGCTGCCTGTCTGGCCCGCACAAGATGTCAACCAGCACAACGGCTACCTGTTTGCGCTACACGCCATACACGGCTTCCGGTTGCAGCTCTTCTTTTTAGTCAGCGGTTTTTTCACGGCGATGATGTTCCGGCAGCGAGGACTGCGCGGACTGATCAATCATCGGGCCAAGCATATCCTACTCCCACTGGTGGTTTTCACAATTCTCCTTAGCCCAGCCATCATTGGCATCGGGATTTACGGCAACGCCCTCAGCGCGAAGCGCGAAGGCGGCGAGACAATCTGGTCGGCGGCTAAGTCGGGTGATGTCAACGCGATCCACCGGCACTTGGCCGAGGGGGCTGATGCCAGCCAGCCGGACGCCGCCGGACTCACTCCCCTCTCGTGGGCGGCGCTGCTTGGCCAAGCGGAAGCCGCCGAAGAACTCATCGATAGCGGTGCGGATGTTCACGCCATTGACAACGACGGCGCCACCGCACTTCACTGCGCCGCGTTTATGGGCGAAGCCGCAATGGTCCAGCTGTTGGTCAAGCGCGGGGCCAACATTAACGCCCTCAGTGATGATGGAGGTACACCGCTATCTGCAATCGAAACGGACGAAATAACCACCGAGTTCATTACATGGTTACTGCAGATACCCGTGGATTTAAAGAAGGTTGCCGCTGGACGTATTCAAATCGGTGAGTTTTTGAAAGCCAAGGGGGCCCTCCCGAGCCAAGCTTCGATCGAGGATCCGATGGCTTGGCTCTATCCGCTCGTTCCTGGCTTCAAACCGATTCTCGATCAGCTGCCCGACTGGGCTCAGCTTGCCGTGATTGCGCTCGCCATCAATTGGCTGGTCGCGATCATTCCCATCTTTCAGCACTTGTGGTTTCTTTATTACCTCGTTTTGCTAATAACCGGTTTCGCCATAGTAACCTGGGTCGCGCGCAAACTTAACTGGACCCCGTTACCAGCGTGGATCGTCAATTCGCCGCTACGCCTGCTATGGCTCGTGCCACTGACGTTTGTCCCACAGTTTTTCATGGTGACTGACTTCGGTCCGGACACCGCTGCGAGCCCCATCCCTTGGCCTCCCATGCTGGCTTACTATGCGGTCTTCTTTGGCTTTGGCGCGCTATGCCACGCGCAGAAAGCATTCGAGAATAGTATCGGTCACCGTTGGCCGGTGTACATGCTGCTCGCCCTCCCAGCACTACTGCTAGCGCTGCATTGGTATGAGCTTCGTGGCGGCATTTTCGCCACAAGTGAGTCGAAAGAATTGTCCCAGTTGTTGTACAACAACCTGCTTTGCACATTGTTCACGGTGCTCTATGCATGGTTGATGATCTTTGGCTTAATCGGGATGTTCCGCCAGTTTTTCTCCAAAGGAAACCGATGCATCCGCTACATCTCCGACTCATCATACTGGCTGTATGTGATGCATCTGCCGCCAATCATGTTGCTACAAATCTGGGTGAGCGGTTGGCCTTGGCCAAGCGCGATCAAGTTCCTCGCTATCTGCATGGTCAGCACGGGGGTGCTGCTCCTGATCTACGAGTACGCCGTCCGCTACACGTTGATAGGCACAATGCTCAACGGGAAAAAAACCCGACACAACCAAAACAACTTCGAGTGAAGCATTGCGCCGGGCACCCAAGGACGCTATCGTTTGCCGGAGTGCTCTGCGGCACCCCTAGCGGCAAAAATCACGGCTGTAGCCAATCGGGACACCCTCTCTCAACATAGCTTTTACGCGGGTAAGTTGTATTTAGCGGGAATAAAATCCGGGCGTTCGCGTATTTATATCTGAGTGACTGCTTTAAGGCTCAGACAAAACCTAACCCCGGTAAAAGCGTAAGCCGGGATTTAACCATGAACATTTTAAAACCCATGTGGAAAGCATTCGATATTGCCCTTGCGATGTCGGGGCTCCGACTGGATGCCGGTCGTTATCTTTTTGCATGGATTCCGTTGCTCGGCGCGAGCGTCTGGCTGGGTTATCAGGCTGAGATATCCGGGTGGCTTGTTGAGTACGCCATCAGCACATGGGTGTTTTACTACGTTGGCATAAGCCTGATTCTCGGCACACAAATTAAGAGTGTTATGCTCGAAAAGTTTGGTGAAAATAATGCCACTAAATTGTACGACATGATTTGCGGCCTGATGTTTTTCAATATCGGCTTAGGTGTTGCGGCAGCAGCCCTACATTACGATGCGGTTCTTCCAATGCCGGCGGCCATAAAATGGAGCCTGTTTGTCCTGCTCACTGTGGTCGGTTTTGGAATCAAGTTTTGGGCAACATGGATCGTGGGCATAAATACTTATTATTTTCACGATTTGTTTTTGGAAAAATCTCACGGCGAGTATACCGCTCGCGGCCCTTACAGGCGGTTGGCCAATCCAATGTATGGCGTCGGAAATTTCCATGCCTACTGCCCAGCTTTGATTACGGGATCCCTTATAGGCCTGTCGTTTGCACTGGCTTGCCACATGGGGATTTACGCATTCTACTTCATCGTCGAGAAACCATTCATCCGGCGAATATACCAATCCGACTAAGCCTTGAAAGCCGCAACTTATGCGGCAATAATCACGGCTGTAGCCACTCGGGACACCCTCTCGTAACATATCTTTTACGCAGGCCCGTTGTGTTTATCGGGAATAAATCCCGGTACTGCGCGTAGTTCTATGTGAGTGACCGGTTTAAGGCTCAGACAAAACTTAAAGCTACAGGATACTGACCTAGAGTCGCTGTCCCATAAGGGCTTTGGTGTAGCCATGCAATTGCTCAAGCATCGTGAAGATGCCATGGATGTGGTGCAGGAATCTCTGCGAAAACTCGTGCATAGCGGCAAGTACAACGGAAAGCTTGGAACTCACCGATCCTGGTTTTTGATGGTCGTGCGGAACGGATCGTTGGATGTTCTACGTCGACGAAAGCCACACGACGCGGAAGCCTTGGCTCATCAAGCGGACAACAATAAAACCCCCGACGCAGCAGCCGAGCGAAATGAACTGACAGTACTGCTAAAACGGGAGTTGAATTCCATGCCGCAGGATCAACAGGAAATCATCCTACTTCGGGATCATCAGGACTTGAGCTACGCCGAAATCGCCGAGGTGCTGGCCATGCCTGCCGGCACGGTAATGAGCCGCCTGCACCGGGCTCGAAATGAACTAAGAAACCGCATGAAGAAATATCTGCAATGAAACACGACTGCCAAGAAACAGAGCTGTTAATTTCCGGCTACCTCGATGGGGAACTGACCCAGTCCGACCGGCAGCGTGTGGATTTGATATTGGAAGATTGCATACAATGCACCGAAACCCATCAGGAAATGAAGAAATTCCGCAAAGGTGTGGGCGACATTCCCTTCGATATACTGACTAAAAAAGAGAAAACGGCCATGAATAAATACGTAACAACAAACACTTGGGCAAACGTTGGTCAACTCATGTTCATTGTCCCTTTAATTCTTCTTTACGGAACCGGTGCGTTCCTTATGGTCGCCAGTGTGATCAAAGACCCAGAAGCCCCGTTATGGCTCAAGATCGGGCTACCTTCTATCATCGGTGGTCTCGGATTGATGGTCTTTACCGTGGTGCTCCAACGCATAAAAGCGCACAAGACGGACAAGTATAAGGACGTCCACATTTGATGAAACATCCACTGAAAGCACTAATTACCGGCCTGTTCTGCGCCATAACCATTGT
>Ga0315322_10004568_pt1 | contig 10662 bp, 8 predicted proteins | sample M110021515metaG_FD_203461 | JGI IMG/M metagenome (GOLD analysis project Ga0315322, IMG submission 203461) | Ammonia-oxidizing marine archaeal communities from Monterey Bay, California, United States - M1 100m 21515 | ecosystem: Environmental > Aquatic > Marine > Intertidal zone | place: USA... | reverse complement strand
AGGAACTGCTTAAAGACCCGAACAACAAATCTATGGTAATTGGAAACAAAACCGTCATTGCCAAAGGGCAATCTACTCCACCAACCTGAATCAGAGGTGGTTCAGAGAATTAGTCGTGGAAACAACTGTGTAATTTGTGTCGAGATATGTGTGATCTCCCGGGAGACTTGGGTCTCAGCGTGGTTGATGATTTACCTGAGATGATTGGGTGGAAGAAGATGAGGGGTGAGAAGGTTTTCTATTTTGCGTTGTGAGTGATTTTGCACTTCGGCAACGCTTTTTGCAGGTGGGCCACACCTGCATTCGTTAATTTATTGTTCTTTAAGCGAAGTATGGCAAGTTGCTTCATCTCGGCCACCTCCTTAAGACCCGCGTCGGTGATTTTGGTTTGGTATAAGCTTAGTACGGTGAGGTTCTTCAGCCTGGCAACCTTCTTAAGGCTTGCATCGGTGATTTGCGTGCGCCCCAAGTTAAGCGATGTGAGGTTCTTTAATTTGGCCATCTCCCTGAGATCGATGTCAGTGATTTGGGTGTTGTTAAGGTCGAGCTCCGTTATCTGATCAAAGTCCGCCTTGGAGAGTTCGCCAGCGGGTTTCTTGGCAGCTTTCCGAATCGCTTCCTTAACCGCTGCTCGGTTTTTGTCGCTTGGATCAAAGTTAAAGTTGCTGGAGATGTTGCATTTCGGTAACGCCTTTTTCAGTTCATCAATCTGCGCCTTGGTGAGGTCGGGGTTGTCTTCTAGAATTAACACCTTTAATTGCGTGAGATTCTCCAAACCTTTCACATCAGTAAGTTGATTGCCTTGGAGATAGAGTCTCTCCAACTTCGTGAGCTTCTCCAAACCCTTCACATCGGTCAGTTTGTTGTAAGAGAGATGCAGCTGCTTTAACTGCGTGAGCACTTCCAATCCCTTCACACCGGTCAGTTGATTGGCACCGAGACTTAGAATCGTTAACTTCGTGAGCTTCTCCAGACCCTCCGGCAGTTTGGTCAGTTCATTGACAGAGAGATACAGCTCCTTTAACTGCGTGAACACTTCCAATCCCTTTGTTTCAGTTAGTCCTACGGACTCGATTGGCAAACGATTTATTGCCTCCAAATCCGCCTTGGTGAGTTCGCCTGTGGGTTTGTCGAGTTCCTTCCGAACCGCCTTCTCAACAATGGGATCGGCAATGAGCGGCTTCTTATCCGCCCCAATCAAAGGCAGACTCAAACAAAGCAAAACTGTGAGTAGTGTTTTCATCTCTGAGAGAATCCTACTCCATCATCCTGATTCAGAGAAGTTCAGAGGTATCTCATCTCAACCCCACTGTTCTTCTCAATTCCCCTGAGAAACACTGAGATCCACTGAACCGAAGAATCCCACACACCAACATCACTCTAGACATAGGCAGAATGGGGTCTCTGTAGGGTTTTCTGGGTGATGAGTTTGATAGCCGTATTTCCCTTGAAAACGGGGGATTCGATGTTCGTTGATAGTAGTGGACTCAGGTGGACAAAGCTCCCTTTTCGGGGAGTTTTTCCATTTACCTATGGACAGGGATGGACAGGTGAGGACATTGGGGTGTTAGCGTAACGGTTAGCAATAGATCATCACTCAAAACCCTGAGAGACCCCATTCTCCCAATGTTCTCCCTATGTCTCAGTGCTATTGGTGTGTGGGATTCTTCGGTTCTGTGAATCTCAGTGTTTTTTGGGGGAATTAAGGAGAACAGTGGGATTGACGTGATGATCCTCTGAACTTCTCTGAATCAAGATGGTGGGGTAGGATTTTTTCGAGCGCATCGATTAGTTGTATTCAAGTGTAATACAAATCAAATGCAATGGACGATTCGGATATATATATTTACAGAGATGGCAATTGGTTTGGGCCTTACACACTTGAGCAGAAAGACCGATATCTTGCCGAAGGCAAACTCCTGCTAACAGACCATTATTGGTATAAGGGCATGAGGTTAAGGAAGCCGATAGGGAGTGTTTCTTTTGTTCATCATAAAGGCAATTGGACGGGGCCTTACCTAGGAGCCGCACTTGGTAAATTTCTTGATGGTGGCATTCATCTGAAAAGTGATTATATCTTCTACACTGGTTTCCCGATGCGAGCTTATCCTCTCGAGGGTGTATCTGTAGCGGAAGCGCGAAAAGGAAGAGTCATTTTTGTTATGCACCCAAGGACAAAAAAAATCCTTAGCTTTTATGGTGTGGGATTTCTTTTAACATGTGCCCTTCTTCCCTTTAAGTTTTTGAAAGATATACCTCTGGTAATGATGATGGTTTTGGGTGTGGCATTCGTGGTTTTTTTATTCATTAAATTGATGCAAAACCGAGGGATTCCGGCTAGAGGAGAAGCGCTGAAAACAGAATTATATGAAGAAGAATGTTTTTGCAAAAGCGGTCAGGCTTATAGGGACTGTCACGGGATCTGGTGGAGCTCAGGGAGAATGATGGATGAGTTATGCCCTTGTGGATCGGGTAAATATTACAAAGATTGTTGCATTACTTTCTATGTGCCACCAAAGACATCCGGCTCATCTGAGACCAATTATTCGAGTGGATATAGCATGAATCCCGGTGGAATGGATTGAAATCAATCAGCAAATTCCATAATGGATACCACAAATTCTCTGAGTCATCTCTGAACCCAAACAGAAGAATCCCACAAACCTACGGATTCCAATTGGGATAGTGTGGGAAAGGGTGGGATGTGTTTTGGGAATCGAACCCACGTGTCAGGTCAAAATTGAAGAGGCAGTTTTGCGGCAGGCCAGCGGTCTGAAAGGTGTCCGGCTGTGGCATATGGCCAGCGTCAGGGAATACTTCTTCACTCAGATGGAGGTCTCTGCTAGTTTCGCCTCACGTTAACCCCTCCGCACCTTTACCAGAGAAGGCCAAACACCTATGTCTGAAGATCACAAACAACAGCTCGAATCCCAACTCTGGAACATGCCAACACCCTACGGGGTAAGATGGGCGCCGATGACTTTCGCGATTACATCCTTGGCTTTATTTTTTACAAGTATCTCTCGGAGCGGATGCATCTCTTCGCCGATAAGATTCTTAAGAACGACGGGATTACCTTCGATGCCATCGATGAAAGCAGCGCTGAAGGCAAGGAAATGCTCACAGCAATCCAAGAAGAAGCGATCGGACGCCTTGGTTACTTTCTCAAGCCCTCAGAGCTCTTCAGCCGCGACCTGCACGGGACCCTTCTGCATCTACTTGGCCTTGATGATAACAAACTCACCTACTTCCACGCCGGTCGCTATAAGCAGTTAAGTCAATTTGGTGGTCAGGTGATCAAGGAGCTAATCGCATGAATTTGAATCGACGCGCTTTCCTTCGCGGTGCGGGCGGGGCACTGGTGGCTTTGCCGCACTTAAACGTGATGGCGAAAGAGACAAAAGCCGTTCCCATGCGAATGGTTTGTGTGGGAACCAACTTCGGCTTTGTGCCTAATTTGTTTTTTCCAAAGGATACGGGTCCTGATTTCAAGGCACCCGAGTTAATTCAGCAACTTGAGCAACATAAGCGGACCTTTACGATTTTCTCCGGGCTGGATCATGGCACCGAAGGAGTCGGCGGGCACGGTGGTGTGCATGCTTTTCTCTCGGGTGTTTTATCGAAGAACTCCCGCGGACTCCCTGAAAAAAATGTGACGGTGGATCAGAAGGCTGCCGCCCATGTGGGTGCGGCCACGCGTTATCCTTCTATGCAAATGACCGCAGGAAGCGGCGGCGGAAGTATTCTTTCCTGGAACACCGCGGGCGTAGCCATCCCGCCGATTCGCGATCTGCGACTTCTCTTCGCGATGCTCTTCCAAGCGACCGGGAAGGAACAACTGAACGTACTCAAAAGAGCACATCGGCAGCAGGCCAGCATTCTCGATCTGGTTCGGCCTGATGCGCGACTGCTGCAAAAGCGTGTTGGGATAGAGGACCGCGAAAAACTGGACCAGTACTTCACCTCCATTCGTTCCCTCGAAAAGCGGCTCACTCAGTCCGCGGCTTGGCTTGATCGCCCTAAGCCCAAGGTAAGTTATTCGCTTCCGGATGAAGCTGACGAAATGGACTTCGTGGATCGTGTGCCGCTCTATTACGACTTGGCGGTGCTGGCTCTTCAAACTGACTCCACACGGGTGATCACTGTGGAATTTTCCGACCTGGGCCCCAATACGGGCGGTTTTCCGGTCACGCGGAGCTACCACCAACTGACCCATCACGGCAAGGTGGCCAGTTATATCAAGGAGCTTTCAATTATCGAACGGTTCCACACCAAGCAGTTCGGTCATTTCCTCGACAAGCTTTCTGCTGTACGCGAACCCAACGGCCGGACTCTGCTGGACAATACCATGGCGCTGCTGGGCAGCGGGATGGGGAATGCCAGTTCGCATAGCAACAAGAACCTGCCTTTATTGTTGGCAGGCGGCGGATTCAAGCATCAGGGCCATCTTCAATTTGAGTCGGGTAAAACGCCTGCCTCGAACTTGTTTGTTTCCATGCTCCAAAGGTTTGGCATGGAAACGGATTCGTTCAATCTCTCCACTGGCACGCTGAACGGGCTTCAGGCTTGATGAGGTTGATGCGCGCCATTGTATTGCTCGCTGCTCTATCGCTTGGGGCGGAATCTGCTGTAGCTGCGGAACTGCCCGCATCGGTTCCAGTTTTCGTCAAGCGCTACTGCATGAAGTGCCATGATGCGGACAGCGAAAAAGGTGACCGCAATTTCGAGCCGTTCCTTGCACAGCCGGGCAAAACCGAACACCACGAGCTTCTTAAGGAGATACTGGACCAGCTAAACCTCGGGGAAATGCCGCCGCGCAAAAAGAATGTCGCTCAGCCGCTGAATGCTGAGCGACGACAGATGGTTGCGGTGTTGGCTGATTATCTCGCTGCTGTTGAATCCAGCAAGGTGCCCACCGCCACGGTGATGCGTCGACTCACCCGCTACGAATATAATTATACACTGCGCGACTTGCTGGGCGTGGACACGATCGCGGCGGATGCCACGAGGTTGTTCCCGGCGGACGCTACATCCCATGGGTTTCCCAATTTCGGCCCCGTGCAGGCGCTTTCCGATGTTCAACTCCAGCACTACATGAAGGCGGCCCGAACCTACCTCGATCGGGCCTTGGTCCTCGGCAAGAAACAACCCGAGGTGAGGCGATGGACCTTCAATCCAAAGGATTTGATTCATGAAAAGAAAAACGTCGGCACAGTCCGTTACCGGGTGATTTCGCCCGATGGAAAGCACTTGGATATCGGCCATGGAAAGCCTGCTGAAAATGGACCAACTTATCCGAAGAAATTCGCTTCACAAGGAGTGCCCGTGGATGGGGTGTATCGCATTCGTGTAAAGGCCGCGGCTGTCGGTCGCAAGCATCCCTACGCACCGGAGTTGATCCCGGCTGATCTAACGCAACCACTGCAAATGGGTTTGTGGCATGTTCCCGGCCCAACGTATTTGGCCAAGCGCACAACCGAGGGTCGTGTGCTCGTGGAGGTTTTTGATTTGGCGGACGACAAGCCGCAGGTCTACGAAGCCAAAGCATGGATGCCGGCCGGTTCCTCTCCATTTGTTCACTGGATCAATGGCATCGGCGCCTCCAAGGGACCATTGCGAAAGATCATTGAGCGCTACCATCCGGAAGCAGGCCGAAAGACTCCTTACGAAGTTGATCGCCTTAAGGCAGCGGGCTTGCCCGTGCCCAAGGATGCATTGGTGCAGAAGATTTGGATTTCAGACCTGTACAAGGGGCCGCGAGTCCGCGTCTTTGAAATAATGCTTGAAGGCCCATTACACGACCAATGGCCACCGGCAAGCCACTGGGGTATCGTCGGCAATGAAACCGATGCGAGCAAACTGAATGTCGAACAAGTCTTACTCAAGTTCGCTCGCAAAACCTTCCGGCGGCCTGTGAAGCCTCAGGAGATCGCGCAGTACATTGATTTTTTTCAAAGCCAAACGGCTTCCGGGATGGCGGCAAATGAGGCATTGAAACAGGTCCTCACAGCCATCCTTACCTCGCCGCGTTTTCTCTTTCTTGATGAAGGCGGCGCGAAAGGCGCGAAGCAACTGGATGATTTTCAATTGGCGACAAGGCTGTCATACGCCCTTTGGTGTTCAACGCCTGACGAGCGCCTACTCAAATTGGCAGCTGAAGGCATTTTAAATCAGCCGAAAACCTTGAAGGCGGAAACTGAGCGACTATTAAGGGACCCACGCTCCCAAGCCTTTGTTCAGCGTTTTGCTGATGCCTGGTTGCGGCTCGACAAAATTGGCTCCATGCCGCCGGGCACAAAACAATTTCCTGTTTATTTTCGTGACCGCCTTGAAAGTGCCATGAAGAACGAGACTTATCATTTCGTGAGCCATGTGCTTCAGCGGAATCGTCCCCTCTCGGAATTCATTGATGCGCGCTACAGTTTTCTCAACGGCGCTCTTGCGCGCCATTATGGAGTGCCCGGCGTTGTAGGGGAGGCGTTTCGAAAAGTTCAGTTTGCTGCTCAAACTCGCCGTGGAGGATTGTTGGGCCATGCCAGTGTGCTGACCGCCACGGCCAACGGTGTGGAAACATCGCCCGTGACCCGGGGTGTCTGGGTATTGGAAAGTCTACTGGGCACGCCTCCTTCGCCGCCGCCACCGGATGTGCCGCCAATTGAACCGGACACGCGCGGTGCCATCACCATTCGCGAACAGTTGGCCAAGCACCGTCATGTCGCCGCCTGTGCGGACTGCCACGCCAAGATTGATCCGTGGGGATTCGCGCTGGAGTTCTACGATCCCATCGGCGGCCTGCGCGTGCATTACCCGGCCAACAAGGAGCGGGGCACGGGAAAAGGCAGGCGCGTGGATGGCTCCGGTCAATTGCCCTCCGGTGAGCAGGTAAATAATGAAGCCGATCTCCGAAAACTGTTGGCCTCCCGGAAAACCCAGTTAACGCGTAACCTCACTCACAAACTCCTCCTGCACGCGACAGGCCGTAAACCCAGTTACCGTGACCACCACATCGTCAATCAAATCGTCGAACAATCTCTAGCCGACGGGAATGGATTTCGGGACTTGATTCATGCGGTCATTGCGAGCGAACTTTTCGCTCGTCGCTAACCCCTTTTCACCATGCGCAAGCTGCTATTTCTTTTCCCACTCCTTTCCACTTTGGCCCAAGCGGAATGGAAGAAACATGTCGTTACCGAGGCCAAAGGCATGATCAATTCCGCTGTTGCGGCCGATTGGAATGCGGACGGAAAAATTGACGTCATCACTTCGCTTGATGGCAAGGTCGTGCTTTTCACGGGGCCAGATTGGAAAGCCCACACCCTGCATGATTTCCGCCCGGGACTTTCCCGCAATAAGCCGCGCAGCGCTTGCATCCACAGCTGCCTGATGGACGTCGATGGCGACGGTGATCAAGATTTTATCGGTTCCAACAACACCGTGTTCTGGTTGGAATGCCCGGACAACCCGCTGGTCGGCCCATGGAAATACCGCACAGTGGATGATGAAATCCTTGGCACACACTGCCTGATCACTGGAGATGTCAATCGCGACGGCAAACCCGATCTCATTGCCAATTCAGGCCGCGCCGCTAAACAGACCTCCATTCCCAATTCCCTGACATGGCTGGAAGTGCCGAAGAATCCGCGCACGGCCAAGAGCTGGATTCGGCATGTATTCGCCAAGGGCGATGCGCCGGGCGGCTCACATTACACCGGCTTCGGTGATGTGAATGGTGATGGCCTTCCCGATATCAGTTGTGCAGCCAAGGGTGGAGACCGCTTCCCCGGTGGCCAATGGTTCGCATGGTGGGAGCAATCCAAGGACGGCAAGTTGCCATGGAAAAAACATCTCCTTGCCGACAAGCAGCCTGGGGCTACCAACATTCTTCCTGCCGATCTCGACGGCGATAAGCATATCGACTACTTCGCCACACGCGGCCACGGGCAGGGTGTGCTTTGGTTCAAGGGGCCGGACTTTAAACTCATTGAAATCGATCCCAAGATTCTAGTGCCACATTCCCTCGACCTCGCCGATCTGGACAATGATGGCGACATCGATGCGGTGACCTGCAGCAAGGATCCGGTGGACGTCGCTGCTTGGTATGAAAACAACGGCAAGGGCCAATTCACCAAACGAATCATCGGCCGCAAGCAAGGTTCCTACGACACCCGCGCCATCGACATGGACGCCGACGGCGACCTCGATGTCCTCATCGCCGGCCACACCAGCAATAACGTCGTTTGGTTCGAGAACCCTTTGGGCAAAGAAACCGCATCTGCTGATTGGCCACAAGCCGCGGGGCCGGAAGGAAATCTTAAGACTGGCTCATTCATCACTTTAAGTCCTCCTAATTAGGTTTGTTTGTCTTCGGATTGCTGACCACAATGACTACCATGAACAACAATGGAAATGTTGTAAGTTTTGGTAGTAAGGTTGATCAATTCCCTGACTCATACATGCAGAATAACACTGTTTTTGTGGGTTAAAACGAAGGTGGAGCGGGTGATGGGAATCGAACCCACGTCTCTATATGGTTTGCTCATATTCGTTGGACAGGTGTGAGGTGATTTCCATTTCCTCGGGTACGTGCGATCGGGCATGAAGATGTTGTTGTGCGGATGCTAAACCACACTTGCTAACGGGGTTGACGGTGCCCCCGCGGCGGTGCCCTTCACTGAATCAAAACTGAATCAGTTTTCCCAACTGAATCAAACTGAACTGCTTTTGATTCATCTCGGTTCAGTTCAGTGCGGGTAGCACAAAGACCCTATTATCATTGGAATACGCACGTTTATGTATTAGCATGAACGGAGATGAAACAAGACGCTTCTCAAGACGGCGGGAAATGGTGCGCACTGCAGGATTTGAACCTACGACCCCATCGGTGTGAACGATGTGCTCTACCACTGAGCTAAGCGCGCAAGGGCGGGAAAGGTATCCATTCCCGAAGATTTTTCAAGCAGTTTCAATCAGTCACTCCGACAACACCTTCAGCAACAGTACGCCGGCGCACGGTATCGCATTGGGCCCACGTTTCGTCTTGGCCGGGGAGATCGATGTTGTAATGAAGCCCACGGCTCTCGGGGCGCTCGAGGGCGCAGCCGATAATCAGTTCGGCCACTTGGGCGATGTTGCGCAACTCGAGTAAATCCGCCGTCACTTTAAAGTCCCAATAATATTGTCGGATTTCTTCGCGCAGATTTTCGACGCGTGCACGCGCCCGGCGAAGGCGTTTTTGTGTGCGCACGATACTCACGTAATCCCACATACACCGGCGAATCTCATCCCAGTTATGCGACACCACCACCAACTCATCCGGATCCGTCGCATCGCCCGAATGCCAAGCGGGGATGCTCGCCTCGATGGGCGGCAGCGGTTCGGTGGTGGAGTGCTGCGCCGCACGATGGGCGCACACGAGGCCTTCGAGCAACGAATTACTGGCGAGCCGATTCGCACCATGTAAACCGGTGCAGGCCACTTCGCCCACCGCCAGCAATCCGCGTAATTCCGTTTGGCCGTTCACGCCGGCCACAACGCCGCCGCATTGATAGTGCGCGGCGGGCACCACGGGAATGGCGTCTTTAGTGATGTCCACACCAAAGGCCTGGCACGTTCGGTAAATATTCGGGAAACGGTCGATGATGAATGGCGCGGATTTATGCGTAATATCCAGCAACATATGCTCCGCGCCGGTGCGTTTCATTTCGCTATCGATCGCGCGCGCCACGATATCACGAGGGGCGAGGCTGCCCATCGGATGCGCGGTGTCCATAAATTCGCGCCCGTCCAAACCCTTCAACACAGCGCCCTCCCCGCGCAGGGCTTCGCTCACGAGAAAGGATTTTGCTTTCGGATGAAACAGACACGTCGGATGGAATTGCGCAAATTCCATGTTCGCAACCGGCACGCCCGCGCGAAAGGCCATCGCCACGCCATCGCCCGTCGCGATATCGGGGTTGGTCGTGTATAGATAAACTTTACCGCACCCCCCTGTGGCCAACAATGTGTGCGGCGCACTAAAGGTTTCCACCTCGCCGGAATTGCGGTTTAGCACATACGCGCCGAGACAACGGTTTTCCCCTGATCGCTCAAGCTTTTCCGTGGTAATCAAATCAATCGCGAAGTGATCTTCGAACACCGAAACATTTGGCGAACGCTCAATGGCCGAGAGCAACGCACGCATCACCTCGCGGCCGGTGGCATCCTTCGAATGCAACACGCGCCGTTTCGAGTGACCACCCTCTTTGCCCAACGAATAAAACCGCTCACCATCAGCCGAGATACTTTCACCGCGCGTGAATTCCATTCCAAGCGCGACCAATTCCTCAATACGATCGGGCCCATCCTCCACCACCGCACGCACCACTTCCTCGCGACATAGCCCCGCGCCCGCACGCAACGTGTCGGCCACATGCAGGTCAAACGTGTCCGTGGGTTTTGTCACCGCCGCGATGCCGCCCTGCGCGTATTGAGTGTTGGCCTCAGTAAGATTTTTTTTGGTGATGATAGCCACCCGCCCGTGCGACGCGACTTTGAGTGCAAAGGTTAACCCCGCGATGCCACTACCGATTACGATGTAATCAAAATTTTTCATATTTGGAGGTCCTACCTATAGCCGCGCGTTATCAATCAACCGCGTCTTTCCGATGAACACTGCCAGCGCCA
>Ga0315322_10004565_pt1 | contig 10665 bp, 8 predicted proteins | sample M110021515metaG_FD_203461 | JGI IMG/M metagenome (GOLD analysis project Ga0315322, IMG submission 203461) | Ammonia-oxidizing marine archaeal communities from Monterey Bay, California, United States - M1 100m 21515 | ecosystem: Environmental > Aquatic > Marine > Intertidal zone | place: USA... | reverse complement strand
TTGATCGGCCGCAACTGCGCACCCGAAGAGGGTCTGAGCTGTCGGGACATGCCGCAGTAAGAGCAGCCCTTACTGTTGCGCTTGAGCGGCGAGCTGGCGCGCCTGATGCTCTTTGATCAGCGCGTCTTGGATCTTACCGACCTCACCGTCGAGGATACCGGGCAGGTTGTGCACCGTTAAGCCGATGCGGTGATCGGTGACCCGATCCTGAGGATAGTTGTAGGTGCGGATCTTCTCGCTGCGATCACCCGAGCCCACCATCGCTTTGCGATCGGCGGCTTGTTCGGCGTGCTTGCGGGCTTGGTCGGCTTCGTAGAGTCGAGCGCGCAGCACCGAGAGCGCCTTGGCTTTGTTCTTATGCTGTGACTTCTCGTCTTGGCAGATCACGATCACACCGGTCGGCTCGTGGGTGAGGCGCACCGCTGAGTCGGTGGTGTTGACCGACTGACCACCAGGACCCGACGCACGAAAGACGTCGATGCGGACATCGCCCATGTTGATGTCAAAGTCGGCCTCTTCGACCTCGGGGAGCACCGCGACCGTGCACGCTGAGGTGTGAATACGCCCCTGACTCTCGGTCTTGGGTACACGCTGCACCCGGTGGGTGCCTGCTTCCCATTTGAGGTGTCCAAAGGCCTCGGTGCCGCTGATCCTACCGATGATCTCTTTAAAGCCGCCAGCGGTGCCCTCTGACGACGAGACCACCTCCATGCGCCAGCCTTGCGTGCGATCGACCAGCCGTTGGTACATACGAAACAAGTCGCCCACAAAGAGGCTGGCTTCGTCGCCGCCGGTGCCGGCGCGGATCTCGAGCAGGCAGTTGCGGTCGTCGTCAGGATTGCGTGGCAGCAAGGCGAGCTGCAAGGCAGCGGCCAGCTCGCTCAAGCGAGCGTTGATCGTCTCAAGTTCAAGCTGCGCCATCTCGACGAGCTCGGCGTCATCGTCTTGCGCCAGCAGCTCGGCCTCTTCTTTTTGCTCGAGCAAAGACTGCTGCTCTTCGGCGAGTCGAGCGATCGGCTCGAGCTGCTTTTGGGTGGTGACGATCTGCCGATAAGCTTTGGGATCCGATGCGATATCGGGGTCGCCAAGCTGGGCGGTGAGCTCAGCGTATTGGGCTTGGATCTCGGCGATGCGTTCTTGCATAGGTCAAAAAACCAAAGACCTGCCCAGAGCGTGGGCAGGTCCTAAAGGTTCGAATAAAGTCGCTACTTAGCGGCTTTGGAGTAACGACGACGGAAGCGCTCGACGCGACCCTCAGCATCGACGAGCTTTTGCTTGCCGGTGTAGAAAGGATGACAAGCCGAGCAAAGATCGACGGTGTAGCTGCCCGCTGTGGAGCGAGTCTCGATCACGTCGCCACAGGCGCAGCTGATCGACGCAGCTTTAAGTTCAGGATGGATACCAGCACGCATAGCGGCCTCCTTCATTAGGGCGGCGATCCCTAGGCATGGCCCTCAAGGGCGTCAAGTAAAAACCACTCGATAACAAAGCCTGGCCGGGGATTTTATTCCGGTTTCTTGCTTTGCCTATTTGGGATTGAGTTGCAAAGTGTGACATCAGTCACAGTAAGCCATCTTACGCTCCCTCGTTGGCAGGGTTACGGTGGTCTAGAAGGACGAACCCAGCTCTTGTGTGGCCTACTCGGCGTACTGACCGCCGATCCAAACAAAAGACCCGACGCTGCCTTGCTGAGGCGGTACCTTGAGCCTTTGGTTCCTCGAGGGCCTGATCATCAGGCGGTACGGGTCGAGCCTGGTTTAGGGTTTGGGCACACCCGCTTGGCGGTTCTGGACCTAGGCGAACAAGCCAACCAGCCAATCGGTGCGGGCGACGCTGGCGAGCTAGTCTATAACGGCGAGATCTATAATTTTGCGGCGCTGGGCGAAGCCCTAGACGACTCACGCTACGAGCGCGCTGGCGACACAAGGGTCCTGCATGGTTATCTGGCGCGGCATGGCGCCCAAGCCGATCTGAACCAGCTTGAGGGTATGTTCGCCTTTGCCTTTTATGAACGCGCCGAAGAGCGGCTGGTTTTGGCGCGCGATGCGATGGGTCAAAAACCCCTGTATTACGCCAAGATCGACGGCGATTTATGGTTCGCTTCGGACGCTGCGCCGCTGCGCCTCGCCATGGGCTCCTCGAGTCTTAATCTTGGCGTGCTGTCGGCCTGGTTTGCCATGGGCGCCACCGACCTCGCCACCGGCGAGAGTTTGTTTGAGGGGGTCCATGTGCTGCCTCCTGGGCATCGTTTGATCATCGATCGCGACGATCTGTTCGATGACGAGCTGCCACCCATTGAGCGTTGGCATCGATTTGATGACGCACCCAGCGATGGGGCGCAGGCGATCGCTGCGCTTGAGGACTCTGTGCGAGCCCGTTTGGTGAGCGAGGTACCGCTCGGTGCAATGCTCAGCGGCGGCGTTGATTCAGCGCTTCTGGTGAGCTTGATCGCAGCCCATCGACCGCTCGATGGATTTAACACCTTTGCGGTCGGTTACGAGCGCGCCGCAGGGGATCTGCACTGGGCTCGCAAAGTCGCCAATGATCTGGGTGTGGAGCACCATGAGCTTTTGCTCGATAGGCGCACCTACCTCGACCTGGTTGACGATTCGGTCGAGGCGCTTCAGGCGCCGCTGACCTTTGGTAATGAGCCGGCTTTGCTCGCCTTGTGTCGTTTGGCGCGCGAGAAGGTCACCGTGGTGGTCGGCGGTGAGGGCGCTGATGAAGCCTTCGGCGGTTATCGCATTCCGTTTGCTGCGGCGTCATGGCGCCGCCGAGCAGTTGGTTTCGAGCGAGGTCTGATCGATCAAAAGGGTCGCGAAGCGCTGCATCGATCCTTCGGTTTCTTGCCGCCTTCGGGTGAGAGCGACTTCTTCTTGAACCTGTATCACTGGTTCAATTTTGCCGAACGCAACTTCTTGTTTCGCCCAGAGTTCAAAGAGCAGATCGTTCATGATCGGTCGCTCTTTGGACACGTCGATAAGCTCTTTTCTTGGGCGCCGGACCAGTCGGATCTGACGCGGATCCAAGGGGTCTTCCTCAAGGGGCATCTGCCGCGTCTGCTTCGACGACTTGACGCGATGAGCATGAGCTGTGGCTTGGAGGCTCGGGCACCCTTCTGCGCACGAACCTTAGTCGATGCGGGCTTGGGCTTACCACAGTCGGATAAGCTCGAACCCCATTTTGGTTCGGATCTGACCTTGGCTGAGAGTTTGATCGGCGTAGAGGGTAAAACCATCTTGCGCGCCGAAGCCAAGCGTCGCGAGCTTGCGGTATGGAGCCGCCCCAAGAGCCCCTTTGCGGCACCTTTTCTCGGCTGGTTTGGACCGGAGCATCGCTCCCATTGGGAGCCTGAATTGTTTCGTCCTGGAGGCGTTGAGCGGTTCATCGACCCTGATCAGATGAAGATCTGGATCGATCAAAGCGAAGGGGTGAACATCGCCTTTAAGGTCTGGCAGCTGTACAGCTTAGGCCGCTTTTTACACGTGCACTCGGTGTAGCTACTCGACCGCCACGACATCGGGTTCGGGGGTCTCTTCGCCTGCCATTGCTGGGATCTGCTTTTGCGGCCTAGTTGACTGCAGGCGGTGGACTTGCAGGACCATCCGCGTGGTCGGCGCAAACTCCACCGCAACCATATCACCGCTGGTGATTTGACCGCTGATTCTTTTGGGGACGTCAAACTGCTCGCCTTTGACGATCAGGACGCCCGAACCCACCGAATCCACGCTGGCGCTCAACCCGGCCGCCACCCCACCTTTAAGATCGGCGCGGTGATTCGAGGTCGCGCCTTCGGTAAATCCGGCCACTGCGATCGGAATGAGTACAAAGAGCGCAAACAAGGTCACGTCCCCTATGCTGCCTTGACCCATGATCCAAATGACGATGCGCCAACCCAGCAGGATCGCCCAGATCGCCCAGCTCATTTTGGCTAAACTTTGATAGCCGTCGACCACCAGCGAGAGTCGGCTGCGCTCTTGTGGTGTCATTGGTCTCACGAGGGTGATCTCCGCTTCTCAGCGATTAGGTGCGCGACCGGACGCGTTCTGGTCAAGTCGCTCAAGCTTGTCGTTGGGGTTCTGGCGTTGCAGCTTAGGGTGGGGAGCGGCATGAATATCGATCAACAGCGTCAGGCCTTACTGGACTGGTATCGCTCCAGCGCGCGGGTTCTTCCGTGGCGGAGCCGACCTGAGCCGTGGCGCGTGATGGTCAGTGAATTCATGCTGCAACAGACTCAAGTTAAGACCGTTCTACCTCGCTATGAGCCCTTCTTGGAACGCTTTGAGAGCCCGTCGGCGATGGTGGAAGCGGGCGAAGAGGCGGTGATCTCTGCGTGGGCAGGGTTGGGTTATTACCGGCGTGCACGCGCTTTGTTCGCTGCCGCCTCTGCTGTCGTCGAGCGCCACCAAGGCGTCTTACCCAGTGATCTCGAGTCGCTGCGTGCGCTGCCTGGTGTCGGGGCGTACACCTCAGCAGCGATCGCCAGCATCGCCTTTGGCGTTCGCGCAGCGGTGGTCGATGGCAACGTTGAGCGAGTGCTGGCGCGCTGGAGAGCCTATGACCAACCGGTGCGGCCAGCCGTAGGCCGCCGGGCCATCCAACAATTCGCTGATGACTTCCTCAACCCGGAGCATCCCGGTGATCACAATCAGGCGATGATGGAGCTCGGTGCGCGTGTCTGCCGTCCCAAACGCGCAGACTGTTTGCTGTGCCCGATTCAAGAAGCCTGTTCGGGTCAGCAGTCGTGGACCGAGTTTCCGATGTTGCCGGCTCGAAAAAAGTCCGTGCCGAAACGCGCTGAGCGTCGAGTGTTGTTGGTCGATCCAGACGGACATACTGCGTGGCGCCGCCGACCTGCGACTGGCCTGTACTCGACGCTGCCCGATTTACCCGAGCTGGCGGTGGGCGAATCGCATCAGGACTATGGCGCAGTAACCGACCAAGCGACGACACAGCAGCGATTGAGCCATCGTGAGTTAGAGATCGAAGCCCTGCGCATTGAGGTAGAGCAGTTACCAGAGGGTTATCACACCGGCCCCGTAGGGGCCTTCCTGGCCGAGGGGCCGCCAACCCCGGTGGCGCGGTTGGTTCGCTTGCTGACCAAAGACTTGGCGTAGGCTAGGGGTGGACAGAGGCGTCACTCAACGACAATAGGCGGGGCGCAAGGGCTCGACTCATCGGTCGTCGAGATCCGCAACAAAGGGGGGCTCGATGGAAGAGCTGCTTTCCTTGATCCGTCACCACGAGGTGGCTGAATTTTTACAACCCTACGGCTTGCTGGTCGAGCCGACGCCCTCGGGTGATCTGCACATCGACGCAGGTCGTCTCGATGCAGGCGTCGCCGAGCTGCTCGCCGAAGCGGGTTTATCGGTGATCGCAGCAGAGCACCTACAAAGCGATGAGCTCGCCGCCGAGGTGGTGGCGCGTTTCGACGCGCTCGTCGAAGCCCAGCCCAGCCGCTTTGTTTTGCGCCCGTCGACCAAACCAGTCGCCCCCCAGACCATGCCGCGCTCGTCGGCTTGGCTTGAGCGTTATTACGGCGCCAAGGGCTTCTCTCCGATCGGCGAGCGTAAGCCGAGTGTCGTCGATCACGGCCGCTCGGCCGGGCCGCTGATCGCGAGCATTGATGATCAACCCTTGGTGTTCTTTGATGCGTCATCGCAGATCGCAACCCACGCTGGCGGGCTCAACGCGAGCGAGGTGCAACGCAGCCGCGACGAGGGTCACTTTAACGCCGTGCTGGCGGCAAACCCCGACTCCTCTCGTGAGCCCTGTGCGACCCTGACTCGCTTGGCTGATTTGGTCAGAGCGCACGTCCACACGCGCCTGAGCCACGTGACCTTCGCCAACTCTGGCGCCGAAGCGAACGAAAAAGCGCTTCATCTCGCCCGTCAAAACGGACGGGGTGGTCATCAACTCTTGGCGATGAAGGGCAGCTTTCATGGTCGGACCTTATTGCCGCTCCACGGCACCTGGAACCCGGTCAAGCGAGGCCCCTTCGAGTTCGCTGGATTCGAGGCCGCGTGGGCTGACTTCCCGCGGCATCTGGTTCCCAAAGTTGAGCCGGCGCTACCCGAGGGCTGGGTGAGCGCTTGGCGTCAGGGTAGCGAGTGGACTGATGCCTCCGATGATGACTTGTTAGCGGCCGAACTCGAGACGCTGCGCTCGGTCGATACGCAGCTAACGAACCAACCGATTTTCGCCGTCATCTCTGAGGTGATGCAGGGTGAGGGTGGCGACAACTACGCGACCCGGCGCTTCTTTTGCGCCTTGCTCGCGATCTGTCGTCGGCATGACGTGCCCTTGGTCGTCGACGAAGTTCAGACCGGCTTTGGTTTGGGTGGCCCCTTGTTCTGGCATACCAGCTTGAACTTGGTGGACGCCCAAGGCGCTGTCGATGCACCCGATGCCGTGACCGTGGCGAAAAAGGCGCAGCTCGGTGTGATCGTCAGCCGCTTCGCCGATGACGAGCCCACCGAGGTCTCGTCGGCTTCGGCGGTGCGTGGTTTAGCGCAGGCTCGAACCGCATTGAGCACCCCCCATGATGAGATCGCTGCATACGCCGAGCGCAGCTTGACGGCGCTCGCCGATGCGCTCCCCGAAGGCTTGGTCACCAACGTGCGTGGTCAGGGCTTGGCGTGGGGCATTGATCTGCCCTCGGGAGGGGTCGTCAATCGATTGCTCTCGGAGCGTTTTTGGCGCGGCTACCTGACCTATATCGCCGGCGCTCAAACGCTGCGGTTCCGGCTGAGCCCAGCGATGACCGCCGAGACCTGGCAGGGCGTCGTTGATGCGCTCGAGGACAACCTCAAGGAGTTAGTCCAGCAGGTCGGCTGGAACGGTCCAGAGGCGTTCGCCGAGGCGGTCGCTGGCTTAGAGCCTGCGACCTGGACGGCGTCGGGCGAGCCCTATGAACCTCGCTTTGGTTTAGCCGACGGGTATCGACTTGAAGTGTTGACCCCCGAGGGACTCGACGCTGCGATGCCGCGAGTGCTCGAGCTCGAAGCTCAGGTGTACGAACCCGAGCGCCGCGAGACGGCAGAAGGCCTGCGTAGCTTCGTCGGTCTAGAGGGCTTCGTCGGGCACCTCGTGTTGGACTCGAGTGACCAGCTCGCAGGGTTCTCGATGGGCGCTGCGCTCGAGGGCTTCCCCTCCGTTGAGGGCTGCCCAGATGACGCCACCTGGGGTCAGAGGGTGTCGCTCTACTCCTTGGAGATGTTGGTCTGCGAGACGCATCGCGGTCAGGGCATTGGTCGGGTGCTCAAGTCGGCTCAAGTCGACGCCGCTCGCGAGGCTGGATTTGAGTTTATTTGCGGCCGCAACCGAGTCGGAGGAACCGCCGAGATGGCGCCCCTTAACCGCTCGCTTGGCGCCTATACGGTGCGGCGGCTCGTCGGTCAGTACGGCGGTGAGGGTGAGACCGATTACTACCGTTTGCCCTTGTTCCCCGGGCGCGTCGAAGCGACGGGCCGACCGGTCGCGGGCGTGGATCTCGCCGGCGGTATCCAGCGACCGATGGGCGACACGCCGACGACCCTGATCAGCGCCGCTGAGCGTGGCGTCTTTGGGGGTTCGGTCTGCAACAAGCTGAGCCTTTGCAACTTTACAACGCCCGATTCGATTCGCTTCGCTGAGCTGCTCCAGCAGCTGGCTCCTCAGGGTTGCGATCATGCGCTGTACACGTCGGGCCGAGATGAGATGGTCGACAAGGCGCTGCGCGCCATCAAGTACAACAACAAACAAGCCGACATCGTGCTCGCCTTTGAGGGTAATTATGTGGGGCATACCACCGCTGCTGCTCGCTCGGCTTCGGACCATGACCAGCCCTATTTTGACTGGCCTAAGCTGCCGCATCCGGCGCGAGTCGGCGAGGCGGCTGCCCTTGAGGCTTTAGACGAGGCGCTCGAAACCTTTGGCGACCGCGTGCTCACCTTGATGGTGGAGCCGATCGGTGAGCGCTCGGGTCTGGTGCTGCCGCCAACCTTCTACGCTGCGTTGCAAGAACGTCGTGAGCAACACGGCTTGCGCGTGACGGTGAGCGAGACCGCAACCGGCGGCTTTCGTAACGGTCATGGGACCTGCTTTTATGTCGACAGCACGGACCTGCAGGCTGACCAGGTGCTCTGGTATACCGGCGGACAGCTCGGTGTGGTGTTTTGCGCCGAGACCACGTGGGTTGAGAAGCCGCTGCAGCTGATCTCAACCTGGGATGGTGACGAGCTGTGCATGATTCGCGCCGCTCACCATCTGCGCTGGGGACTGCGTCATCGTGATCAGATCGCTCAGCGCGCTGCGCTGCTGAGTCGGATGTTGTCCGGAATCGGAGGCGCCAGCTCGTTGGGTCTGTGCGGCCATGTGGCGGTCGAAGACGTCAAAGCGGCGTCGGCGAAGCTAGCCGAACAAGGAGTTCATGTTCGCTCGTCGGCGGCTGGTCTGACGATCCTACCGCCTCTGGCGATCGACGCCTCGACGCTCGCTGATGGGCTCAAGCGGGTCGAAGAGCTCTCGAGCTAAACCGGCAGCTCGATACCGGTCTGACCGGTAAGGGGTCCGCGGCAGGTGCGCATCACCGGGGCTTCGCCGGTCCAATCAAAGACCAAACCGCCGCAGGTCGCCGAGCGGTGAGGCTCGGTCTCGCTGATCAGCATGCTCAAGCGAGGGTCGCTGAGTAGGTCCCACATGGTCTGCGGTGTCGCCGCAGCGTCTTTATGCTCAAGGAGCTCTTTGAGCGCATTCCAGCGCACGAACGTCGTCGACTCGGGCGACAAGACCTCAAGCTCAGCCTGTTCTGCGTTGAGGCAGTGGTTGGTGTGACAGGCGGCGTGGGGGTAGGTCAGCTCGCCGACCTGGCCTTGACTCCAATGGTCGACCACTCGCTGCTGTCCAGCCAGCGCTTCGATCCCATAAAAGTCTTGAGTGTCTGCGATTTGGTAATGATGACCCGATCCGACGCCGACACGCTCGAGCAGCGCACGCGCCGCACGCGCTGAACGGCAGCCGAGCATCATACGAACCAGCCCGGGCCAGAGCACCCCGAGCGTTTGCGTTGGCGTGTTCAGGTTGTTGATGGTGACCGCAACGCCATGCTCGTTGATCCCAGCCATGCCCAGGCATCCGGTCAGGCTAAAGGTCAAGCAGCGCGGCGCGCCGTCGACGTCAAAGCGCATCGCCTCGACATACGGAGATGCCGAGCCGTGCATGTCCCAGGTCTGACCGAGGACCGGTGGGTTCCCGGGGAGGAACACTGCCGAGCAGCCTTGGTCGTCGTAGAGCGTTTTGCGACTCAGATCGCGCAGGTCGGTGTAGTGGTTCAGGACCACCAATTCACCCGCGCCAATCTGAGCGCCTTCAGCGATTCCACAGAACTCTTCATAGAGCGCTTCATCGGCTGCTCGCAGCACCTCGGTGTGACGCGCCCCAAGGCTGATGATCTCTTCAGTCGATTCAAAGTCGGTACGCCCTAGCGTCAGCTCTATACGGATCTGCGCTAGCTCGTGAATGCGTTGTCGAAAGGTTTCGCCATGAGCCTGACCGACCTCACGAGCGCTTCCCGAAAAACTAAATGCCTGCATGGGGGGCTCCTTGGGCGACACCCTGCGCCGCCCGGCCAAAAAAGCAAACAGCCTGCGGCTAAGGCGCAGGCTGAAGGCTATTCGCTGGTCTCGAGACGACTAGTTGTCGTGCTTGGCACGCTCTGCGCGTCGCTTAAGCTCACGCGCCCGACGCTGGTATTCAGCTTCGAAAGCCGAGGAGCCTTCGGGGACGTTGCGCAGCGCCGCACGCACGTTGCGATCGATCTCTTCATCGAGCGCTAGGTGCTTGTCGAGGACCTCAGCGACGACCTCTTTGAGCTCGTCATCGGAGCCGTAGATCTCTTCGACGTTGTTTGAGTCGAACAGGGCTTCGAGGACTTGGCCGGTGACAAAATCAATGCCGTCGTTGTGGAGCGGGAACTCGCGCACTTCGGCGATGCTCTTTTTGACCATTGCGTAGCGGTCAGGGCTGAGGTGACGGCGCTGTAGGCCGGCCTTCGCTTCTTGGCTGATTCGATCCTCTTTGTTCATGTAGTCCACCATGACGGTCGACAGATCGAGCTCGGCTTCGATGACCTGAGTGTCTTCGATTTCGGCGTACTCACGGCTACGCAAGAAACGCACGACGTCGTGCGAGATCTTCGGAATCACCTTACGGTAGAGATGCAACATCATTCTTTTCGCTCCTGCTCAGCCTCTTTGGCGACCCTCTCCGGGGCCGCTAAATCGGTCCAGGGCGGGGCCGCGTATGGGCCGAGCGTCTATGTATATCCCGGCGTCGATAGGGTGCGCTAAAGGCCTTGGCAACAAAAATGGGTGGTCGATCGTTGAGTTGGCCAGCAGACTGACCCTCGGAGCGATCCATGCCCGTCCCTGAGCATCTGCGTGAAAATCTATCGGAACTGCCCAGGCAGTCCGGTTGCTACCTGATGCGCAGCGCCTCGGATACCGTCGTGTACGTGGGCAAAGCGAAGAATCTGCGAAGCCGCGTGTTGCAGTATTTTAATGGCCACGACACCCGCGCCTTTGTCGCACAGATCGACCGTGTGGTTCGCCGCATCGAGTGGATTCTTACCGGCACCGAAAAAGAAGCTCTTCTGCTCGAGTCGACGCTGATCAAGCGACACCGGCC
>Ga0315322_10004564_pt1 | contig 10665 bp, 7 predicted proteins | sample M110021515metaG_FD_203461 | JGI IMG/M metagenome (GOLD analysis project Ga0315322, IMG submission 203461) | Ammonia-oxidizing marine archaeal communities from Monterey Bay, California, United States - M1 100m 21515 | ecosystem: Environmental > Aquatic > Marine > Intertidal zone | place: USA... | reverse complement strand
CGATGTGGACAGCGACTGCGAGATGGCGTTCACGGTCTACACACCCGACGTCGCGCCGGTCGGCCATGTGGTGCTGAGCCACGGCTTCATGCGGTCGGCGGACAAGGTCACTGGCTGGGCCGAACACCTCGCCAGCTGGGGCCTCGCGGTGGCTGTGCCGGAGCTGTGCCACGCCAGCACCTTCGACACCGACCACGAGGCCAATGGCGAAGAGCTCGCGGCCCTGTCCCGGCTGGTATTCGGAGTGCCCGCAATCTATGTGGGCCACTCAGCCGGTGGTCTCGCCAGCGCGCTCGCTCTCACCCACGACTCCACCGCGCTCGGCGGCATCGGGCTCGACCCGGTGGACGCATCGAGCCTGGGTGCTGGCGCCTCCGCGGGGGTGCCCTTCCATGTGTTGCTGGGGGAGCCTGGCCTGTGCAACTCCCGCGGCAACGGACTCGACATGGCCCGTGGGTCGACCTGGCAAGTCGCTGAAGCCGGCCACTGCGACTTCGAAAACCCCACCGACCGCGTATGTGAGATTGCCTGTGGCCAGGCCAACCCCACCTTCGACGACGCCACCTTGCAGGCCACCATTCGCGCCATGACGACCGCTGCGGTGCTGGGCCTGACCGGAGACAGCGACACCGCAACCGCCTGGTGGGACGACGGCGGTGAGTACAACGCGGAGCTGCAGGCCGACGGCGCGCTGAAGGCACCCTGAGGCGCTGGAGGCAGTCGGCTACACCGCCGGGACCGTCCGCAAGGACTCCTCGACAGGCATGAGCTGGTCCACCACGCCGCCGGGACCGGTGTAGCTGGGCGCGGTCACAAGCCGGTCGCGGTAGTCAGGGACCTCAAGCAGACGCGCATGAAGGGCCGGCAGGTTGTACCAGGGCACACTGGGAAACAGGTGGTGAGCGACATGATGGTTGATGTGAAACGGTGCCAACAACAGCCCCTCAGCGATGCCGGCGTGCACATGGCGGCTCACACTCACCTCATCGGTGCCCACGTCGCCGTCATGTTCTGAGATGCCGCGCAGCCTCAACAGGGCGGGCAGAGCGGTGAGGCCCGGAACGATCCACAGCAGGACATACGCGAGCCATCCGCCACTTGCCGCCAGGCCCGCCAGAAGCACCACCCCATAGACCAAGATGCGCACCCACTCTGCGCGGGTCGCCCGAGCGGCGGGCTCGGAGTCGGCGTCGAAGCAAGCCAGCAGGGCGCTCCACGGAGAGTAGTGGGGAAGCAAGGCCACGAAGCGCGGAATGTTGATGCCCAGCAGGTCCCGGGCAAACACGACCGCAGCGCTGCGACGCGGACGAGGGAACCACCACTGCTCGTCGGCGACGACCGCGGCACGATCGGGGTCCTGCACCCGGTCGTTGGCGTGGCGGTGGTGGGCGTTGTGCCGGAGCCGGTAGCGGCGAGTGAGCAAGTGGTTGGGCAGGGCCAGCAGCAGGTCGGACAGTGTGTCGTCGAGCGTGCGATGGCCCGTGATGCGGAAGTGGCTGGCTTCGTGCATGAGCACCAGCATGGCGTGTTGGCGCGTCGCGATGAACGCACCCGCAATCAGCCACACCAATGGGTGGCCGGTCTCGACGGCGACGAACACGGATGCACCCACCAACAGCCACTCTCGGACGATGGCCAGCAGTCCCCGGCCGGGCGACAAGCGACTCAGCGCCCGGACATCTGCAGAAAGCGCGGACCGGTCGATCACGGGGGTTGGACGCCCCAGACTGTGGGCTGTGGATGGCGACACCTGCATCAGACCTCCCAGGCGGCCTCACAGCAGTGCTGGGTCTGGCCACCCTTCAGGTCAGGGAAGCGGATCTGACGGGGCGCAGCGTGAGGGCGCGATCAGCGTCCGACGCGCTTGCCTCGACGGGCCAGCGCAGAACGCTGTTCATCGTCGAGATCACGAGCCATCTCACCGGCTTCGGGCGCGCCCTTTCGCTCCAGCCGCGCGCGCAGACACGCCCCCCACCACACGTAGAGCGGGAAGGGACCTGCAGCCGCTTCCGCTTCTCGAATCAGCTCATCGGCCTGTTGATCGTGGATGGCGAGCGCTCCCTCTGCGATGAGCAGACGGAGACGAGCAGCGGCTTCACCCTGCTGGGCGGCAATTCGGGGCCTCGCCTTTCGAGCCGCACGACGCCAGGCTCCACGGTCCCGAAGGGTGGCGGCAGCGCGGGCCCAGATCACACACGCAAAGGCGGAGTTTTCATCTGAGGGTTCGTCCGCCAGATCGGTGACCAGCGGCATCAGTCGGTCGAGTGCAGCAGCCGCTGCCCCCGGATCGCCCGGTCGCTCGTCGAGCTCCGCCCAGGCCCGCAGCGCGTGGGTGTGGTGACGAAGGCCGCGGTCGCCTGCCGCCCGGGCCAGCGCAGTGGCATCCGCCAAGCACCGCCGGGCTTCGCGAGGCGAGCCGGTCTCGAGAAGCACCCGTCCCCAGGTCGCGCGCGCCACACACTCGAGCCGCTGGTCGCCCACCGCCGCTGCGAGTGAAGTCGCGCGCGCCGCACAGTCGAGCGCGGCTTGGAGCTGTCCGGCCCGGAGATGGCCCTCGGCCTCCGCACACAAGGCTTGAAGCGTGGGGCCGGGCACAGTGGGGTCGTTTCGGCGAGCCTCCTCCACCCGAGCCTCCAGCGTGGGAAGGTCGGGATGCACCTCAAGCACGACATCTCGGAAGGCGCCGGCAGTGAGCGTGGCCCGGCCATCGACCTGACCGATGATGCCGCGCTCCTCCAGCATCTCCAGGGCGACTTCGGCGTCGGGCCCCAGGATGGCGGTGAGCAGCTCGGCCGACGCCGGCCGGTCGAGGACCGCCAGCGCCGCAGCCAGCTGTAGCGAAGCCGGATCCAGCTCCAGGATGGCCTGACGCGCCAGGTGAGGAGGAGGTATCGGAGTGGGCAGCTTCACGGTCTTGTCGTGGGTGTGGGCCTGCAGCAGCGGCACCAGAAGCGCGGGCAAGCCGCCGGACAAGCGGTGGAGCTGGGCAGCCACGTTGGCGGCCCGGGGGGTGTGCGGGGCAAAGCCCACGACCGTGCGTCGGACATCCGCAGCACCCAGCGGGCGCAGCGGCACCTCCAGCACCTCGACCCCATCTGGAGCGCAGGCACCGGGCCATGCCGCCACGATGACCACCGGGCCGACCTCCGCAAGCAGCTCCGGCACGCGGTCCATGTCGTGAGGACCTTCGACCACCAGGCTCGACAGCCCCCGGCGGCCGGCGGAGCGGGCAATGAGACGAGCCAACCATCCGCGGCCGGCTCCCCGCGGTCCCAACGGAGACACCCAGATCTGTTCTCCCGCGGCCGCGCGACGAAGGGCCTCTGCAGCGGCTGTCACGGCATCTTGGCGACCGGCCACCCGCACGCCTTCCTCACGTCCGGCGGCGAGTGCAGCCGCGACATCACTCGCGGAGCGGTAGCGATGAGCAGGGTCGGGCGCCAGCAGGCGCAGCAGCACCGCCTCCAGGTCGGTGGGCACGCCCGGATCGAAGCGGCTGGGCGGCAGCAGCGGCGTGCTGTGGCGCTCGATGCTGTCGAACGGCCGCTTGCGAGTGAGCACATGGTAGAGCGTGGCCCCGAGGCCAAAGAGGTCTGCCCGAGGGTCGACACGTCCGCCGAAGGCCTGCTCGGGAGCGGCGTAGGCAGGCGTACCCACCAGCACGCCATGCCGAGGCTCCACGTCTCCATCGCGCTGAACCACTCCGAGGTCGCTCAGTACCACCCGGTCATCGACGGCCATCAACACGTTGGTGGGCTTGATGTCTCGGTGCACCAAGCCGCGCGCATGGAGGTGGTCGAGCGCCCCACACAGCTCCACCCCGATGGACCGGCAGCGGACGTAGCGCTCCGCAGGCGGACGACGATGCAGCTTGTCGATGTAGACCCGAAGCTCGGTTCCCTCGACGTACTCCATCACCAAGTAGGGCCGGCCCAGAAATGCGCCGTGGTCACGCCAGCCCACGATGCTGGGATGATTGAGCTCAGCCAGTGCCCGACACTCCCGGTCAAAGCGCTCCACCAAGGCCTGGTGAGCGTCGTCCAGCCACTTCACTGCGACAGGCCCGCCCTGGGGGTCGCGGCAGAGGTAGACAGCTGCCATGGCACCACGACCAAGCAGACGCTCCGGCACATAAGGGCCAATCTTCGGCGGGAAGGCATCCATAGGCGGACTCTACTCGATGGGTCGGCAGGGCTAGCGACCCGGCGGAAATCAGGCGAGGGGGGGCTGACCGAGCCGATCGAGAAAGCCTTCGATATCGGCTTCCCAGCGAATGCCATCGAGCGTCGGGAGGGCTCTTGATGCGATCGCCGCGCCCCCCACAATCAACTCGCACTGGTCGGGAAGCGCGCAACGAATCGCCGAAACGTAAGGCACCAGGGAGTCGAATACGGCGCTGTCCATCGCGGACAGACACACCATGCGGACCCCATCGGTACGTGCAGCTGCGAGCACTTCGTTCCTCGGCAGGTCCGCGCCCAGCCACACCACGCGGTGGCCTCTCAGCGCGATGAGCACAGCCAGCGCCAGCAGGCCGCCGTCGTGGCGCTCGCCGGCCACACAAGCACACACCACCCGCGGTCCCCGCGCCGGGCCGAAGCCAAGTCCCACAAGTATTGCCAGCAAGCGCTCTCGCAGGAAGGCCGTGGCGAAGTGCTCTTGTCCGATCGAGACCTCACCGGCCTGCCAGCGGTCTCCCACTTGTCGCAGGGTCGGCACGAACAGCTCCCGCACCCGGCGCTCGTAGCCCAGCAGCTCCGCGTGTCGGAGGATGTCCACCGCGCGGGTTCGGTCGAAGGCGAAGAGAGACTCTAGCAGATCATCTTGGAGACCTGACAGGTGGCGGTCGGAGCCGGCCTCACGCACCGGAGCTGCCGCCCGGAGCTCGGACTCTCTCACCAGAGAGATCGCCTCGGATATCTTGTAGCCGGAGTCGACCAGCTGCTTCACCCGCTTGAGGTACTCGACGTCGGCCTCGGAGTAATCGCGGTAGCCGTTGCCAGATCGTCCCGGCTCGACCAGCGCATACCGGCGCTCCCACGCCAGCAGCGTGTTGCGCGGGATGCCGGTGAGGCGCGAGACGGTGGTGATGCGATAGCCCATGGGGGTCCAGGCAGACGGGTGGCGTGAGCAAGCATAGCGGTCAGGGCAGCTCGATGAGCCAAGTGTCGATATCGAAGCGGGCACCGTTGCGCCCGGGGTCGGCGGCGAACATAGCGCTGATGTCTTTGCGCTCCAGTAGCTGGAGGCGGCAGCCAACAAAGAGCTGTCGGACCTCGGCCTCAGAAACAGAAAACGGCGGTCCACTCCGCTCACCTTTGTCGGAATTCAACACGTTGAGCAGGATTCGTCCCCCTGGCGACATGACCCGACGCAACACGTCGACAAATTCCTCTCGACGATCAGGTGAAATGGCCACGAGCGAAGCGCGATCCCAGACCACAGTGGGAGGACATGGAAGGTGGATCGCCTCAAGCGCGAACATGTCGCCGCGCAGCACACACAGGCCAGGCTCCTGCCACGACTCGTAGGGACCGCGGACCCCACGCTCCGGAGGGGTGTCGCTGCCTGCAAAGAGCTGCTCGACGGCTTGGGCCACCCACTCCACGCCGACCACCTCGTGCCCCTGGTCCACCAGCCAGCGCAGGTCGAGGGACTTGCCACACAGCGGCACCAGCACACACACCGACTCGCCCTGCGTAAGCGCGGAGAGATGCGCTTCCAGGACGGAACTGACGTCGGAGTTGTGGAAGCCCGTTCGTCCAGTCTGCCAGGCATTTGCCCAGAAGCCCCTGTTCATGAACATCTCCAAAAAATAATCACAAGAGGACCCCGTCCCCCAACATCTCAATCACCTCAAACACCGGGTGGGGACTTTTGCTGGCCCCCACCCGTTCCGATCCTCCGGGTAACTTCAGGAGGGCCCATGCCCCAATCCATTGATGCCAACGCTGTGTCCACGGCGCGGTACGACGACCGCGGCCGGCTGGGTCTCGGTGCGAGCGCCGATGTGCGACGCGCCTATGACCGTCGGCTGAGTCGCGAAGTGGCCATGAAGGTCGTGCGCTTAGACCGGAGCGAAGACCAGCGGGTGGGCCGTCGCTTGGTGCGCGAGGCCACGCTCGCCAGCACCCTCCACCACCCCGGCATCCCCGCAGTCTACGACCGCGATGTGCTGGAGGACGGCCGCCACTTCTTCACGATGCGCGCCGTGGCCGGCTCCACACTGATGGATGACACCATCCGCTTTCACCAGAGAGTCGGACCCGGCGGACCCGGCGGCCGCGAAGCACTGCGGGACCTGATGGTGCGGATGTGGGAAGTCGCCGATGCAGTCGAGGCAGCCCATGCCTGCGGAGTCATCCACCGAGACCTCAAGCTCGCCAACGTGATGGTTCCCTACATCGGGGTGGCGCAGGTGGTGGACTGGGGACTTGCGATGGACCTTGCATCGCCGCCGCGCCGTCTGGCTCGCGCTGGCACCCGCGGCTACATGGCACCCGAGCAAGCCGCAGCCCTCAGCTCGTCGCTTGCCCCCACCGTTGACGTCTTCGCCATGGGCGAGATGATCGCCCGCATTCTGTACGGCGCCGGCCATGCCGAAGCCAGACCCTGCCACCCCACCCACGCCCCCCCAGTCGAATACGCCGCGTTGTGTGCACAAGCCCGATCCGCCGAGATCTCCGAACGCCACGCCCATGCCGGCGAGCTCCGAGACGCCCTGGCCGCCGCCCTTGAGTCTGCCGACAGCCGCTACCGCCGCCCGCAGCGTCCGCGCCTCGCGAGCTGAGCCCACCCACGTTCCGCCCGCCGACGTTCAGCCCGGTGAGCGCACTCCAGCCGCCGAACCTTGCGTGGCGGTAAATGTCCGCAGCACCGCCTCCACAGCCGCGGGACTCGCCGGCTTCGGCAGGTGGGTATGGGCGCCACACTCAAAGGCCCGGTCCGCATCCGCGCGCCCCACATTGGCGGAGTGACTCACCAGGTAGGGCCTCCGTGGGCCCAGAGCCGCCGAGATGCGGGCAAGTGCCTGCCAGCCGTCCATATTGGGCATCTGAAGGTCCATGAACACGACGTCATAGGCACCACCACCGAGGACCCGCTCGACCCCCTCCAAACCGTCGCAGGCCTCATCGGGCTCGATGCCGACGCGGGACAGCACGGCACGAAGCACGGTGCGGTTGATGGGGTTGTCCTCCACCACCAGCACCTTCAGACCACTGAGGTCGAAGGACCCTTCGTCGGCCAACTCCACCGTGAGCGGCTCGACGATGGGCGCTGGCAGGCTGAGCGCGAACACCGAGCCTTCGCCCTCCACGCTGGTGACGAACAGCAAGCCGCCCATCACATCGGCCAGCTGACCGCTGATGGCGAGCCCGAGGCCGGTTCCGCCAAATCGCCGGGTGGTGGAGGCGTCGGCCTGCGTGAAGGCGTCAAAGAGAGAGGAGCGACGGTCCATCGGGATGCCGATGCCGGTGTCTTTGACGCGCACGGACAGAACACCATCCAGGTGGGTGGCCACCAGCGACACCTCGCCCTCTTCGGTGAACTTCATGGCGTTGGACAGCAGGTTGAGTACGATCTGGCGAATGCGCGTGGGGTCGCCCTCCACCCAAGCCGGCAGGCCGTCGAGGTCCACCGTGAAGCGCAGTCCACGCTGGACGGCCACGTTCTGGACCAACGCCGCGGCCCCATCCAGGACCTTCTTCAGCTCGATGGGCAGCTTCTCCACTTCCAAGCGCCCCGATTCGATGCGCGAAAAGTCGAGAATGTCGGTGACAACAGTGAGCAGGGCATCCGCACTCTGACGCATGGTGCCCGCCCAACCCGCCTGCACGTCGTCGAGCTTCGTCTCTTCGAGGAGGTGGGCCAGTCCCACGATGGCGTTCATGGGAGTGCGGATTTCGTGGCTCATGACCGCGACGAACTCCTGGCGAGCCCGCGCGGCCGACCGGGCCTTCTCCTCCGCGGCATAGGCATCGTCGATGGCCCGCTGGAGCTCGGTCACGTCGGTGGCCGACACCGCGTGGCCCACCAACACACCAGCAACGATCAGCGGCGCGGCGCTCAGCACCACCGGGACCAGTTCTCCGTTGGACCGGCGAAGCTGGGTGGGTCCGGAGCACGGCCACCCGGGACACAGCGCCCGAAAGGCGACGGAGTGAGGGTTGATGCCCAGCAGCTTGATGGCCGCAGGGTTGGCGTAGTCGATGCGCCCCACCGGGCTCAACAGAAACAGCGACTCCCGGAGCGCCCGAACCGAGTCGGTGCCCACCCCATCGACCGTGAGCTCGAAGCGGGCCGCGCGATCGGCGGACCACGCCCAGGCCAGCATCAAGGGACCGTCGATGTAGAGCAGCCAGGCCGCTACACTGCTCCGTTCGCCCACAATCCAGATGGTGCCCTTCACCAGTACCAGGCCCGACAGCAGCAGCCACGGTCCCTCGCGGTACAACCCGTTGGGGTCCATCCGCCGTAGTCGCCCCCACCCCACAGTGAACAGCACCACACTGGCCGGTACGGTGCTGAGCAGGGTCCACGCGACATACCAACGCAGCTCCGGCACCCACTGCTGGAAGACCGGCTCAAGCAGCCGCGTGCCCAGCAGCAACACCACCGCAAAGAGTGGATACGGCAGCTTCGGAGTCAGCCTCGCAACACGTCGTTGTTGTTGGGGCGAGGCCCAAGCAATCACCGAATAGGCAAAAGCAACCGCCAAGGAGGATCCGAGCAAGGCGTAGAGCACTTCAAGGGTGCCCACAACATCCGGCAAAATGTGGACACGCAGCGCACCCGACACCGCCATGAAGGCCGGCAACAGGGCCAGCAGATCTGCCTGTCTGGTCAGCAGCCCACGCCCTCTCGCTCGTCGCGAGAGCCACAACGCTCCTGCCATCTGACAAGAAATCGTGACGAGTAGCGCCGGTATTGAGATGGGCATCCGCTTAGTACAACTCTCGCCTACCGGGCCCAGCGCGAGTTTGCGGCGGCAACGCGCGTGCACCCATCAGGCGGGCCATGAGCGTGTGAACCTTGCACGGTAGAGCGGACGGATTTTCCAGGTAGAACACCGGACAACGACCCGCTTCGACCACCTCAAGCCCCAGCTTGGCAGCCACCTCCACCGCCTCCTCGCTCACCGTCTGGAAGCTAAACCACACCTTGGTGCAGCCGACGCTTGCGGCCAGCCGCACACACTCCGCTGCACGATAGGGATGCACCCACACCACGGCGAGCTCACCACCCCAGTTGTCTGGCAGCTCGTCGAGGGAAGACATCACCGGGCCCCCCTTGGTGAAGCCACGGCTCACCGAAAGACTGCCCAGGTCGAGACAAAAGAACGGTCGATCCCCCTGCATATAGCAGTGGTAGGACATCGCCGGAAAGCGGTCCGAGTCGGAGTCGCCGATGAGCAGCAACGGTGAGCTGGCCCGCATAATGTCTTCAAGAGGGTGTGCCATCTGATCTCCACCGAGCCTATCGGCTGCTTTCAAGCTGGGCTGACTGTCAATACTGCATTGACCTCGCTCGCGGCGTCTCAAGCGTCTGCACTCCAAGCCAACGGGGCGAGCAGGCCTGCTTCGTCGAGTACCACCTGCTCCCGATCATCCGTAGCAAGGTCAACCAGGGCGCTGGAACTTAATAGCTCTCCTTGACGCTCGGTGAGAGACAGCACTTCACGACTGCCGTCGACATCGTGCAGCACCGCCAGCCAGGCCGGGGCATCGAGTGGCTGGTCGGTGCCCGGAAATTCCGGGTCCGCCGCCACGTCGTGGGTGACCTTCACCACACGTACATGCGCTGCCCTTCGGCGATGGGTGGACTGCGCATCCATGCCCTGGAGCGCCCGCGCAGCCAGATCCGGCGCATCGACATGCACAAGAGCCGCCTCCAAGGCCGCCCGCTCGGCCAACACCAGCGGCAGCCGGTCCCGAGCCCAGTCCGCAAACCGGTCCCCGATGCCCCGCCGATCCCAGGGATCGTCGGCCGCCCACTCCGCCGCGACCGACATGGCGTCTGTACCCAGAGCCTGCCAGGTAGTGGGCAGGGTGGTCGCGAGACCAGCTGCGAGCTGTTCGACCGCCGAACCGTGACCGTAGGGCAGGGGGTAGCCCACCGCAAAGAGATGCTCCGGGAGGGGCAACTCCACCTCGTCGTAGAGCTGAGTGTACTCGGAGATGACGTCGGACAGGGCACTGTCGGCATCACCCTCATCCACGGCAGCCGCGAGACGATCCACCATCGCAGCGATCGCAGCGCCGGCCTCTCCCTCGACCTCCACCCGCAGCTGGAGCAGCCGCCAGCCGACATCCTGGAGCTTCCACAGCCCTGTCTTGGAGCGACCAGCCGCAAGAGGAGGCGCCAAGCCTTCGCCACTCACCGCCGCCACCACGTCGCGGGCGCGGGCGACCAAAGACTCCAGATCGACGTGCCAGCCGGTGTCTTCACGGCAGAAGCGCTCCACCCATGCACCGAACACAGGGCTGCGGAGCACGGGGCCATGGGCACGGACATAGGCGAGACCGTCGGTGCACAGGTCGAGGGTGCCGTAGCGGTTGGAGATGGGCACACCGCTCGCCAGCGTGCGCCAGGCCGCGTCTATCTCAGCCTCGACGTAGATGCGGCCCTGCCGCAGCCAGCGGTCCATGCGGGGGTCCGTGCCGA
>Ga0315322_10004559_pt1 | contig 10671 bp, 17 predicted proteins | sample M110021515metaG_FD_203461 | JGI IMG/M metagenome (GOLD analysis project Ga0315322, IMG submission 203461) | Ammonia-oxidizing marine archaeal communities from Monterey Bay, California, United States - M1 100m 21515 | ecosystem: Environmental > Aquatic > Marine > Intertidal zone | place: USA... | reverse complement strand
TATCACTAACATCTTGAATAACCTGAGTTAATGAAATTAATTCTTCTTCCATTAAATCAACCCTAACAAAATCTTGTTCTGTTGTTGTATTTCTTAGCTGTGGCTGTATATATAAAATAACTTTTTGCACTATCTAATATTGTTTACTAAAGCAAATGATTTTTCAAAGTTCATTGTGTAGTTTATTAACCTATCATTTAAACCAGTTTTATAAGTAAATGAACTATCTTTTAAATTAACTGGATAAATATTAGCATTAGAATCTGTTAGCCAGATGTATTCACTAACCATTAGTTCTTCAAAATATGGATTCATTAATTCATTAACAAAACCAGTATTTAAAACAACTGATTCTGTAGCATTAGCATTGAATGTTTTCTTTGCGTGTGCTGTTGTTGAATATAAATTATATTCTGTTGTGATTCTACAAGGGTCTTCTGGTCTTGGTCCAGGATTAATATTTACTCTTCTTGCTTGAAAAATACTTGCATTATAATTTTCACTTCTTGATTCTAAACTTTCTGTTGACTTCTTAAAAAAGAATAAATCTTGCATTGCTCCCCATCTATTCAAGAAAGTAATTTTATTAACTGGATATTTACATTCTTCAATTCTCTTTAAATTTATAGTTTCAACTAAAGTATTACCATAATATATTAAAACCTTATTTATATTAAATCTATCGGTGTCAATAAATTGAGAGTATTGTATTTTTTGGTTTTGTTCGTCAGTATCAGAATAATTATCTGTTTGTTCTAAATTACCAAATGATTCATAAAATTCTACTTTAGTAACTTTTTCTACATTAACAGGTATAGTTAATATACTACCTAAATGATATTCAATGTAATTACTACTAATCATTGCAATAGGTTCTACTGTATAGTTTACACCATCCTTAAATTTATTATATCCTTCTTGTGCTAAGTAAGTGTTTGTTGTTAATGAACCAATAGCTGTTCCATCTGATTCTCTTGCTGATGTTGTTACAGTTACCCAAATAGAACTTTTTTCTGAAGATGCAGAATAAACACCAGTAAATATTTGCTCTATATGGTCATTTACTATTTCACTAATATCAAATGACACACTACCTTCATCACCTAATGGTTTTTTCTGTAGTGAGTAAGTTGCATATAAATCATCGCACATTTCTATAGATGAACTTCTACCACCGAAAATAGTTATGTTTATCTGAAAGTAACTAAGGTTAGCATCTGTTTCTTGTGGTGTTCTTATGAAAAAAGGGCTTCTTGTTCTTATTATTGTACTCATTGTAAATCTAATTTATCTTCTAAATAACCAGCAACTATTTCATCTCCGTATAAATCTAAACCACGTTCAAATGGTTTAGTAAAAAATAATGTTGCTCTAATACCTTTGTTTTTAATACTTCTTGCAATTAAGAAATTTAATGATTGCCTACTTACAAACCTACCTTTACTATCTCTTGGTGCAATACCCTTTCTTATACTCCACTTGTCAAATACTGAACTTGGTGGTTGTTTAGTAGTGTATTTAAATGGACTTGCAGAGCTTTCAGGGTATGTAGATTTAGAACCTTTTACCCCTCTATCTATAAACTGCCCATAATCCTCGCTAAGAAACGAAACTTTATCTCCTTGTATTTTATACTCTAAACTATTATATAGTTGCTTAGAAGCGTTGTTTTTCTTTTTAGTTAGATTGCTTCTTGATTGCTGTATAACGTACTTAGCGTATTTCTCTAATGCCTTTTTAAATTCACTCATTAGCAGTAAGTCATTTCATCATTAGTACCACAATCAAAAGTAACAGCCCAGCCAGCAAGCATATTATCAAAACGCTCTGTAAATGGTTCACAAGTAGCTGGATTAATTAGCTCAAACTTATCTTTGTATAAATCACTCTTTTGTAAAACTCGTATTACTCTTGTTGCTAATGCTAATTGAGTATTTAATATATCTTGCCTGTTATCGTTGCCTCTATATAAATCTGTTACTTGTTCGTTGCTAATATCTACTAAATCCATAAAGAAAATAGTAATATTAAATGTTACATAATTGTTGTTTATTGTACTATTGTTAACCATTACGTGCGACAACGGAAACAAGCTCTGTTTCTTTAAATCAATATCAGCAATATCACCAAATGTAATTTCATTGTTAAATGGTTCTGCTACAATTACTTCTTTTATTTTATCTATTATATTGTAAAAACTGTTCATACTATTTTTATATATCGTGGTGTGTGTTCACCTAAATCTTGATTAATAAATTCATCTAAGTCATCAATAGCATTATCAAAATCCATTTTATCACGTTGTATTAATAAATCTAAACATATCCAATAATCATATATTGCTTGTATTGGATTGTTAGCTGTAATACCTATAAACGCTTCTTCAAAGCCATCAACTAAAATTATGTGTTCATTCTCAATCAATAAATTGCGTTCTGTTAATTCTTCTAATATATCGTCCTTTGTCATCGTTGGCTTCTTTTTAATATTTGTTGTTCTAATTCATATTTATCTTTTTCAAATGCTAAGTGCATTAAACAGGTGTGTAGTTTTGATTTGGTAATTTGATTGTATTTGAGAATGTCTCCATTAGTAAGTCCGTAGATAGATTGATACCAGCCCCACTTTGCAGAGAATCCCGCAGATGCTGAGGAAGCTCTACCTCCTTCTGAGTTGCTAAATAGTTCAGGATAGTTTTCTGTAATTCGTTCTTTAAACTGTAAAAAAAAACAATAGCACCAAATACAATATCTAAAGTTACTTCTGTCATATCGTACTTTTCAGCACTTTCATATTCTTCTATTAAATACTGCTTTTTCTTCTTGTATGTTATTGGCCTATATAAAACACCAATTGCTTTATTCATAAACTCCCAATCTGCAAGGTAAGTATCTAAATCTACATATTCACCAAATGATATATCATCCAGCTTTGGTATAAAACCAAACTCTTTATCGTTTAAAGTAAACCTATCAATGAATTTAGGTTCGTTATTAAATAGTTTTGATAGCTCTTCGCAGATGTTGTTTATATCAGTAGCTTTTATTTGTAACACTTGCTTAAGTGGTATATTACAAAATATCTCTACCATCTTCTGCTGTAGAAATGAATCCAGTTCTTTGCCATCAGCAATCTTTAACCACTTTTGGTATTGCTTTAAAGTAACCTCATTAAGAGTTTCTGGTATGTTAATTGTTAGTTTCATTTATATATAAACGTTTAAATTAGTGAATCGTTATATACAAATATAAAAAAAAGTAGGTAACGCTCTTTTGCCGACTACCTACTTTAACCAAAACATAAATTTTAAATGAAGCTTTAACTAAACGTATTCAGAAAGTTATTTTTAAATTACAATCAAATATAATAAAAAAAACTATTTAATATTTGTTTATTAAATTATATATTCTTCTTGCATATTGATAAGTATTATAACTATAATATGTATCTGTTGATTCTATAGATAAATTTATTTCAGGAACTCTTAATTTGTAACCAGTATAAAGTTTTGTACCTCCACCAGTATAATATCTGCAACCTGAATATTTAGTTTGTTTTGTTTCTGAGTATTCAGAAAGTGTGTTATCTATATTTAATTCATTTAATAATTCAGAAACTTTTTTTAATGATGGCATTCTACCATTACCTTCTGATTTATTTTTTAAAGAATTTAAAGTTTTTATATTTTTCATTTGTTTTGGTTTTAATTAATAATTAGTCAAATATATAAATATATTTATAAACTACAAAACTTTTTTAAACTTTTTTTTTATTTTTCTTATATATCTTATCTTTTCTTATCTTATCTAAATGCTTAAGGGTGGCTTAAGCGTGGCTATAAAAAAAGCCACTTTTTACGGTGGCTCTTTATTCTATGTTTTTTAATATTTTATTTAAATGCTTTTGCAAATTCTTTTACTTCTTCGTAAGTCCATCCCGCTTCTTTTAGTATTATATCTTCTTCTTTAATCATTTCGTTTAATAATTCGCTGTTTAATATTTCGTTTATGTTTTTCATTTTGTTTTGGTTTTTGTTAATTACAATGTAAATATAAGTATAATTATTTAACTACAAAACTTTTTTACAACTTTTTTTAATTTTTTTTATTTTACCTCTGTAAATTTTTTTAATAAATGTGATATTCTCCTAAGTTTGGATTCTGTAATTGGTAGCTAACTGCATACCTCAACGCATCAATAGCGTGATTAAAATTATCTACTGGTGTTTGTGATTTCTTTTCTAACCAACAATAGTTATTTAACTCTTTAATTAATTCTGTACTATCTTCAGTAATTACTAAATCATAATCTTGTAGTAAACTAATACCAAATGTAATACTACCTTGACCTTTAATAGCTGGCACAACATTACAATCTCTACTTAGTTCTGTTATTAATCTTGGTTCTGCTGAATCACCTACTATTAAATTATCTGCTGCAAACTTTTTATTAAGTTGTAATATCTCACTTGTAGTTAATTTAGTTTGATAGAAGCATAGTTGTATATAGATAACTTTATTTTCTTTGTCTATGCTTGTTTTAACTAATGTGCTCGGGTCATTGCTAAAACCATAATCTTGGCCAAATACAACTTTGCCTACTTGCTTAAATTCTCCAATACTCCAATCAGTAAATATAACACCCTCAGCTTTATCGAGCCAAGCACCTTCAATTGTATGCTTGTATCTGTCTGGCCTTCTTACTTTCATTTCGTTTATCTGGCCAATATAACTATCAGATAAATTATTTACATTATCTAAATAAGTAGTGTGGCAATAAGTTGTATTACCTTTTAAAATATTGCTTCCAGCTTGAACTCCTTTACTTTCAAAAAATCTTTGATAAATCCAATGCTCTTTAGTTGCTGGATTCATTATCATTATTACTCTATTTCTTGAACCTTGCTGCCTAACACTTAAATCAATTTTATCAAATATATCTTCGTCAACCATTTCTTCAGCTTCGTCAATAATCCAAGTTGTTATACCTTGTAGTGATTTAAGGTTTGCTGTCTGGTCTCCTGAGCTTGTTCTTATACCTCTAAATAAAATCTTGCTACCTGTTTCTTTGCATATTATTTCATCCTTAGTTATATGAAACAAATGATTGTAATTTAATAAATCAATCTTTTCTTTAAATTCTGGAATAATAGAAATTGCTGCTGAACGTAGAGTATATCTTGTAAATAATATTTTATGGCGTTCTTTTGATATTGTCAACATCAAAGCAAGAGTTGAAACAGCAAATGATTTGCCTGAACCTCTACCACCTGTGTAAATAAAATATCTTGTAGGATTGCTTAATATTAAAAATTTTTCATTTAGCATTCTTCTTCATTGCTTCCATTAACTCATCAAAGTCAATACCTACATCATTAGTATTTAAATCAATGGTTTCTTTTGCACTACCATACAATGAATCCATAAGCTCTTTATAAGCTCTTACATCGCCTGTCCTTGCTTTTTTAAGTATAGCAAGTGTAATCATATCTTCTTGGCTTAAATCTTCTAATTCTCCGCTTATTGGATTTTTAGATTTCTGAACAGTTTCCAGCCACTTCTTTACAATTGTGCTTCTGTTTTTACTTCCTACTGGTCTGCCTTTAGGATTTCCGCTTTGTCCTTTTTTAAATTCGTGTTTTTTTATATTATCAGCTCCCGCCATATTCTTTACCGTTTATTTTAATTATTAAAGTATCATCTAACTTTTTCATTCTGTCTATTATTACTTGACAGTATTTAGGGTCTAATTCCATTCCGTAGCATTTACGTTTAAGTTGGTGTGCTGCTACCATAGTTGAACCAGATCCAAGAAAAGCATCATAGATTTTCTTTTTATCATTATTATCGTTTAATGCCATTTCAATTAATGATATAGGTTTCATTGTAGGATGTACAGTATTTCTTTCTCTTTTAGTTTGCCATACATCTCCTCTTATGGTTTTCTGTCCTCCAAACTTTCCGTGATATAATATTATTTCGTGCTGTTTAAAATATTTATCTAAATGTTGTGCTGGATTTATTTTATCCCATACTATAAATGATTTTACTGGTTTTAGTAAATCTTCTAATGCTTTTCTGAATAAATGAGAATATTGCCAAGAACAGCATACATAAAAAGTGTCGCAATTTATATTTAACGAATCATAAAGAAATTTTATAAAATCTTCATCACTCATTTTATCATTTTTTATTTTACTGTGATTACCTTTTTTAACTCCTTCATAATCTATATTGTAAGGTGGGTCAGTAAATACCATATCAGCTTTCTCTCCATTCATCAACTTTGCTACTTGGTCGCTGTCTGTGCTATCTCCGCATAATAACCTATGCTCTCCAATCTCTATTAAATCGCCAAGCACAACATCAACTTTTAAATCGTCTGGTTCTACATAGTCATCTTCTTCTGCTGCTTCTTCTACTACATTAAAATCAACAGGCAAATCTAAACCCCAATCATCCAGCTGTTCAGTATCCCATTCATTAGCTATCATATCCCAATCCCATTCACCAAAACCAACATTATCTTTTACTATAAATTCTCGCTGTTGTTCCGCTGTTAACGTATCTGCTTGTATAACAGGTACTTCTTTTAATCCAGCTTCTTGGCACGCCTTTAAACGCATATTACCACCAAGTACAATCATATCTTTATTTACTACAATTGGCCTAATCTCCAGCATCTGCGGAAACTCTTTTATTGATTTAACTAACTTATGAAATTTATTATCCTTTATCAGTCGTGGATTGTTTGGATTCTTTTTTATTTTGCTCAGTTTGATTTTCTCTGTTTTCATTTTTAAAAAATTTAATCAATTTTCTTTCAATTGCTTTTGCTTTCTCTTTCGTATTCATATTCATTATATAATCTTCTCATTGTATCTACTAAACCTTTAACGCAACTACCACAACTTGAGCTTTGTTTGTTGGTGTTAAATACTCTATTGTGTATTGTTAGCAATCCTTTTTGTTCGTTTGCATTTACTACATTCTTTTGTTGGTTGAAGAATCCTTTTAAATATACATATTCATCTTCATTTAAACATTCTACATTTTTGTAAGGAAACATTTTATTAAGTTTTTCTTTTCTTGTATCACATCCACAATCCTTACCTATTTTGTCAAATATCCAATCAGTAGCTTGTTTTATACCTGTAGCTTTTGTTATCTTTTCTACTGTATCGCCAAGTCCTTTACTCTTCATTAATTTTTTTTTTAATTTCTTTAATACAATTGTTTATTGTTCTCCATACAACTACGTGTGATATATTAGTTGCTGCAGATAGTTTTCTTATACTATGGAATTTCTTTCTATATAAGTTAAATAACTTTCTATCAAACCAGTAGAATTCATTTACTATGTCATCTACTACTTTTTCTATATCTACATACTTTGTATTGTCTGCTTCTATAATGTTTTTTAGGTCTTTATCAATTAGTAAATCTTTATCAACTCTTATTGTATCAATGAATATATTGTGCATCATCTTATATATAAACGCTTTATTTAAAGAATCGTTATATAGAATATCGTTAATTTTTACTTTTTTACTATCTATTTTACTATGTAAAGCAATATAAAAGTCGTGTAATAAATCTTTTGCTGGTATTTTACTATTGCTGCTTATTTCCTCAGCCATACTTAACCAAGTTTTTTCATCCCTTACCAATAGGTGCAATATATTATTTACTTCTGTACTCATCTAATTCAAGAAGTATATTTACAAAATCATCGTATTTTAAAGCAATGTAATCATCTTCAAAGTTTTTAGTAAATACTACTACTGGAGTTTTTAGTGTTCCTCTTGCATCTCCTTTGCTTTGTTCTAATGCTTTCCAGATATTAAGTTTCTCTTGGTTCTTACATTCCCAACTATATTCAGATAGTATGCCACTTGTAGTCAAAATATCTCCTTTAAAGCTGAGGCCGCCTGAATTGGGTGTCCTTTTTATATCTGTTTTAAAACGCTTAGCTAAATCTTTTGCAATTTTTAACTCGAATCTTTTACCTTTTTGATTTGCATTTAAACTCATATCTTTTGAAAATGTTTTCTAATTACTGCTCCAAGTTCAGCATCATTAGTATATACTCTACACAAAAAAGCAATGTTGTACTCAACAGGAGAATCAACGCTACGGTAGTGAGAGTCCTTAGTTTGTCTGTATTCATTTAATGTTCTCTTTTTACTTTTCAAAATATTTTTTTATTATCACTACAATTAAAGCACCAGAGATAAAACTGGTTATGTGTGATGTGATTAACATTAATAATATAGTTTTCATTTTTTAAATGTATTAAATTTTTTCTTTAGTTCAGCAGTTTCTTTGTATGCTTTTACATTTTGCATTGTTAACAATGTTTGTTTGTTTTTTATTTCATCTAACATTAACCTCAGCTCTAACATACATTTTAAACTATCTTGCAACGTTTCTACCGCTTCCAATTTACTTTGTGTTACATTGCCACTCTTTAAACCTTCTTGTGCTTTTAAAAGCAATATTTCTAATTTATTCTTTGTAATTGTATAATCTAAATCTGTCATCTTAAAACATTCTTATTTGTTGTTTATGTTGTTCTATTCTTTTCATTGCTGTATTGTAGTAATCTATATCTAATTCACAAGCTGTTAAATCATATCCTAAATTGTGGCAAGCTATTGCAATGCTTCCACTACCTAAATGAGTATCTAAAATTTTATCTCCCTCTTTTGCGTAGTTCATTAAAAGCCATTCGTATAGTTTTACTGGTTTTTGTGTTGGGTGTGTTCTGTCTAATTGATTGCTATTTATTTTTATTAATTTTGAATGTTCATTAAAACTTGTATAAGCTAATTCAATTTGTGTCATAGTTGGAACATAAGTCATTTTATCCCAAACAACAAAACACCTACTACTATTTAGATTGTCTAAAAAATAATTTCCACCCCAAATAATCTGATTTTTACTAACCCTAAATAACTCTGTAAAATATTTATCTGTTGGTATCTCATCATCCCAACCTTTTGTTTTATTTTGTTTTTTAAATTTAGTCATACTATTTTTTTTACTTAGTCCGCCAGTTTTTTTTGTTCCACCACCTATACCATAAGGTGGGTCTACTATTGCAAGGTCAAAGTAATTATCTTCATACCTTGCCATTAGCTTCATATTATCTTCGTTAGTAATTTTCATTGTTTTAAATCTTCTGAATAAAGTAATTCATCACCAAGTTTTTTATCTAATGTTTTAATAGTTCTATATATTTCTATGCTTTTTCTTTTTACTTCTTCTTTCTCTGCTTTAGTAGAATCTGTTCCAAGATGTGCATATAAACTGCAATCTATTTCTAAAAGTGTATCTATCTTTTTTTTATTACTCCAAGTTTTATAATTTATAAACTCTTGTATGTTTTTATATGTGTATCTCATTTTTTTGTTTTAATACGTTATTACCACCAATAGTAAATCCTAATCCACTATTATAATCAAATCTTAGTGGTTCACCTAACATTGTAGGTTTACCACCAGTTTCTTTATCTTTTATTTTATATACGTGAACTTCTGTCATCATCCAAAGTTTATCGTGTGAAATCAATCTATGTAAACAAATAAAGTTATCTACTCTATTTGGAAACACTTGGCCTCCCTCACAATCTGCTTTTCTTGGTGGTTGTATATGTCCATTTAATTGATGGTCTGGTGGATAAACTCTACGTGCAGCTTCTGTTTGTGGATGCATAGCAATAAACATTGTTTTACCTGTTTTGTTGCAAAACTCTCTTACATCATTACAAACTTGATAATTTCTTTCAAATTGTGAAATTCTTCTATCGTGGTTTATACCTGTGTATGGGTCAATAAAACAACCATCACAATCTTCTGCTTTAAATATCTTTAATAGTTCTTTATGGTTGTAAAGTTTTCTATTATCAATAAATTTAAAATACTTGCTTATTTCATCGTGATAAAATAAATATTCGTTTAAATCTTTAATTGTTTCACCTGTCCACATTTGTATTATATCACGCTTTAGTTGTCCAGCATTGTTTTCTCCTGACCATATGCACCACTTCTTTCCGTGTATTTTACTTAGCGCGGTTAAGTACCATAATATAAAATTAGTTTTACCAACATTATCTAAACCAAGAAACATATTAAAGTTGCCATTCTTATAAAGAAAGTAATCATCTAATAAACAACCAATACCAATGCCTTTTTTAATTCTACCTTCTTTAAATGCTTTTAAATATGGTACTGTGGCTTTATCTTCTAATATCATTGGTCCAAAAGTTTTTGCACTTCATCGTTTACTTTAAGTAAATTATCATTTGCATATTTATCTTTTCTTATCTTATCTTTTCTTAATGCTTTAGCCCTGCTTAAGCCACCCTTCTTTCCGTTGCTTACATTTCTCTTGTGTTCTACTAACCTTTGCTGGTATTGTTCATCTAACCATTTAATGCTAATAGTTTCTTCTTCTATTTTAAATAACTCAGCATCTACTAAAGCACTCCATTGTTTAGGTATTAATGTTTTAATTTGTTTTCTTGTAACATTACATTCTTTGCTCCAATAGTAGCAGCAAACTTTCATAAATGCACCTTGCACATCTAATTTCATAAATGATATACTGCCTGTTATCCATTGGTTAGGATAAAATTTAAAGTATGGTAATTCTTTCATAATATAATTTG
>Ga0315322_10004557_pt1 | contig 10675 bp, 7 predicted proteins | sample M110021515metaG_FD_203461 | JGI IMG/M metagenome (GOLD analysis project Ga0315322, IMG submission 203461) | Ammonia-oxidizing marine archaeal communities from Monterey Bay, California, United States - M1 100m 21515 | ecosystem: Environmental > Aquatic > Marine > Intertidal zone | place: USA... | reverse complement strand
TTCGCCGACCCCTCAGGTCCCCCTCTGAAGGCTGTCGCCGGCGCGGTCCTCCCCCAGACCGCCCCACCACGCAGTCCCCCGTATGCGCCCGATGCGCTGCGAAGGAAACGCCGTGAAGCTCTCACTAAATTGGCTCTCCGACTTCGTCGACCTCAGCGGCATCACGCCCGAGAAGGTCGAAGACCTCCTCACTCTGCGCACCGCAGAGTCTGAAGGCATCGAGCACATCGTCCGCACCCTCGACCACATCGTGTGGGCCGAGATTCTGTCCCTAAAGCGCATCGACCCGCGGCTCCAGCTCGTCCAAGTCGACATCGGGAGCGACACCCGGACCACCGTGTCTGCAGCCCCAGGGCTGACCGTAGGGGCCATCGCGGCCTTCGCGCTGCCAGGCGCTGTCTTGGCCGATGGCACCATCATCGCATCCACCGACTTCAAGGGCCACGCCAGCCAGGGCATGCTCTGCGCGCCCGGCGAGATTGGCGTGGGCACTTATCGGGAGAAGGTGCTGTTCGCGCCTGCCGGCACTCCCTGTGGCCGACCCGTTTCCGAAGACATTGCGTCCACCGATGTTCTCATTGAGATCGACAACAAGAGCCTCACCCACCGTCCCGACCTCTGGGGCCACTACGGCTTCGCGCGCGAGCTGGCCGGCATCTTCGGCCGTCCTCTCAAGCCCTACCCCGTGGTCGACCTGTCTCAGTACGACGGCCTTCCCGCCCATCCAGTGCGTGTCGACGCCCCCGACGTGTGCCCGCTGTACTCGGCCACCGCTGTCGACGTGCGGGGCGACGCCGTCTCTCCGGTCAAGCTGCAGAGTCGCTTGCTCACGCTGGGCCAGAGCCCCATCAGCCTGCTGGTCGACCTCACCAACTTCATCCAGCTGGAGCTGGGTCAGCCCTCCCACGCTTTCGATGCGCGCCATGTGCCGTCCATTTCGGTGGGGCGCACCGGTGAGGCGCGGTCCTTCGAGACCCTCGACGGAAAGCAGCGCCAGCTCATCCCCGACGATCTCCTCATCTATGGCGACGAACACCCTGTGGCGCTCGCAGGCATCATTGGTGGGGCGACAAGTGCTGTCATCGACGGCACCGAACAGGTTGTGCTGGAGGTCGCCAACTTCGCGGCCACCCGCGTGCGGCGTACCTCGGTGCGTCTCGACGTGCGCACCGACTCGAGTCTGCGCTTCGAGAAGAAGCTGCCTCTCGCCTTCGTGCGCACTGCCGCCGGTCGCTTCCTTCAGCTACTCGTCGACGCTGGCATCGACCACACCGTGCGGTCGCGCTTCTCGTATGTGGGCAAGCTGGTGTCCGACCCCCGGCGCATCCACATCCCCAACGGCTGGCTCAGCCGCCGGGCGGGTGCAGAGATCTCCGACGCGGTCTCCACCCAGCTGCTGGAGTCCATCGGCTTCACCGTGAGTGCCAGTGACGATGGCGGCCTCAACGTCGATGTACCGAGCTTCCGGGGCGACGCCGACATGGCCATTCTCGAAGATGTCTCCGAGGAGGTCTTCCGGCTGTTCGGCTACGAGAACATCACGCCAACCCCACCGAAGGGGCCGCTGTCACCCACCCCAGCTCACATGCCCACCTTGGTGCAGCACCGCATTCGCCGACTGCTCGCCCAGGCCCACGGCATGGTCGAAGTGCAGACCTACAGCTGGTTCAACAACGACTGGATCGAGGCCTTAGGCTACGCGCCCGAGCGTCCGCTGAAGCTCGCCAACGCCTACTCGGCCACCCGCGACACGATGCGCGACACCCTGGTGCCCAACATGTTGGCGGTCGCTCACCAGAACCGCCGCGCCGCCGAGACCTTCGCGGTCTTCGAGGTGGGCCGCACCTTCTGGCTCGATGCAGATGGGGACAAGCACGAGGCCGACCAGCTCTGCATTGTGGCGGTCGACCAGACGTCGGACGACCCCGAGCCCACCTACCGGTCCGTGCGCTCCGCAGTCGACGACATCATCGAGACCACCGGCCTTCCCGCCTTGGTGCCAGGCGCCATCGGTGCGCCCGAGCGCTCCCCGTGGACGGTTCCCAGCCTGACCATCGCGCTTCAGGTCAATGGCCGCGACGTTGGCCACATGGGTGTGGTCGAGGACAAGACCGCGCGTCGCATCCTGCGTGCGGGTCACGCCGTCTGGCTGAAGCTCGATCTAACGACCCTGCTCGGCGAGCTGTTCCCGGCAATCGACTACCAGTCCCCGCCGTCCCATCCGGGCACTGACCAGGACTTCACCTTCGAGTGGCCCATGTCCAAGGGCTACGGCGGCTTGTGTCGTGTGTTGGATGACTTTTCCCACGAGGCCGTCCACTCACGCACTCTGCAGGCGGTCTACCCGCTGCCCGACCAACCCGAGGCCCGCTACACACTGCGCTATGCCTTGCGATGGGCCGGCCGCACTCCCTCGGTCGACGACATCGAGGCCTACCGCAGCGGCTTCCTCGCGTTTCTCGACCAGAACAAGCTCAAGCTGTGTTGACCCGCGCCACCTGCCGGCAGGGCGCAGCATGAGGTGCCGCGTCTCCTAGCAAGCTCACCTCAGGGGCGAACCGCACTTCCTGGGGGAAAGGCCGCCAGCTCAAGCCATCCCGCAGTCCCAAACACCGCCATTGGATGCCCGAAAGCTTCAAAGGCCCGACCCGACACGAAGTCCACCTCGATGGACTCCCCACCACGCGACAGCTTCACCCGGCCGGTGGTCTGGTCGACCATGCGGCCATCGGGCAGCTTGATGCGGTCCTGGCTGCCGGACACAAGCGTGACCTCGATGCCCGACGCGCCCACAGGCAGGGTCTTTCCGAGATCCAGCTCAACATCGGCGCGGGTGTCGAGCGGAGCGAGAGGAACAGGAACAGGAGTAGGCAAAGCGGCATCCGGAGCGGGAGACGACGGGGCTCGGTCACAGGCCAGAGCCAACACAAAGCTGATAGCCAACCCGCGCATCACAGCTGGGGCATCCGCAGCCGCTGGCCAGGCTCGATGCGGTCGGGGTCGGCACCGATGACGGAGCGGTTCATTGCGTATATCTCGCGCCAGCGGCTGGAGGCGTTGAGGTAGCGGTCGGCGAGAGCACTGAGCGTATCGCCGGAAACGACGGTCACGGACTCCTGATAGGGACCGTAGGGCGTGCCGTCATCGACTGCGTCGGTCAGCTCTTGTAGCTCGGCGGGAGCGAGCGCGGCGGTGGCTTGATCCCAGAAGGGCTGCGACTGGGCAGTGTCCGACAAGTAGTCGAAGTCAAGGGGCTCCAGGTCCGCGAGTGCAAGGCGCCAGCCCACTCCCGACGCCAAGGCGTCGCTCAGAGCCTGGATGCGCGGTGAGTTGATGAGGTTTCCGCTGACCGGCTGGTCATAGGCGTCGACCATGGCCTTGAAGGCGGGGTCGAGGGCGTAGTAGTGGGACAGGTAGGCGTAGGACTGGGTCCATTTGGAGCCATCGTAGTAGACGTTGTCGGCACGCGCGCGACCGAACATGTGGCGGAAGATGTCCTCCTGGCGCTTGTTTGCGAACACCGTGGTCACGGTCCGAGAGGTGTCGTCGCCACCGCCGAGCGCATTGTCGGCGCCCACATCGATGGCGGTGATGTTGAAGTTGGTGACCGCCGCATCGGTTGACGAGCCGAAGTTGTCGGCGGAGGAGCCTTCGGGGTTTTCCATCCAGTAGGCCCGGAACTCCGACTGATAGCTGTTGTACGCCCACTTCGGTGCCCGCACGGTGGCGTTGGGGTCACGCGCCGGACGGTCCACGGCCCAGGGGTCGCCGCGCCGATGTTGGTCGGCGTCGTGCTGGACTTCGTGGATGAGGGTCTCCACGAGGGTGCTCTCGCCCATGGCCAGGGGGTCCACGAGGGTCATTGTGGTGCCGTCCACCGACAGGCTGCCCAGCACACCCGCGAACTTGATGTCGAGGCCGGCGTCGTTTGTGGCGTGGCCGGCCGCATCGAGCGAAGCGTCGTAGTCACCGCCATCTTCGTTGTACTTCTTGCGGGTGTCGAAGTAGGCCATCTTGTCGGGCGCCACGCTGGGACGGAGCTCGCTGTCGTGGGTGGGCGTGAGCACCACGAGGTCGGCGTAGCCTGCGTCGATCCACTCGACCGAGTTGTGGAGCAGGTTGACCCGCGAATCTACACCTGCGGTGGGATCGGGGGTGGCCGCGCGACCAGAGCGCATGATTCGGTCCAACAACGAGCGATTGCCCGAGTGTCGAGACAAGGCCGCAGCCTTGGTGGACGGCGCACCCGCCCGCACGCCGCCTCGGTCACCGCCCACTTCGTGGTCGCACTCATTTCGCATCATCTCCTGCATCTCTGCATTGCTCGTGGTCCCAGAGGACGACGTGGCGGTCGATGTGCTCTTCTTGTTCTGAGTTGCCGAAGAAGAAGCGCGCTGCGAGGAGTAGCCGGGCATTCAGTGTCCTGGGAACGAGGAATGCGGCAGACACCCTGTGTGCCGGGCCGCGTCGGTCTCCACCCACCTCGACACGCAATCCACCGTGCCAACCGACTCCATCGCGCTGACACACTGGTGGTGCGGTTGCCAGCGGCCCCGGCGTGCAGATACTTTGCGCGTCTCCCACTGGGGACCCAAGGAGCCACCATGTCCGCCTACGCCCAACCCCTCGTCCGCGCGGCTGCCGCTGACCGAGTCGACTACCTCCAGCGTGTGCTGCTGTGGACCACTGGCGGGCTCGTGCTCTCTGGCGCTACCGGTGCAACCGCAGCCATCGGCCTCTACGCCGCCGCCTCGATGGGCTTCACCTTCCTGTTCAACCAGTGGGTGAGCCTCGCCATCATCTTCGGCGGCTACGGCATCGCACACTACGCAGCGCCCAAGCTGGTGTTCGGCAAGGCCAAGATCGCGGGCTTCGGACTCGCCGCCATCGCCCAGGGCATGAGCATGGGATACCTCCTGCTCTCTGCCGTGTTGATGGGCATTCAGGCTGGAAACCCCTTCGGCCTCGTGGGCACGGCGATGGGCCTCACTGCGGTCACGGGCTTCGGCATGGCCGCCTACGTGTGGACCGGTCCCAAGGAATTCAGCATGCTGGGCGCGGGCCTGTCGGCCATCTTCCTGCCGATGCTGCTACTGATGGGCGCGAGCTTCGTGTTCCCCGGCATGTTTGGTGGCATCCTGGGCATTGGCCTCGCGGGCCTGTTCGTGCTCGTCTCGGTGGGTGGACTGCTCTACCAGATCAACGTGGTGATGCACCGTCTCAACACCCAGCAGCACATCGAGGGCGCCTACCTCATCACCATGGGTGTGCTCATTCTCTTCTGGAACATCCTGTCGCTGCTGATGCGCTTGACCAGCCGCGACTGAGTCATCCGCGGAACCATCCGCTCGGTCGGTCAATCGCCGCGCTGCCTGGGAACACCACCTGGTCCAGCGCGGCGTCTTCAATTCCGAGACCACCGTGAAGCGCCGCCTTGAAGACCGCGCGGCTGTCGAGCGTGGGACGCAGGTCGCGGCCGTCCAGCTGGGCGCTCGGCGACAAGCCTGGCCAGTCCGCCACGACCCGGCCTCCGTTGACCCTGCCGCCCGCCAGCAGTGCAAAGCCGCCCGTGCCGTGGTCACTGCCAGCGGTGCCATTGGGACGCACGGTACGTCCGAACTCCGAGATGCACACGATGGTGGTGTGGTCCCATGCGGTGGCCAGGCCGGTGCGCAGTGCCGTGAGACCCGTGGTGAGCGCCTCCAGCTGTCGGGCCAGAGTGCCGTCTACCACGCCTTGCCGGGAATGCGTGTCCCAGCCGCCACCTTCGACCACCAACACGCGCGGTCCCCGAGGATCTGCCAGCAGCTCACCCGCCGCCTTCATGCTCACCGCCAGCCGAGCCGCCTTGCGCGTCTTGCGACCCCGCTTCATCGCAGTGCCCGCCTCATCGACTTGCGCCTGCACCCCCCGGGCTTCTTCAAGTGCCGGACCCAGCAGCTCGTCCGCAGAGTACAGTGCCGCCACCTGCTCCAGAAAGGCGTCGGGAGCGGCAGTCTGGCGTGTAGGGTCCACCGACGATGCCGGTGCAGGTCCCCGGAGTACCAAGGGTAGACTCACCCCAAGGGCCGTTGCGGAGGTCTTGCCTCGCACATCGAGTGCCCGGCTGAGCCAGCCGTCCCGTGCCCCCTGGGCCTTGGCGGTGCCATTTTCGAGAGCATCCTGGGCATCGAAGTGAGAACGCCCACGGTACGCGAGGCCCACGGCATGCACTGGGAGCAGGCTGCCTTCGGTGTACCAGTCGGCAAGCGGTGCCAGCGCAGGGTGGAGAGAGAAGGTGTCGTCGAGGGGAGTACACGTCGTGGGGTCGAGCGCCAGACGGCCCCGCTGTAGTGCATAGTCGGGGTCTCCGACGGACGGCAGCGCAGCGAGTCCATCCGCCCCACCGCGCAACAGCACCAACACAAACCGGCGCGTCCCAAGCCCCTCTTGGTTGGCAAAGCTGAGGCCCGGACGAGCAGCGAGGCTGGCCCCAAGGGCGGCGAGGAGCTGTCGTCGGTTCAAAGGCATCCGCATCTCCGGGGGTCAGCGCCACTGAAAGACGGGTGCGGCGAACACCAGTCCGCAGGCCGTGGAGCGGTCAGGGGCCTGGGCAACCTTGCGACGAAGCCCGGCAGCCAGCGCCGGACCCAGCACCGACTCTGCCCAGGCCACCGGGTCGCGGTCCGCCAAGAAGTCCCGCGCTGCCAGCCGTCCCATGTCTTCCGCCAGCTCCACTCGCCGAAGGACCTGCTCGGGCGCCGCCCAGTCCGCCGCGCGGTCGGGCCAGCCCTGGGGAGAAGGAGGAGACATGGATTCTTGTCCCAGCCACGCGCACTTGAGGACGAGCTCGTGCAGCTGCTCAGCATCCTGAGCCTGGTCCGCCTTCAAGCCGGCAGCGCGCCCAATCGCAATAACCAGCTCTTCTGGAGTGCGCAGCTTGCGGGCATTCTCGTGGTTCAACGCAGCCCACACCCGGGGCTCGGCGACGAGCGTCTGTCCCACCATCTTGAGATCGCCACCGGTGGCTCGCCAAGTGCTCTCCAAGATGTCGACCACTTCAGAGGGCGGATCGTCGGCGATGAAGTGGCGCGCGAGCTTGGTCGCGAGGTGGCGCGCGGTGGACGGATGCTGCGCAAGCACGTCAATGGCGGCCTCGGCCTCGCGCACGCCGGCGGAGGGGTAGGCGGTGTCCAGCAGGCGCTTGGGACCGGGCTGGTGTCGACGCTTCCCGAACGAGAAGGCATCGTGGGACACAGTGGTGTCGCCGTTCTTCACCACCTTGACCGACCACCCGGTGAGCATCTGGGCCAGCGCGATGACGTCGTGCTGGCTGTAGCCGCCGTCGACGCCCAGGGTGTGCAGCTCCAGCAGCTCCCGGGCCAGGTTTTCGTTGAGGCCCTTGCCCTTGCGCTGTCCATAGGGACTGTCGGGGCCGATGGAGCGCTGGTTGTCGAGGTACGTGAGCATCGCAGGATGACGCGTGCTTGCGCGCACTAGCTCGGAAAAGCGCCCGGTGTCGTGGCGGCGCACCACCTCGCGCTCAAACGCCCCCACGGTGGGCAGGATGGACTTCTTGGAGGCCGACACACAAAGGTGGTTGGACCAGAACCGGGTCCACCTCTCACGGAAAGGCCGCTGGGTGGTCACCGCGGTCGATAGTCGGGCGGTCGCTTCGGTGCGGTAGACCTCGCGTCGCCAGCGCCGGTGGGTCTCTTTGGACAGCTGGGCCTGCTGCTGGCCCTCGGCCATCAGCACACCGTGAGAGGGCAGGTCGACCAGCGCGGGCTCTGCGCTGCTGGAGGGGGACTCAAGCTGCTCGACCAGCCAGCCGCGGGGGTCCTTGGCGACCGACTCAAGCTCACCGGGGCGCGCACCGAGCCCGAGCTTGTGGACTGCCAGCCAAGCATCGACATTCGCGGCCATGTCTGTCCTCCAGATCAGAGCTCAGAGCCTCAATGAGACCCATCATGGACGCATGTGCGAACCGATTCGTCACGGTTGCAGAAAAAATTGGCCAATGAGCAGCGGAAAGAGGGCGCATCGAGGCTCCCCGGAAGCTCCTCGCCGAGGTCGCCACCAGCGAATTCGCGAAGAGTGCGGCACGCGGCTTCAGTCCCAGAGCTCCACCATGCGCTCTGCCACCATCAAGACCGTGAGGTGGATATTGCCGGTCGGAATCGTCGGGAACAGGCTCGCATCCGCCACATACAGGCCTTCGAGACCATGCACCCGCCCACTCGCATCCGTGACAGCTCCCTCCGCGCCCTCCAGCCCCATTGGCGCGGTGCCACACGGGTGGTACCCCGAGTCGGTGGCCCAGGGAATCCATCCTTCGATGCCATTGCGGGACCGCAGCGTCGACGCCCGGGGCCAAAAATGGGAGGCCATTGACCGCATTGCGGAGGTGGCCACAAGGTCGCGGGCCATCGCCATGGCCGTGACCGCGCGAGCCCGGTCGCGGGAGTCGACATGAAAGCGGGACTGGATGGTGGGTCGGGCGCCCTTGTCGAGAGACGCCCACTTCACGATGCCGTGTCCGTGTGTCTTTCCAAGCATCGCCATCAAAGTCACCAGCGGGAGGGTGACCCTGGGAAGCGGGACGCAGCTGCCCACCTGGAGCTGGAGGTCGTCGTTCCAGGGGCCTTGTCCAGACGAGCAGCGCAGCACGGTCTGGATGACGGGCGCCTTTGGTAGGTAGACGTCGGAGCATCGCGGGCGCAGGAACATCGCGAAGCCAGGATGGTCGAGCAGGCGGGCACCCACGCCATCGAGGGGGGTGTGGACCGGTATGCAGAGTCGGTCGAGCTCAGATCGGGGTCCCACGCCGCTGCGCATCAGCAGGGCCGGCGTGTGCAAGGCGCCCGCGCACAGGATCACACGATCGGCGAAGATATCTTGCACATCGCCATCTAAGTGGACCCTCACCCCCACCGCGCGGTCTCGGTGGAAGAGCACCCGCTCGACAGTGCTGTTGGCCTGAATGCGAAGGTTGGCGCGTGCACGAACGGTGGGGGTGAGCCAGGCTTCGGCCACACTGACCCGGCGCCCTTCGATCTGGTTCATCGCGTGGGAACCCACTCCCGCTGGTGTGTTGGGATCGTTGGTGTCTGCACACTCGGGATGGCCCAGCTCACGGGCGGCGTGCACCAATGCAGCCTGCCAGGGGACTTGCTCTTCAGGTGGGTGCCGGCGGAGGGGCAGACCCTGTCCACTTCCATGGAGCTCGGGCTTGGAGACCCCGTAGTCAAGGTCGTTTTCGATGGCCTTCAGCGCCGGGAGGCAGGCGTCGTAGGACCACTCCGTCAGCCCACGTTCCGTCCACTCGGCAAGGTCGCGGGGCAAGGGCCGAATCGCGATGCAGGTGTTGACTGCGCTGGATCCACCGACGACCCGACCACGGGGCATCGCGAGCTGAAGCGGCGTGGTGGACGGGGTGTGACGGTGGCCCCAGTCGTGGCTGGTGAGGGCGTTGCGACGGCCATCCGCGAGGTCTGCGGGCAGCTCCTCGGGGGAGTAGTCGGGCCCCGCTTCGAGCAGAAGAACGTCGCGGTCAGCGCGGTCGGACAAGCGGGCAGCGAGCAGGATGCCTGAAGAACCTGCGCCAACGATGAGGGTGTGGACTCGCATGAGCAAGCTGTATCGGGCGGCGGCGGTGCGCGGCCCTGCATCAAGCGAAGCCGACGCCCAGTCTCGGAGAACGTTCAGCCCGCCCAGGCGCGAAAGCCCTCCGGGTCACGGGCGATGGAGGCCAGCAGCGACTCCGGCACCCGGCCTGCGCGAAGGTGGAGAGTGACCGGGTCGAGGCCCCAGAGCGCTGCAAGGCGATCCAGAAGCTCCACTGAAGGCACCTTGTCGTCGGACTCCAGCCGGCTGAGATGGGACGGGGACAAACAGAGGGAGTCGGCGAGGGCCTTCTGGCTGAGCTGGCGGGCCCCTCGCTGGTCGCGCAGCCACCCTCCAAAGCTCGGAGCCACATTCGCACTGGAAACTTCTTCGGCCGGAAGCTCGGCGACCACTTCGTCACGGGTCCACTCGATCTCGGCGGTCGCGCTGTGGTTGTGGATGGACTCCTGGTTGCTCGCGCGCACCTTGAGCCACCGCACACCCGGCAACGCACGGACCGCGAGAACGACGTCTCGAACGAGGTCTTCGACGAACTTCGGGTTGTCATAAGCCTGCTCGGTGACGAACTTTTCGTCGGAGCGCTTGAGCAGGGCGTAGAGGGGTGCCGATGCGCTGGCCTCGACCGCCTCGATGATGTCCTCGAGCCACACGAAGTCGTCGGCGCGCACATCCACGCTCACCAGGCTGCGCTGGTTGTGGGCACCGTAGTCGGACACCGCCTTGCTGCACGGACACAGGCTCTTCACGGGAACGGTGACGCCGAGAGTGTAGTCGGAGTCGCCGGAGTCGGGACCGCGGTGGCCCACAAAGCGCGCTTGGTACTCCATGAGCGACTCGGCACGCGACACCGGGGCCTGCTTGAGCATGAAGTAGGGGAACTCCATCTCCAGCCAGGCGTCGTCGGCCTCCAGCCTGCGGCGAATCGCCTCGAGGATGGTGGGCATGGTGCGGAAGGTGAGCTCGCCGCGGACCTCGTTGAGGATCTCCACGAATCGGCTCATGTGGGTGCCCTTGAAGTGGTGGGGCAGCCCCACGTAGAGGCCGAGCTTGGCGACGGTGGCCTGCATGC
>Ga0315322_10004556_pt1 | contig 10675 bp, 10 predicted proteins | sample M110021515metaG_FD_203461 | JGI IMG/M metagenome (GOLD analysis project Ga0315322, IMG submission 203461) | Ammonia-oxidizing marine archaeal communities from Monterey Bay, California, United States - M1 100m 21515 | ecosystem: Environmental > Aquatic > Marine > Intertidal zone | place: USA... | reverse complement strand
GTAAAAATATAAATTATAAGGTAGAGCATCCAGTATTTTCTTCTGACGCTGATGGCAAACCTAATATTTCGTACATTGATCAATTTCCAGAACCAAAAAACATGTCGCAAGGAAACTTCCTGCAGAGGTTATCTGATGCCTTAGAAGAGAGTAAAAATAAAATAATTACAAAATTACCTGTTGGTTCTACTATAATTGCTAATAATTACTTTTGGCTCCATGGAAGAAAACCTTTTAGAGAAAATGAGAAATTAAGTAGAGAACTATTAAGAATCAGAGGTAGTTTTTTCAAATAAATTTTTTTTTTTGATACAAGGTGCTATTAATAAATCACTTTAAAGTTGAATATATAGATAAATAAGGGTTTATTTGTTTTTTTTAGTGATATAATTGCAACATATGAATTATTTTTAGCATAAAATTAACTTTTTTTACAAAATGTAAAACATTCGGTTATAAACGTAATCAAGTTAACTTAAAAAAAATATTAAGATAAGGTATAAAAATGAAAAAATTAATTATTGCAATAAGCTCATTTCTAGTAATAGCTACTAGTGCAATGAGTATGGGGTTACCAAAAGTAGGAATTTCAGGAAACTATGCAGCTTACTCTGCCACTGGTACAGAGCAAAATTACTCTAATGCTGGTGTTCTTGACCAAACTTCAATAACAAGAGGTGCTTTTACGGCTGAATACGCATCAGTATTCATTGAAATGGATTTTAATGACGTGATATCTTTAGGAATAGATTATGTTCCAACTGATATAGATACGCCACAAAACGTTTCAAATGAAGGAGTAGATGAAAACACAGTTAAAGCTACTTTTTCTGATTTAACTACTATCTATGCAAAAATAAATGTACCACTTGGTGGCACTTATTTAAAAGTAGGTATGTCTCAGGTTGATGTTGAGTCAGTTGAAACAATGAGCTCAGGTAATTCTTATGGTAACGATAGTACTACTGGAATGACTATTGGCTTAGGTTACAACCATGAAGTTTCTAACGGTATTTCAATTAGAGCTGAACTTACTGCATCTGAGTTTGATGATGTTACAGCAAACAATGGTGTTGCTTCAACAGGAAATAGAAACGTAATTAAAGTTTCAGATATGATTGGTGGTAGAGGATCAATCTCAATTGTTAAAGCGTTTTAATTAAATATAAAATTAAAAAATCAAAGCCTCCATTTATGGAGGCTTTTTTTTTACACGCTGATATAATATCTTAATGGATCTTGGATTTATTGGAGTCGGAAAAATATCGTCTGCAGTTATAGAAGGTATAAGTAAATCAAAGTTAAAATATAAAAAAATAATCATTTCTCCTAGAAATAAATTAATTTCGAAATCTCTAAAAAAAAAATATAATAAAATAATAGTTGCAAAAACAAATCAAGAAGTGATTGATAAATCTGATTGGATTTTTTTAGCAGTAACACCTACTGTAGGAAATAAAATAATTAAGGATTTAAGATTTAAATCAAATCAAACTATTATTAGTTTTATTTCTACAATAAAATTATCTGAATTAAAAAAAACTATAAAAGTCAAAGCAAAGATCGTAAGAGCAATACCTTTGCCACCAATATCCTTAGGAAAAGGACCAGTACCTATCTGTCCTCCTAACAAACAGATTAAAGATTTTTTTAATAAAATTGGAACAACAGTTGAGATAAGAAAAGAAAAATTATCAATCAATTTTTGGTCTACTTCAGGTATGATGGCACCTTTTTATGAACTATTAAGAGTTATGACTGATTGGTTGGTTAAACGTGGTGTTAAAAGAAATAATGCACAAAAATATATTACTTCATTATTTTTAGCTTTATCAGAAGATGCAGTAATAAATTCAAAAGAAAATTTAAGATATCTAGTAAAAGAGTCCCAGACTCCTAAAGGTCTTAATGAACAGGGTATTAAAGAATTAACTAAAGCTGGTTTTTATAAGTCTTTAGAAAAAACCTTGAACAGCATTCATAAAAGATTAAACAAATAATTCTCATGTCAGAAAATATTTTAGAAATTAATAATCTATCAAAATATTTTGGTGGACTGGCTGCTGTTTCTAATTGTTCTTTAAAAGTCAAGAAAGGAACAATTACAGGTATCATTGGCCCAAATGGATCTGGCAAAACGACTTTATTTAATTTGATTGCTGGTAATTTAAAATCATCAAATGGATCTGTTTCATTTGATCAAGAGAATATTACAGATGTACCATCTTATGAATTATTTTCTAAGGGATTATTGAGGACTTTTCAAATAGCACATGAGTTTTCAAATTTATCTGTGTTAGAAAATTTAATGATGGTTCCAGGAAATCAGTCTGGAGAAAAACTAATGACAGCATTATTAAAACCAAGCCTAGTAGCAAAAGAAGAGGCTATAGTTAAAGAAAAAGCTAAAGAGGTTGTTGATTTTCTAAATTTAGGTCATTTAACTAATGAGCTTGCTGGAAATTTATCAGGAGGTCAAAAGAAATTATTAGAACTTGGTAGAACTATGATGGTGGATGCAAAATTAGTTTTGCTTGACGAAGTAGGTGCCGGTGTAAATAGAACTTTGCTTAAAGACCTTGGAACAGCTATCGAAAAACTTAATAAAGAGAAGGGCTATACTTTTTGTATGATTGAACATGATATGGATTTTATAGGTAGATTGTGTGATCCTGTAATAGTTATGGCAGAAGGTTCTGTTTTATTTGAAGGAACAGTTGAAGACGCTAAAAAAGATGAGAAGGTAATTGAAAGTTATTTAGGCAGAGGTTCAAAACTAAAGGATCAGAATTGATGGCTTATTTTGAAGGAAATAAGATGACGGGTGGATATGGCAATGGACCAGATATTATTAATTCCTGCACTGTAAATGTAAACAAAGGTGAGATAGTTTCAATTCTTGGACCTAATGGGGCTGGAAAATCAACAGCAATGAAAGCAATGCTGGGTTTACTTAACTTAAAATCAGGCACTGTAATTATTGATGGTAAAGATATCTCAAAATTATCTCCACAGGATAGAGTAAAAGAGGGAATTTCTTTTGTACCTCAAACTAAAAATGTTTTTGCAGGCATGACTGTTGAAGAAAATTTGGAAATGGGTGCTTTTCTTATTAATGATGAAATTAAAGACACTATTGAGGAAATTTATAACTTATTTCCTATTCTACAAGAAAAACGAAACCAATTTGTAGGCGAATTATCAGGTGGACAACGACAGCAAGTGGCTCTTGGTCGTGCATTAATGATTAAACCAACAGTTCTAATGTTGGATGAGCCTACTGCAGGGGTATCTCCAATTGTAATGGATGAATTATTTGACCATATAGTAAAAGTTAAAAGAACCAATGTTGCAATTTTAATGGTAGAACAAAATGCAAAACAAGCTCTAAATATTTCTGACAGAGGATACGTTTTGGTAACTGGAGAAAATCGATACTCTGGAACTGGTAATGAATTATTAACTGATCACAGAGTAAGAAGCTCTTTTTTAGGAGGATAGTATGGATTTTTTAAATGCTATAATACTTTTATTAAATTATATATTTATTCCTGCTTTAACTTATGGTTCTCAATTAGCACTTGGCGCTATCTTTGTTACTTTAATTTATGGAATTTTGAGATTTGCTAACTTTGCAACTGGAGACATGATGTCTTTTGGAACAATGGTAACAATTTTATTTACTTGGTATTTCCAGTCTATTGGAATTTCTCTTGGTATTTTACCAACAGCATTAATAGCTATCCCATTTGCAATTTTATTTATGATTATTTATATGCTTTTTATAGATACGTTTGTGTTTAAATATTATAGAGTAAATAAAAGTCCGCCAGTTCAATTAGCAATGGTTAGTATCGGAGTAATGTTTGTTACTCAAGCGGTTGTTAGAATTATCATTGGTCCATCGGATAGAAGATTTTTTGATGGAGAAAAATTTATTATCAAAGCTCGAGAGTTTAAAGAAATGACAGGACTTAATGAAGGCCTTGCTCTAAAATCTACACAAGTAATAACTATATTTGTCACTATTCTGCTAGTTTCCCTATTATTTTGGTTTCTTAATAAAACTAAAACAGGAAAAAGTATGAAAGCTTATTCTGATAATGAAGATTTAGCATTGCTTTCAGGAATAGATCCAAAAAGAATTGTGATGATTACTTGGATTATTGCAGGAATTTTAGCAACAATAGGTGGGGCTTTGTATGGATTGGATAAAAGTTTTAAACCTTTCACTTATTTTAACAATATGCTCCCTATATTTGCTGCTGCAATTGTTGGAGGAATAGGAAATCCATTTGGAGCCTTTTTGGGAGGATATGTTATTGCATTTTCTGAAATTTTCTTAACGTATGCTTATAAAAAATTCTTAATGTATATTTTGCCAGAAAGTTTGGAGCCTGAAAGTTTAGTACAACTTTTATCAACAGATTATAAATTTGCAGTTTCATTTTCAATATTGGTGATCGTATTACTTTATAGGCCATCAGGAATATTTAAGGGAAAAGTATTGTGAGAAAGAATTTAAACGTAATAGCAGCTTACAGCATCATGATGGGCTTAATTATTCTAGTAGGAATTTTTCAATCTTGGAACGTTGCATTATCAATATTTAATCTTTGTTTAATTTCTGCAGTAATGACTATGGGTGCCAACATTCAATGGGGGTATGCAGGCCTAATTAACTTTGGAATTATGGGATACACAGCACTAGGAGGTTTGGCAGCTGTCTTAATTTCAGTCGATCCAGTGCAAGAGGCTTGGCGAGCTGGTGGATTTGATATTTTAATGTGTCTATGGCTTATTATTGTAATGGTATTGGCTATTAGGTTTATTCTTAAAAATTTTGAAAAATCTAAATTTAGGACTTATGGAATAGCAGCAATTATAATTGCAGGAATTGTAATTATTAGAGTAACTGCTGAACCTGGGATTGAAGCAATAGAAGGAGTTGATCCTGCAAAAACAGGATTTCTCGGTGGCTTTGGGTTACCAATTATTTTTTCTTGGATTGTTGGAGCATTTTTTGCAGGTGGATTAGCTTTTATAGTTGGAAAAGTAGCTTTAGGTTTAAGGGCTGATTACTTGGCAATTGCAACTTTACTTATTTCTGAAATTGTAATCGCAATAATTAAGCATGAAGACTGGTTAACAAGAGGTGTTAAAAATGTAATAGGCTTAAAAAGACCAGCACCTTATGAGGTTGATTTACAAACAACAGAATGGTTTATTAATTTAGTCGAAAGATTTAATTCTGGAAAATTAGCTTTGATCTCAAATTTAGCTGATCGACAGGCAGCATTAAATCAGATGGTAATCGAAGGATCATCAGTTTTTGTTAAGCTATGTTATTCAGGATTATTTTTAGTTATTGTTATTGTACTTTTAATTTTAACTCAAAAAGCTCTTTACTCTCCTTGGGGAAGAATGATGAGAGCTATTAGAGATAATGAAGAAGCTGCTAATGCAATGGGTAAAAATGTTGTTAAACAACATCTTCTAATATTTATTCTTGGTTCTGCAATTGTTGGGATAGCTGGTGCAATGCTAGTTACACAAGATGGATTATTTACACCAGGAAGTTATAGACCCATGAGATATACATTTTTGATTTGGGTAATGGTTATTGTAGGAGGAAGCGGTAATAATTTTGGAGCAATCCTTGGAGGATTTGTAGTTTGGTTTTTATGGATTGAAGCTGCACCAATAGCATTATTTTTGATTAATTTTTTCACAGCAGGAATACCAGAAACAAATGCAATTAAAGCCCACTTAATTGAGAGTGTGCCATATTTTAGATTCTTGATGATGGGCTTAGGATTGTTACTAATCATGAGATTTAGACCTAAAGGTATACTTCCTGAAAAAATAGAAATAAAATAAATATTATATGAAATATATTATATTAGGTGCTGCAATAGCGTGGGCTATGTACATGACTGACAAGTACATGTTCTAATTACCGCAAGTCTCTTACTACTATTTTTAAGATTCTATAAATAAAATTACATGACTATTTTTAATTATTTAAACTTTAATCAATCTGAATTTTTATTAGTTTTATTTATTGTATTTATTGCATCGATAATAAGAGGGTTTAATGGTTTTGGTTTTTCAGCAACATGTATTTCAGGTTTTTCTTTTATAATTCCTGCAATTGAAATTGTCCCAATCATACTAATATTAGAAGTTTTTATTAGTATTTTTATGATTCCATATGTTTGGAATAAAATAGATTGGAATTTTGTATTTAAATTATTAATAGGAATTGCCGTTGGATCACCAGTTGGATTATATTTATTAAAATACCTTTCACCAGAGACTACTCATTTATATGTATGCTTAATAGTTATTTTTTTCTCACTTCTTTTAATGAAAGGTTACAAAAATAGAAATATTAATAATGATCAATCAAAAATTTTAACAGGTGTTATTTCAGGAGGTTTAAATGGATTAACAACATTAGGAGGTATGCCGGTAGCACTATTCTTGCTAGCGACAAGTATACAGCCAGCTGTAATTCGAGGTTCATTAGCAGCATTATTCTTTTTAACTGACGTTTACGCTTTTATTTTGAGTTTTTTTGCAGGTATTGTTGATATGACAACTATTTATCGAACTATTCCATTAATAATAGTTTTGCCAATAGGCGTATACATAGGAAATAAATTTTTTGTTAAGAGCAGGGAGCAGCATTATAGAAAAGTTGTTTTTTATTTTTTAATTATCATTTCAATTTTTGGTATTTTAAGAATTTTAAGTACTATTTAGATATAAAAAAAACCCCAGTAATTTAAATTACTGGGGTTTTAAATTAGATAATTATTATCTTTGTTTTTTAGTTTTAAATTTTCCGCCTTTTATTTCTTGCTCTAAGAAAGAACCTTCAGCTTCACCAACGTCAGTAAAAGTTACTCCAGTTGCACCTTCGTAATTTATCTTTTTACCTTTTGCTAATAAATCTAATCCTTTTTTAAGTTCACCTGGATAAATTTTAGTTCCAGGAGCGTTAGCTACACCCATTATATTTTTTGCAATTGATGCTCTATCAGCAGAGTTTCCTGCTTGCATTGCTAAAACAATTAAAGCTGCTGCATCGTAAGACTCACCTGTATAAGGTCCAGAAGAGTCAATACCACCTGCTTTTGCTACATTAGTAAATACACCAGCACCTTTTCCAGTTGAACCAGGCATTGAACCAAAAGATTTACTTAAATCTTTTCCAAATGCATCAACTAGAGATTGACCGATCATACCATCTGATAAAATAAACTTATCAAATGCACCCGAGTCTAAAGAAGCTTGGATGATCCCTTTTCCACCTTGGTCAAGGTAACCAATTACTGCTACTGCATCACCACCTGCTGAAGCAAGAGTTGCAACTTCTGAAGAGTAATCTGCTTTACCATCTTCATGAGCAGTTACAGTAGTTACTTTAATACCATGACTTTCAACTGCTGCTTTATAAACATCAGCTAAACCTTTACCATAGTCGTTGTTAGTGTAAGTGATTGCTACACTTTTTACTTTTCTGTCTTTAGTAATATCAGCTAATATTTGACCACCTCTAGCATCTGATGGAGCAGTTCTAAAGAAGTATCCATTATCATCTATAGTTGTTAATCCTGGAGAAGTTGCTGATGGCGAAATCATTACCACACCATTAGGTACAGCAACGTTTGATGCAATCGCACCAGTCACACCTGAACAGTCAGCACCCATGATAGCTGCTACACCTTGTGAAATTATTCCTTCAGCTGCTGCTGTTGCTGCTGCTGAGTCAACACAAGTTGAGTCTGCTCTTACTGGTTCAATTTTTTTTCCACCTAATAGTGATCCTGAGTCTGAAGCTTCTTTAAAAGCAAGTTCTGCAGATGCAGCCATAGCTGGAGTTAGAGATTCAATAGGACCAGTAAATCCTAAAATGATCCCCATTTTAATCGAATGTCCGTCTGCCATTACATTAGTTCCAAAACTTGAAACAAACATAAATGCAGCAATAAATAGTTTTTTCATTATCTTCCTCATTTTTAATTGTTAACAATTTATAAAAAGATGATTAAATGATGATTATTAGAACAATTCAATGATAAATTATCTTGTTTTTTGTAGCAGATATATTGATGTAATTACTATTATTCCTCCTATTATTGTGAATAAAGAGGGAACTTCACCAAATATAAAAAAAGTTAATATTAATCCAAACAATGGAAATAAGGAGTAAAAAGGCATTACCATTCCAACGGGATAAAATTTATATAAATAAAACATCATCATATGGCCAAAAATTGAAATAATCATTCCAGCATAAATAACCGCAAGCCATCCAGCAAATTCAATTTTTTTAATTTGATCAATGATATTACCCTCAAATATATGAGAGAATGTTATTAAAATTATAAAACCAACAAAGCCCATAAATGAATTTGTAAATTTTACATCAAGATCTTTGATAGATCTTGAGAAAACTTGAGATAACCCATAAAAAAAAGCCATAGCAAAAACTAACAATAGCCCATAAATTTCATCTAAAATTTTTGGATCAAAAGCTATTAACAATATTCCTATAAATGATAAAAAAATAAAAACCCATTTTTTTAAACTAACATTCTCTTTTAAAAATAGGGAGCTTATTAATATTGCAAAAGGTATTGATAATTGTGCACCAATAGTTATTGGCGCCAACAATGAAACAGCATCAATTGATAAATATAAAAACATATTTACCCCTGCGCCCATACATATTGAAAACCCAATCAAAGGTAAGATATATTTTTTTTTTGGAATTATTATTTTACAAAATGGTATTAAAAATAAAAAAACACATCCCATTCTTAACGAACCAAACAAAAGCGGACTCACTGATGCATTTAAACCAAATTTACCAAGAGGATATGCACTTCCAAGAAAAAACATTACTAGCGTAACTAGTAAATAATGCTTAGTTGTCATGATATATATCTAAAAATATTTGATAAATTTTTCGTTAATTTTAAGGATTTCTAAATCAACTAGTCCTCCAATAATTAATTGAAGACCAACGACCAATATAAAGACTAAGCCCACATAAGCGATCCATATATGTTTTTGTATATAATTAGCCATATATGTTGCTAGTGCACCCGTTAAAACAACAGATAAAACTAGGCCAAAAATCATAAACCCAAAATATCCTTTAGCTGCACCAACTACTCCGATTACATTGTCAAAACTAATCGTAATATCTGCAAACAATACTTTGTAAACACTATTTATATAAGATGGTGCTTTAGAATTTTTTATTGAAGTTTTAACTTTATTTTTCATCTCAGCTAAATCTTTTCTTAAATCATTAACAATCCAAATCAGTAGCAATCCTCCTAAGATTTTTATGAAATAAAATTCAAAAAGATAAGTAGCAAATATTGCAAAAATAACTTTAAAAATGAGCGCACCAGCAACACCCCATAAAATTATTTGTTTTCTATATTTTGGAACAAAGTTAGCAGCTATTAAACCAATTATAATCGCATTATCTGCTGCTAAGATTATATCTATGAAAATAATTTGGAGTAGTATTATGGCTTCTTCTATCAAGATAACTAAATAATATTTTAAATTTTAAATAATTCAATCAAAAGTATAAAAAAAGGCGATCAAATTAATGATCGCCTTTAATAATAATATTAAAAATTATTTTTGTGCCCAAGTAGGCATTGGGTACTGTAATTTACATGCAGCCAATTCAAATGGATAAACAGTACAGTATTTTCCACCTTGAACTTGCATTAAAATACCTCTTGTTTTTTCATTTTGACCATCAGCACCAAATTTAATTCCTCTGTAAGGAACAATTAAACTATCTGATGACATGTCTAGATTAACTAATGCTTGTCTAATTTTCTCAGGGTCTGTTGATCCTGCATTATTAATTGCATTAGCTAAAGCCATGAAACCAGTAAAAGCTCTCGCAGGTACGTCAGAAAGATCTCTTCCACCTGAATGAGTTTTAAAGATATCATTTATAGTTCCAATCATAGGAATAGTAGTTGCCAAGTCAGTATTAAAAGGTGATCTTGTAATTACACCTTCTGCTTTACTTCCCATTGTTGCGATAAATTTAGGATCTGTGTAACCTGCATTCTGAGCAACTAAAAGCTTAGGATTATAATCTAGTTCTTTTGCAGTATTTAAAAATAAATAAGCATCAGCTGTATAAGATGAAGGCAATAAAACGTCTGGGTTTTTTGCTTTCAATCTTTGTACTTCAGAACTTAGTGTAGTTGTTTTTGCTTTATAACTAATTTTTTCAACAACTTTGTATCCTTGATCTTTAGCCATTTTGTCTTGAGTGCCACCACTATCAGCTCCCCATAAAGTGTCTTCGTGGATAATACCAAGAGTATTAAGCTTATTGCTATTTTTTTTATTAAAGTCATTCATAAACTCAAACATTAATTGAGTAAATTCACCATCATGAGGTGTAACTCTAAAGAAATATTTAAATCCTCTTGTAGTTAATTTAGGAGATGTTGACTCCCCGTTAACCCAGGGTATTCCTGCTCTTTCAGAAACTTGGCTAGCAGCACCTGTTACAGATGAGTAGTAAGCTCCAAACATTGCATGAACTTTATCAGAGTTAAGCATTTTTTCTGTTTCACCAACACCAACGTCAGGTTTTCCACCGTGGTCACCAACA
>Ga0315322_10004555_pt1 | contig 10676 bp, 9 predicted proteins | sample M110021515metaG_FD_203461 | JGI IMG/M metagenome (GOLD analysis project Ga0315322, IMG submission 203461) | Ammonia-oxidizing marine archaeal communities from Monterey Bay, California, United States - M1 100m 21515 | ecosystem: Environmental > Aquatic > Marine > Intertidal zone | place: USA... | reverse complement strand
CTGTGATCGCTTGCGGAGCGCGAAACCGGTCAGTGTGTTCGCGCGCGTCTCCGAAGGCCGCGTGCTATTCGATGCTCGGACCTTATTACTCGAAGACCTTGACGCTGTAGCTCAAGCTGTCCGTCAAGCTTTGAACGATTAGTGTGGTTCTGGTGCCCTCTGTTGCGAGTAACTGTCGCGGCGTCGGTTTACTCTGAGATGACCTACTATGGCTGAATCTATGGACGTTCGACTGACCCGCTACGCATCGAGTTCTGGTTGAGCAGCGAAGTTGCCACCAGGAAGCCTCGGGCAGGTTCTCCAACATTTGAAAGCGACTCCGAACCCAGACCTCCTTGCCGGCCACGCTGGCTTTGAGGATGCGGGTGTGATGCGTATCGATGACGAGCGAGCGTTAGTTCAGACCCTCGATTTCTTCCCGCCAATCGTTGACGACCCGCGTTGGTTTGGCCGCATCGCTGCAGCGAACTCGCTGTCGGATGTCTATGCGATGGGCGGCAAGCCATTGACCGCTATGAACATCGTTGGCTGGCCTCGTGAGCTAGATGTGGCGATCCTGGGTGAAGTCATGGCCGGCGGTCTCGATAAGATCGAAGAGGCTGGCGCCACTCTTTGTGGCGGCCACTCGGTCGTAGACAGCGAAGTCAAATACGGCTTGTCGGTGACTGGCATCGTGCATCCGCAGGGCTTTTGGCGAAACGCCGGCGCTAAGGAAGGGGATGCGTTGTTGGTGAGTAAGCCGCTTGGCATGGGGGCCGTGTCTACGGCGATGAAGAAGGTCAAGCTTGAGGATGGGGCGGCGAGTTCGGCGATGACCGAGTCCGCGATGCATGTAATGGCGACGCTCAACAAGCAGGCTAGCGAGATTGCCGCCGAGTTTGATGTGCATGCGGGCACTGACATCACCGGCTTTGGCTTTGCTGGTCACTCGTGTGAAATGGCTCAGGACACGGGTCTACAGCTCGCTGTGGATACTGCGCAACTACCACTGATGGCTGGTGCACTTGATCTGGTCCGTGCAGGGTCCTTGTCGGGCGGCTGTGCGCGTGGCAAGCAGCATTTTGGTGGCCGGGTGCAAATCGAAAGCAGTGTAGATGCGGCGTTGGCCGACCTAGTCTTTGATGCGGAAACGTCGGGCGGATTGTTGATTGCTGTGCCGGCAGATCAGGCCCAGAAGCTGTCTGACCGTTGGCGGGACGCCGGTGTTCCGAGCCACGCGATTGCCGGTCATTTCGTCAAGCGTGGCGATGACGAGCCGCTGCTACATTTGAAGTAACGAGAGCTTCGCCGTTCGTCTGGTGGATTGAGTCGGCAGGCGGTCGCTGTGGAGTGAGCTAGTCGGTAGGCGACTTGTCGCCGTCTTGCCCCTCGTCTGCGCGAGGTTCGGGGGTCGGCGACTCGCTGCTTGGGTCGTCGGAGGTTGAGGGCTCGGTTGTCCCTTCGTCCGTCTGGGCTCCCTGCGGATTGAGCTCGTGTAGCAACTTGCTCATGCGGATCGACGCGCCGATGCTTTCATCGAACCGGAACTCGAGATGTGGAACTGTCCGTGTATGGAGCACTCGAGCCATCTCACGCTGGCAGAATCCGCGTGCGCGAGCTAGCACTGCTGCGCTTTCGCGCTTGGCCTTTTCTTCTTGGCTTGAGCCGGATAGCACCGACCAGTAGGCCTTACAGTGAGAGAATTCGGTGTCGAGTTCTACGCGCGTGATGGTGACCATGCCAAGCTTTGGGTCTGCAAGGTCACGGTGCAATACTTCAGCGAGGCGCTGCTTAATCTGTTGCTTCAGGCGTGCTAGGCGACGTTCGTTCATTACTCTGGTTTCTGAGGATCGGATAGATCAGGCGAGCTCATCACTCAGGAGAGAGGATCTCGAGCCGGTAGTCGATCATGGAACCATCGCGACAGTCGCGCAGTTCGTTGATGAGATGGTCCATTGACGAGTTGACGTGCTTGTTGTCGCTACCCGCAATGACGGCGCCAAGAGTCGCATAGGTGATCGCGTCTTGGTCTTCGAACTCAGAGATCGAGACATTGAAGGAGCGTCGTAGACGGTCCTTGAGACTCTTGATGACTGAGCGCTTCTCCTTAAGCGATACCGCGTAGGGGATCTCTAAGGTGAATTGCAGTACTCCGATGTAGAGCATGGTGCGTTGTTTCACATCGCTGGAGATCCTTGGTGCTACGCCGTTGCCGTGACCTGTTGCGGTCGCGGCATAGAGCGCGATCACTTCGAGTCGCCCAGCGTGCGCTTGATAAGGTCGATCTGCACGAACTCGAGGTTGTCGTCTTCCCGCAGGTCTTGGAATCCATCCAAGGTCATGCCGCACTCGAAGCCGGATTTAACTTCCTTGGCGTCTTCGGCTTCGCGGCGAAGGCTTGCGAGCTTGCCGTTGTAGATGACCTTGCCACCACGAGACAGGCGCACGATCGAGCCGCGTCGTGCGACGCCGTCGGTGACGCGACAGCCAGCGATGATGCCGAACTTCGAGGACTTGAAGGTTGCGCGGACTTCGGCGTGGCCGATGACCGATTGGACTTCTTGCGGGGCGAGCACGCCTTCCATGACGTCTCTGACCTGGTCGAGTAGCTCGTAGATGATCGCGTAGTAGCGGATGTCTACGCCTTGATCGTCGGCTAGCGCGCGCACATTGGCATCGGCAACTGTGTTGAAGCCGACAATGACGGCGCCCGAAGTTGCTGCGAGGTCTACGTCGGCCTTGTTGATTCCGCCTAGGCCCGAGTGAACGAGATTGACGCGGACTTCACTAGTTGCGAGTTCGTCGAGGCACTTGCGTACTGGTTCGAGCGTCCCCATGGCGTCCGCCTTAAGGATAAGCTTGACCTCTTTGAGGGTGCGCTCAGCCAGCTTCGCTGAAAGAGTCTCGAGCGTGACTGCCGAGCGTTCGGCGCGCGACAATTCGCGCACGCGGCGCTGACGTTCTTCGACGACTTCCTTGGCCTTCTTTGCGTTTTCGACAACGAACAACTTGTCGCCTGGGCTGGGTAGGCGGTCGATGCCGAACATCGTGATCGGTGTTGCCGGGCCAGCTTCGGTCAGGTTCTTACCGTGATCGTCGATCATCGCGCGGATACGCGAGAAGCTCTCACCACAGACGACTTGATCCTTGAGCCGCAGCGTGCCATCGGTAACCAGCAAGGTCACAACGATGCCCTGTTCGGCGGATTGTCTCGCTTCAACGACGACACCCTTGGCTGGAGCATCCGGGCGAGCATTGAGGTCGAGCAACTCGGCTTCGAGGTGCACGCGTTCAACGAGCTCCGGCAGACCTTGAGCGGTCTTGGAGGAGCATTCGATCATGCCAATCTCACCGCCGAAGTCTTCGGACTGGAGTCCCTTGACCATCAGCTGCTGCTTGACCTGCATCGGATTGGCTTGCGGCAAGTCACACTTGGTGATCGCAACCACGATCGGGCAGTTAGCTGCCTTGGCGTGACTGATTGCCTCTTCGGTTTGCGGCATGACGCCGTCATCAGCAGCGACGACGAGCACGACGACATCCGTTAGCTCGGCACCGCGTGAACGCATCGCGGTAAACGCTGCGTGACCGGGTGTGTCGAGGACGACGATGGCGAGGCCGTCGTCGTTGGTGATCTTATAGGCACCGATGTGTTGGGTGATGCCGCCAGCTTCGTGGCCCGCGATGTCGCTCGAACGCAGCGCGTCCATGAGCGAGGTCTTGCCGTGGTCAACGTGACCCATGAAGGTCACTACTGGCGCTCGTTCAGCTGATGCCTGACCTTCGCTTTCCACGACGAGCTGTTCGATCAGCTCGTCCATGGCGGCCTTGGCTTCGACGACCTTGATGGGGCGTTCGAGTTCCAGCGCGACGAGTTCGACCTCGTCGTTGGTCAGCATGGAGTTGATGTTCTTGCCGCCGATCTTGAGTCGGAACGCGAACGTCGCAATGAGCTCGTTGACCTTGATGCCGAGTCCTTCGGACAGAGCCTTCATCGAGACGGGCTCAAGGACTTCGATCAGTTTCGTCGGATCGATTGGCGTCGAGATACGTCCCTTGCGAGACGGGCCGCCACGGGAATCACGGCCACCGCGGTTGGCTGGGCCACGACGGTTTCCGGGGCCCATTTGGCGCATGCTGCCACGCTGCTGCATCTTTTGCAGGGCAGCACGGCGCAGGTCGCGTGGCGCGGCGGGCGCTGATCGTCGCGTCGCGTCACGAATCGTCTCTTGTGGCAGTTCGATGCGGCCGAGCACCGTCGCCTTCTTCTGGGGCACGAGCAGCTTGCGAACCCCTGTCTTATCGTTCGGAGTTTTGTTGCCGGCTGGAGCCGCTGTCTTAGGTTGCGTCGAGCTCGGCTTGGCCGGTGTGCTCTGCTTGGCTGCTGCTGCTTGCTCCTGTTTGGGGGCTGAGTCAGCGGTTGCTGGTGCCTTAGCGGCCGGAGCTTGTGCAGCGGGTGCCTTAGCGGCCGGAGCTTGTGCGGCCGGTGTCTGAGCCGCGGGCGCCGGAGTCTCCGTTGCCGGAGCGGCCGGTGCCGGGGTTGGGGCAGCGGGCTCTGGATTTACGGGGGCCGGAGCAGCTGGTTTCGCAGCTTCTACTGGAGTTGTGGCTGGGGCCGCCGGGGCGGTCTCGACCTTTTTAGCCGCGGGGGCCTTTGGTGTTTCCGGCTTAGCTGGAGGGGCTGCTTCGGTGGCAGCCGCTTCGCCGATCGGGACCTTCGTTGGGGCCGGAGCTGGAGTCTCTTTAGCGGCGGCTTCGAGAGATTTGCGCGGCGCTGACTTAGGCGCCTCTGGTTCGTCGAGCGTTGGCGCAGTTGGGAGACTGCGCTTGGCTGCCGGAAGGGCCTTCTTGCTAGCGCCCTTCTTGGGGAGAGCCTTCTTCGCCGGCTTCTTCGTGAGTGTGCTGCCGTCTTCTGCAACCGCGCTTAGCGATCGCTTCTTGGGCGTGCCGTCGGAGCTGCCGTCACCGGCTTCGGCCGGTTGACGCCGTAGGCCTTGAGCTGAGAGTCGCGCTTCGACCATCATCATGTCGGCGTCGTCGAGGGCGGTCATGTGCGTCTTGACTTTCTCGAAGCCAATCTCGCGCAAGAGCTTCGCCATCTCGGGACCCTTCATCCTGAATTCTTTGGCCAGTTCGAAGACTCGTACCTTTTTCAAATCGCGTTTGCTCCTCAGTTTTGGCCGTTCAATACGGAAGGCCAAAGCCGGATTAGTATCTGTGCTCTTGCGTGCGTGGTGGGTTTGTAAGTTCAGTCTCGTGATGAGTGCGCTTGCGTCAGCTTGAGCTCGAACGATTAGTTCGGGCTGTCCGCAGTGCCGGCATTGTCTCCGTCTTGCGACTCATCTCGTGGTGCTTCTGCTGCGAGAGCATCTACTTCTGAGGCATCTGCCTCGGGGGATTCGGTGGAAGCATCTGTGCCTGAGGCCTCAGATTCTCCCGCGTCGTCTTCAGCGGCGCCATCTTCTGCTACAGACTGTTCAAGCTCCGCGCGCGTCATGATGTCGATGTCCCAGCCCGTCAGCTTGCTGGCGAGGCGGACGTTTTGTCCCTTGCGACCAATCGCGAGAGACTGTTGGTCTTCGCCAACGATCACGAGTGCCTTCTTGACGTCTTGGTCTAGCGTGATGTCGCCGACTTCGGCGGGCTTCAGCGCATTGGCGATGAGCGTCATCGGTTCGCCGTTCCAGCGAATGATGTCGATGCGTTCCCCGTTGAGTTCGTCGATGATCGACTTGATGCGGTTGCCGCGCACGCCAACGCATGCGCCAACGCAGTCGACTTTGTCATCGCCCGAGTCAACCGCCAGCTTGGTGCGGTAGCCCGGTTCGCGCTCAATGCGCCGAATCGTGATGGTGCTGTCTGCGATTTCTGGGACTTCGAGTTCGAACAATGCGCGAACGAGGTCTCGGTGGGTGCGGCTCAAGATGACCTTGACGCGCGGCCCGACTTTCTTGACCTCGAACACCATCGCTCGGATGCGTTCGCCAACGTTGTAGTTTTCGCTGCGAACCTTCTCGGAGCGCGGCAGGATGCCTTCGAGGCTCCGGCCTAGGTTGACGATGACCGTGTCACCTTCGAACCGTTGGATGTTGCCGCTGACGATCTCGCCGAGTTTGGCCTCGTATTCGGCATAGATGACGTCGCGTTCCGCTTCGCGAACCTTGGAGATGATCGCCTGCTTGACCGACATCGCGAAGATGCGTCCCTGATCCTCCATCGAGACTTCGTAGTTGCAGACGAACTCGCCGGTCTCGCGATCGAGCGTAATTTCGACATCGTCGACGCCGTATTTCTTCGCGAGCGCATGCGACATCGCATCCTCGATGCCTTCGATCAGCGCTTCCTTGTCGATCTCCTTGTCGCGCGCGATGGAGTCGATGTAGCGGAGGATTTCAGCGTGATTGGCCATTCCAGTGCGGGGGGGGCGGGTGCGTCTGGTTGAGGTCGAAAAGAAAACGGTAGAGAGAAACGACAGAACCGGGCAGGCGAAAGGATCCCACGCCCCCGACCTTATGGGCGGGGTCCTTGATTGGTCACGCTGCCCCGTTGGCAGCCACCTAAAAAGGAAAAGGATCCTGTCGACTGTCCGGGATTCCGGGTCGCCAGTCCCCCTCAGATCATATTTGACCCGAGGGTTAGGCGAGCATGGTAGCCCGGGGTATGGGGCTGGGTCAAGCGAACCATCGCAACCAAGTGGTGATGGAAGGGGTGGTTACCCGTGGGACTTTCGCGCTAGATTGTCATGTTCACCCATGACCAACCTACCGGACACACTGCAAATACGACCTTTTGAGGTGGCTGACGCCGAGTTCGTTGCGCGTTGGCTGTGCGGCCCTGGCCTATCTGTGCCTCGTGGAAGTTCGGCGTGGCCGGAGCGACTGGTTCGCGATGAGCGCATCGTCGCGCTCGTGGCACATACGGCAGGAGAGCCGACGGGGTTGGTTCGACTGGATTGTGGGCCGGACGGCATTGCCGAGATCACGATTGTCGTGGCGCCGGAGCAACGACGGTCTGGTCGCGGTAATTCGATGTTTCAAAAGGCCTTGGCGCGTGCCCGCGAAGTCGGCATGAGGCGTCTTGTTGCCTACATTGATATCGCCAATGAGTCTGCGCTGGCATTCTTTGCCGAGTGCGGTTTCACGTCTTGTGGCGTAACGGGCAACCGCATTCGTATGGACCGCATGGTTCACCAGGGCAAAAACGCGCCTCCTCTCGACGTGCGAGTCTAGCTGCTGCCTGAGCATGCGGCGCGGTGTGCGATCCATGGGAGCCGGCCGGTGCAGGTCCAGCTTTGGCTGGCGCTGGGGCATGAAGTCGAGCTGCCCGTGCTCGAAAATTAGATGTAACTGTCTAGGGACTTCTTGTCTGCCCGTGATGTGGCGAGCGGTGAGAGCGGCTCAGGCTCATCGGCTCGCGGCATGAAAGAACCGTGATCCGCGCCTCTCGAAGCCAAGTTGCGTGGCCTTGGCGCTACGGCCAGAACCGGATCATGGAGCCGTAGTTCGTGAGATAGAGGTGTCGGGTTGCGCTCTGGGAATGGCGTGTCTAATGACGCCGGACCCCAAAACTCCTGTTGGCACCGTATCGGTGTCGCTGTTTGCTGCACGCTCGAGGAATTATGCAGACAGTAAGTATCGCCAAGCTGCTCCAAGGGCAGGTCGCCACCGATAGCCAGGTTGAGATCCGAGGGTGGGTGCGCACTCGCCGTGACTCCAAGGCCGGGTTGTCGTTCATCCAGGTTTCGGATGGCAGTTGCCAAGGCACGATCCAAGTCGTCGCCAAGAATGAGCTGCCGAATTACGTCGATGCCGTGCAGAAGTTGACGGCCGGCTCGTCACTGATCGTGCAAGGCACCTTGGTCGAGTCAAAAGGCCGTGGCCAGACTGTCGAGATTCAGGCGGCGAGTGTTGATGTCCTCGGCTTGGTCGACGATCCGGAGACGTATCCAATCCAGCCAAAGCAACACAGCCTCGAGTTCTTGCGCGAGCAGGCGCACTTGCGTCCGCGCACGAATACGTTTGGCGCCGTCGCACGTATTCGTCATGCCGCTTCTTTTGCGATCCACGACTTCTTCACCAAGAACGAGTTCTTCTGGGTCAACACGCCGATTGTTACGGCTAGTGATGCAGAGGGTGCGGGCGACATGTTCCGCGTCAGTACGCTCGATGTGACCAACATGCCCAAGGATGACTCGGGCGCGATTGATTGGAGTCAGGACTTCTTCGGTCGTGAAGCCTTCTTGACGGTGTCGGGCCAGCTCAACGTTGAGGCTTACTGCCTTGCGTTGTCGAAGGTCTACACGTTTGGGCCGACGTTCCGGGCTGAGAACAGCAACACGACGCGTCACCTCGCGGAGTTCTGGATGGTGGAGCCAGAGATTGCGTTTGCCGATCTCAACGACGATGCCGACCTCGCGGAAGCCTTCTTGAAGCACGTCTTCCAGCACGTGCTGGAGGTGCGGAGCGACGACCTGGAGTTCTGTGAGGAGCGGATTGAGAAGGGCGTAATCGAACGCCTTAAGAAGTTCCAGGAGGCCTCGTTCGAGCGTCTCGACTACGGCAAGGCGATCGACATCCTGCAGAAGAGCGGCAAGAAGTTCGACTATGCGCCCGAGTGGGGCATGGATCTGCAGACCGAGCACGAGCGATTCCTTTGTGAGGATCACGTCGGTCGGCCGGTGGTGGTGATGAACTACCCGAAGGACATCAAGGCGTTCTACATGCGCATGAACGACGACCAAAAGACGGTCGCCGCGATGGATGTGTTGGCGCCTGGCATCGGTGAGATCATCGGTGGCAGCCAACGTGAAGAGCGTCTCGACGTGCTCGATGCGCGGATGGCTGCAATGGATCTCGATCCGTCGCACTACTGGTGGTACCGCGATCTGCGTCGTTACGGTACGGTGCCGCACGCGGGCTTCGGGCTCGGCTTCGAGCGCTTGATCGTCTACATGATGGGCCTGCAGAACATCCGTGATGCGATTCCTTATCCGCGCGTGCCTGGTTCGGCCACGTTCTGATCGCGCGGGTGTTCTGGTTGACGACGTCCGATCGGCGCTGTCAGAGGCGTGATGCGCGAACTGCGGGCGGGCAGATAGTCGTTCGTCACTACCTTGTTGGATCTGCTCGTTCGCACGCTACGCTGCCAAGCAGATGCGATTATTTACATCCGTAGTAGGCCTGCTTGCGCTTGCAGCCTGCGGGAGCCCATCAATGAGCGATCCCAGTTCTTACCCCGATATCTCTGTCGCAGATGCAGCTGACCTAGTTGCTCGCGACGCCAGTGTTGTCGTGCTTGATATCCGCACGCCCGAGGAATACGCGGCAGGTCACCTGCCGGGAGCGGTGCTGGTGGATTGTCAGTCGAAAGGCTTTGCCGATCAGTTGCGAACGCTCGACCCGAGCAAGACCTATGTCATGCATTGAGGCTCTGGCGGGAGGAGCAGCCGTGCGCTGCCGACGTTTGCAGAGCTTGGATTCAAGAACATCCAGCATCTGCGTGCAGGCTTTAAGGGCTGGGCTAAAGCAGAGAAGCCTGTAGAGAAGTAGTCCCTGCCTTGGTCTTGGATAAACCAACCGCGGCCCCGTTGGCGGGGCCGCCAGGCAGTTCTGACGAATCGACGTCCAGCCTAGTCGTTGTCAGGCGCTGACAGGATCTTCTTGTAGCAGCAGATGACCAGCGTGGTGACCGCTCCGATGGAGGTCAGCATGAAGATCCAGCCGGTCATGGTCAGTTCTGTATTTGCGAGCATTGGTATGTCCTCAGTAGATGTTGTGGTGACCGACTAGTCGTTGAGTGGCTCCCGGCCATCGATGTCGAGGCCGAGCTGTTTGCCGCGCTTTGCGCCCTTGAAGACCAGTAGTGCAATGCAGGCGATGGTGGCCAGCAGCAGAATCCAGGTCTTGCGGGCATCGCCAGCAGCTTCGGTGTCGCCAAACAAGGTCTCGACGTAGTCCGGTGCGTTGTTGATGCAGAAGCCGACGACGACGATCAGCAAGAACGTCGGCGAGATGTACTTCATGATGAAGCCGAACACCGCGGGGATGCGCATGTTCGAGCCTTCATGAGCTTCCTTCAGGCCCTTGTCGATGCCGAAGATCCAGCCAAACGCGATGATCTGGATGCCAGCGACGATCAAGATGAAGAACGTGCCGACCCAGAAGTCGATCGTGTCGAGTGCGATCAGGCCCTTCGAGAAGTAGAGCACGAACAGGTTGCCGACCAGGCCCCAGATCGTGACGATCACGGTCGAGCCGACGCGGCTAACGCCGACGCTTTCTTCGATGAAGGCCTTGGTTGGTTGCAGCATCGACAGCGAGCTGGTGATTGCCGCCAGGAACAGGATCAAGAAGAACGCACCGCCAAAGATGTTGCCACCAGGCATGGCCGCAAACACCATCGGCAGCGTCTTGAAGCCGAGGCTCATCGTGCCGCCCTGGCCTTGCTGCGTTACGGCAACGCCAACAAAGATGACGGATGCGGTGACGGCGATCATGCCGCCGAGGGCGACTTCGAAGAACTCGTTGGTAGCTGAGGCCGTCAGGCCCGACAGCACCACGTCGTCCTTCTTCTTCATGTAGGACGCGTAGTTGATGATCACGCCGAAGCCGACCGACAGGGAGAAGAAGATCTGCCCTGAAGCTGCCAGCCACGTCTTGAAGTTGGTGAGCTTGTCGAGCTGCGGGTTCCACAGGTAG
>Ga0315322_10004552_pt1 | contig 10679 bp, 6 predicted proteins | sample M110021515metaG_FD_203461 | JGI IMG/M metagenome (GOLD analysis project Ga0315322, IMG submission 203461) | Ammonia-oxidizing marine archaeal communities from Monterey Bay, California, United States - M1 100m 21515 | ecosystem: Environmental > Aquatic > Marine > Intertidal zone | place: USA... | reverse complement strand
GATCGAAATACTTCATTCATCTGCAAGGCTCCACTGACGTGAAACGACCCAAAGGGGCTCGGCATCCTATCTTACGTAATGTGGATTTCAAGACGCCTCAAACCGCTGGCGGCACATTGTATCTAGCGGACTTGCCGGACGACGCGATTGTCATCCTCGAAGGAACGGGCAAGTCAAAGAAAGTAGGCGAGGTCAAAAATGCGTTCGGAACGCATCAGCTCACCGAGACCATGACCCAACCAGCTGTCTGGACATGGAAGAATCAATGGGGCGGTCGTGTATTCACTTCAATGCTCGGACACGTAAAAACATTTGAGAATCCTGAATTCGTACGCCTCTTCATCAATGGCATCCATTGGGCTGTAGATCGCTCGATTCCAAAGCCGGAGATGGCGATCCATCCCATAATGGGGCACGACATGCACGCGGTCATGGCGCAGGCCAAGCAAGCGGCGAGTAAGCAGGCGAAAGCCGAAAAAGTCGCGGCTGCTGCTAAGAAAGCTACAAGCCCAGTGCTTAAAGATGCGAAAGGAATGAAAACCGGAAACAAAGAACCAGAGAAGGATCCTGCATTGCAGCAATACGCGATTTTCGGCGATTCTTCGCCGCGAGCGAAAGCGACTACGCCTGTTGCTACAACGCTTCCATTGCAGCTCGGAAACGGAGATCGGATTGCCCTGATTGGAAACACGCTCTTCGATCGAGATCGTCAATTCGGCTATTTCGAATCGCTGATTCACCAAACGAATCCGAATGCTAAAGTCAGCGTTCGAACCTTAGCTTGGGCAGCTGACGAAGTTGATCTCCAGCCGCGTCCTGACAATTTTGGCGACCTTGACCAGCACCTGACCGCTCAGAAAGCAGACATCATTTTCGCCGCATTCGGATTTAACGAATCTTTCGCCGGTATCGAGGCGATTCCCGAGTTCAAGAATCGTCTTCAAAAATTCCTGCGCCATACGAAATCTCAAGCCTACAATGGAGATTCGGCACCACGCCTCGTTTTGGTTTCACCGGTTGCTAACGAGAATGTCGAAGGCGTAAAGGCTGCGGACCTAAACAACCCGCAGCTCGCAGCCTACACGGAGGCAATGGCGGAAGTCGCCGCTCAGGAGAGCGTTGGATTTGTCGACGTATTCGAGGCTACGCGATACGCCATGTCCAACCCGAAAACCGATCTGACCTTTAACGGAGCTCACATGCAGGACCAAGGTTACAATATATTTGGAAAGACGTTGCTCGAAAAAGCCTTTGGAGAAGAGCTGGCTCCTGAAGTGAATGAGCGGATACGTGCCACAGTCGTAGAAAAGAACGAGCAGTTTTTCTACCGCTATCGTCCGCTCAACACTTTCTATTATACAGGTGGCCGCAACAAGAGCTACGGCTACCTCGATTTCCTGCCAGCTATGCGGAATTTCGACATCATGGTTGCCAACCGAGATCAATACATTTGGGACTTAGCTGCTGGTAGACAAGTGCCAGAGACGATCGACGATTCCAATGTCCCCGAGTTGCCGAAAACACATGAAGCTCGCGGGGCAAATATATACCTGAGTCCAGAGGACGAACTGGATGCCTTTCAAATCGATCCACGTTTCGATGTAAATCTCTTCGCCTCGGAGGAAGAATTTCCCGACATCGCCTGTCCGATTCAAATGCGCTGGGATGCCGCAGGTCGCTTGTGGGTGAGCTGCTCTACGACTTATCCGCATGTCTATCCAGGCCAAGCTCCAAGTGACAAATTGGTTATCCTCGAAGATACGGACGGCGACGGTAAGGCAGACAAAAGCACTGTATTCGCTGACGACTTACATATTCCGCTTAGCTTTGTCTTAGGCAATGGAGGCGTCTACATCTCAGAAGAACCCGATCTCGTTTTCATCAAAGATACCGATGGCGACGGTAAAGCTGATTTTCGCCGTAAAATATTTACCGGGTTCGGTACTGAAGATTCGCATCATGCGCTTCATGACTTCACCTGGACGCCAGATGGCGATCTACTGTTTCGCGAATCGATTTTCCACAATAGCCAGGTCGAGACTGTCTATGGTCCGATCCGGGCGAAAAACAGTGCCTGGTTCCGTTATCGTCCGTCAACTCATCGCCTAACGACCTTTGGAGCCTATCCGAACACAAATCCTTGGGGCGTCACCTACGATGACTGGGGAAATCATGTCGCGAGTCATCCAATCTTCGCGACTGCGTTTCACGCAACCAATCCCCCTTACCCCGAGCAACATCCTAAAGCTAGCGGCATACCCGCGTATTCGGGAACGTGCGGGCATGAATTCGTCGATTTCGATTTTTGGCCTGAAGAGCTCAAGGGCGGATTCATCAAAGCTCGCTACAAGCCGAACAATCGAATCGAGATTCACAAGTGGATCGAAAAGGAGGATAGTTTTGTTGAGGAATACCAGAGCGATTTGATCTTCTCGAGCAATCTGAGCTTTATTCCGGTCGACATCCGTTTTGGTCCACGAGGCGCATTATATGTGTGCGACTGGTACAATCCAATCAAAGGACACGCCCAGTATTCGCTTCGCGATGAACGCCGCGATCGCAAGTCGGGGCGTATTTGGCGAATCGTTCCAAAGGGAGCGACGTTACAGGATCCACCGAAGATCGCTGGTGCTTCGGTTGCCCAATTGTTGAATATCCTCAAGCGCCCTGAGTATCGCTATCGCTATTGGGCAAAACGGGAGCTGCGCGATCGCGATTTTGGGAACGTCGCGAAAGCGCTCGATCGCTGGGTTTCGAACCTCGATACCTCCGATCCGCGCCATCGTCACCATCAGCTCGAGGCAATTTGGCTCTATCGCGGCATCGACGCGGTCAATACCGACCTGCTGAGGGAACTACTGGAGTCCGACAATCATTTAGCCCGAGCGGCCGGAACGCGGCAATTGCGCTATTGGTCCGATCACTTCGCCGATGGAGCGAAGAGGCTACTCGAACGAGCGGGCGATGAAAGTGGTTTGGTGCGTATGGAGGCAGCGATAGCCGGAAGCTACGTGGGAACTATTGAAGCTCTGAATGCGGTAATAGAAGTATCCAAGCGTCCTGCTGGCACGCATCTCGAATATGCAATCGCTACGTCCTTGGGTTCGGAAAAACTATCGCGTCACTGGAAAGGAAACGAGAGTCAGTATCCAGAGGTCGCGTCCTATTTAGACGCGTTTACTAAAGGCTCGAACCTAAAGGCTGGCGCGTCGGTCGGCAATGCCGTTGAAGCCTCGTTCGATTCTCAGAAGGGATTAGTAAAGATTGATATTTCCTGCGTACCCGAACGTATGCTATTTACGGTTACAGAGTTTACGGTGAAGGCGGGCAAGCCAGTAAGATTAACGTTGGAAAATCCAACTGCGACACCTCATAACCTAGTGATTGTCGAACCGGGTGCCGCCGCGGATGTCGGTATGGCGGGGAACTTGATGGCGGCTAGTCCCGATGGTCTGGGCAAGCACTTCGTACCGGACATGCCGCAGGTATTGTTTCACACCAAATTACTTCAACCCGATACAAGTGAGACGATTCGCTTCATCGCTCCGACGAAACCTGGAGAGTACCCGTACATTTGCAGCTTCCCAGGTCACTGGATCGTCATGCGCGGCGTTATGACGGTGGAATAGCGGAGAGGCGAAGCAACCACATCTGGAAGTCTCGATTCACCTTATTAGGTTGAGGAAGGTGGCGCGTAGCGTTCTGACGCGCGTTTTTAGGGTAATTGGTAGCGGCCGATCTCCGATCGGCCACTAAACGACGCAGTCGATTAGCCAACTTGAGAGCATGATGGCCGCTCGGAGATCGGCCGCTACCTTTGTTGCTTAAACTAATGGAACTATTTTGAAACCTTCTGAAAAGAAGGGGCGTTGTCTGCTACGTACCGCATATCCTCAATACGGTTTTTAGCTAATGAAACGCCTCCCACTTGTTTACGCTCTTGTCCTCGCAATAGGTGCTACTGGATTCGCTCAAACTGAAACTGCGCCTCGCGATCTATCTTTACCGGATGTTATTTCGCTGGCGCTGAATCGTAATCTGTCGCTCAAGCGATCGGAGATTCAAGTGCAGTTGCGCGAAAATACGGTAGTCGCCGAGAAAGCGGGTTTTAAGCCAAGTCTAACAGCATCCGCGGGTGGCACCTTGCGCTACGCGGGCGATGGCAGAAGTCCCGTATGGGAATCCGGAGACTTATCGGATTCGGCAAATGCTGGCTTGAGTTCATCGGTCACGCTCTATCGAGGCGACGAGCTGGTAGCTTCTTTGGAAGCTGCGCAATCGAATTTGGAAGCGAGTCAAAAGGATTTCGACCGATCGAAACAGTCGATTCTCTTCCAATCGGTAGCGCGTTATTTAGAAGCTGATTTACGCTTGAAGCAAATCGATATCGAAACCGAGGAATTGGGTACTCGTCTGGAGAATCTCGAGCGCATCCAATTTGATTTCGAAAACGAAATTCGGATCTTCGCAGACGTGCAACGTCAGCGGGCTTTGGTCGCCGATAGCGAGCGTCGCTTAGCCGTAGCCAAGCGATCCTATGAAAACAGTCTTTACCTCCTAAAGGATCTATTACTGCTCCCACCGGTGACTAAAATCACTCTCAATCTCGATGGGGCCAATTGGCTCGAGCCGGAGAATATCAGCGAGCCCAATGTCGAGAAGTCGCTCGCGAGCGTTCTTGATCGTCCGGACCTGTTGGCCCAGCAATTTCGTCTCGATGCGGCAAAGCAAGGAATCCGCGTGGCGGAGTCAGGCCGCAAGATTTCGGTTAATGCCTCTGCGAATCTTCGCACGAGCTATTCGAGCAATAATCAGTTCGGCAACTTTGGAGCGCAGTTCTTTGAAAATCAACCGGATGTATCGGGAGGCCTTTCCGTTTCGCTTCCTATATTCGATCGCCGTCGTACGGAAACCAATATCGTGAGAGCGAAACTACAACGCGATCAAGAAGAGCTCGATATGGCTGACCTCATGCAGGCTGCGGAAACTGACTTTCGTTTGGCCTTGCTGAATTTCAATTCAACCAAACTACAGCTTAAAGCGTCGAAAGAACTATTGAGTTCCGCCGAAGTCGCTCTCGAAGCTGAGCAAGCTCGATACAATGCAGGAGCAGCTACCTTGCTCGATGTTACGACACTTCAATCCACCAGGCTTGATGCTGCGGTTTCCGTGGAGGAATCGCGTTTCGATCTTTTTGTTAACCGACTCGATATCGCCTTACAGGATGGGACGATAGAGGCCTTCCTGCTGAACCAGCTAAACACGAAAATTCTAGAACTGGAATAATTTGATATGAAAACGAAACTTGTCCTAACGTTATTGGTACTAGGAGCTGCCGGATATGGCGCTTATCGCTACTACGGAAAACCGGAGAAGAGCGATTCGAATGCTCCCGTTTACAATTTCGCCAAGATCGAGAGAAAGACGATCCAGAATATGGTGTCTTCCACGGGTACCTTGGCCGCTCGGGAATTGGTGGAAATTGGTTCCCAAGTATCCGGTACGATTGAAGAAGTGTACGCGGATTTCAATGACAAAGTTGAAACGGGTCAATTGATCGCTCTGATCGATCCTTCTGTATTGAATGCTCAAGTGAGAAGTTCCGAGGCGGATCTAATGCGCCAAAAAGCGAGTCTCAAAAAGGCTAAGATCGACTATGACCGTTTCAAGCCAGTGAATGAAAAAGGCTTTCTTTCGGGAAAGGATTTCTTGGGCTACGAGATTGCTCTCGAAACGGCTGAAGCTAACGTGATGAGTGCGGAAGCCTCGCTGGAGAGAATCGAACGAAGCCGGAGCTTTTCGGAAATCCGTGCTCCTATAAGTGGTGTGGTGATCGATCGGAATGTGGAGAAAGGGCAAACTGTAGCGACGAGTTTCAATACGCCTCGTTTGTTTATTATTGCGGAAGACCTTTCCTTGATGGAAATCTTGGCTAACGTAGACGAGAGTGACATCGGTCAAATTCAAGAAGGACAAGAAGTACGCTTTACCGTTGCAGCTTATCCTGAGCGAAATTTCTCAGGGAGCGTAACCGAGGTGCGGTTAATGCCTAAGGTTGTCCAGAATGTCGTCAACTATACGGTTGTGGTGGAAACGGAAAATCAGCGAAGAGCGCTTCTGCCGGGAATGACGGCGACTTTGGATTTCGTGGTAGAAGAAGTGGAAAACGTCGTCTCGGTACCTGCATCCGCTTTGAGCATCAAGATGAACGACGACATGATCGCTAAGATGCAAAAGCGTCGCGAAGAACTTATCGCTCAACGCGGAAATCGTGAAGGCGGTGGAGGTGCAGCTCGTCAAGGTGGAGGTCGAGGCGGAGAAGGCGGAGGTCGTCAAGGAGGCGGAGGGCGTCAAGGCGGAGGCGGACGAAGCATCGGGACACTTTGGTACTTGGACGAAACCAAGGAATTGCAGATTATGGCTGTTCGCACAGGCGTGACTGACGGTTTGGTAACTGAGGTCGCGGCTATCCAAGAGGATCAAGTATTGGAAGACCTGGAGATCATTTCCAAAGTGCTCACTCCATCGACCAGTCCTCAGCCTGACTTTGGTCGTGGTCGAGGCCCAGGCGGGGGCGGGTTCGGCGGTGGTCGCGGACGATTCTAGAACTTTTTCTTGATTTATTATGCCAGAAGTTATTCAGACATTCGATTTGAAGAAGACCTATCCGCTCGAGGAGCCGGTACACGCTCTTAGAGGCGTTAACCTGACTATTGGGCCAGGGGAGTTCGTCAGCATCATGGGAGCTTCCGGTTCAGGGAAATCGACCTTTATGAACATACTCGGCTGCCTGGACCGGCCGACGTCTGGCTCTTACGAATTGGATGGCGTCAAAGTGGGCGGATTGTCTCGCAATGAGCTAGCCGATATTCGAAACGAAAAAATCGGTTTTGTATTCCAAGGGTTTAATCTGCTGTCTAGAACGTCTGCATTGGAGAACGTGGAGCTACCATTGGTTTACCAACGAAAGAAGTCGAAAATCAAACCTAAGGACAAGGCTATGGATTGCCTGGTGCGTGTAGGCTTGGCAGACCGTATGGGTCACCAGACGCAGCAATTGTCAGGTGGACAGCAACAACGCGTGGCGATTGCTCGTTCGCTGGTGAACGATCCAGCTTTGATCTTGGCAGATGAGCCTACCGGTAATTTGGATTCACGGACGTCCCTGGATCTCATGGGACTTTTCCAAGAATTGAATCAACAGGGCATTACGATCGTACTCGTAACCCACGAGCCGGATATTGCGATGTTTACCAAACGTTGCGTTGAGATGCGAGATGGCTTGATCGTGCGCGACACGCCAATCGAAGAACAACGAGACGCGAAACTCGAACTGGAAGAATTTTCAGGAGTAATTGGCATATGAAAATATTTAAGCTCCTCGGCATTGCTCAAAGCAGTCTCCTTAAGAACCGAACGCGCAGCATCCTGACGATGTTGGGCATCATCATTGGCGTCGGAGCAGTTATCGTGATGGTGGCGATTGGCGAAGGCACTAAGGAGAATATCGAAACGCGTATCAATTCTCTCGGTACGAATTTGATTATGATACGCTCTGCTTCGAATTCAGCAGGCGGAGTGCGGCGTGGTTTCGGAAGCTCGCGCACGCTATTGCTGAAGGATGAGCATACGATACGCGAGCAATGTGATTTGGTAATGGCCGTGTCGGGCATCGTAAACGTCAATGGGCAAATCATTGGCGGAGGTTCGAATTGGTCTTCATCGGTGATGGGTGTCTCTCCTGATTATACGACGATCAAGAGCTGGGAACTGGATGAAGGAACTTTCTTCACCGAACGAGATATTCGAGCGAAGACAAAAGTCGCTGTCGTCGGAACGAGCATTCGGGATAACCTCTTTGGAGGGGGCGATGTGATTGGACAAAGCATTCGAATACAATCCGTTCCGTTTAAGATCATCGGACTCTTGAAATCCAAAGGATCTACTGGATCTCAAGACCAAGATGATGTGGTGCTCGTCCCACTCACGACTGCTGCTTTCCGGCTGAGAGGCGACTCGAAATACGTCAGTCAGATCTATGTCAGTGCGACCAGTATGGATATGCTGGATGCTGCTCAGGAAGAGGTCTCTCAAACGCTTCGAATGGCTCATAAGCTAATCGACGGCGAGGACGACGACTTCAATCTTACAACTCAAACTGAACTGACCGAAGCGTTTACGTCGTCGACCGAAACCATGACTACCTTGCTAGCATGGATTGCGGCGATTTCGTTGTTCGTTGGGGGTATTGGAGTGATGAATATTATGTTGGTGTCCGTAACGGAACGAACGCGTGAGATTGGGATTCGAGTCGCAGTTGGAGCGCGTGGCTTCGATGTGATGATGCAGTTCTTGATCGAAGCCGTTGTGCTGAGCCTCTTTGGTGGACTGACAGGAATTGCCATGTCCTTCGGTGTGTGCCGAGTGCTTACCGACTTCGCGGGAATGACCACGATCATTCAAACCGACATTATTTTCATATCGCTAGGAGTGTCGGGTCTCATCGGGATATTCTTTGGACTTTTCCCTGCCAAGAAAGCATCCGAACTCGATCCCATCGACGCCCTCAGGCACGAGTAGGAGGGAGAGTCAGTCTGTCTCTAATCTTTAGGAGCCGGTTTACTCCGCGATTGCTCTAGCATGAATCAATGCGATCATGATCCACACTCATCTTCGTTAACTTTAGGCCTAGAGGGCCGATTCAATCGAATGAATCGGCCGCTATTACCGTTAGAGCCGCGGAGGTTAGCGGATCAGCGACCGACGTTAGAGTCGAGGATGCTTTTGAATTATCGGTCGTCTCGCTGTGGCGACCATGACTGCTAACCATCCCATGCTTTCTCTCCCAAGGTAACGCTTCGCAAGCCCTTTAAAACCATGCCCTGATTCTGCAATATAAAATTAAACCATAATTCTCATCGCATCTGATTAGAGATTGAGCTTAACTGTTTAATAGTGGTTTATTGCTCCCGTTAGGAGGGCTGTTTTCCGTGTGTATTTACCGTTGCCACCGCGGTTGAGTGGCCGGAGAAGACAATTTTCAATAATTTAAAGACAATGATTGGTGTAAGAACAGGTAAGCTGAAATTTGAAAAGAGATTTACTCTAGACCCAAAATCAGAGGAAAAGGATTTCGATTCATCGATCGGCAATCCATGGGACGATAAAGACGGAAACCATTGGCGGATCATCGAATTCGAAGGCCGGTTGTGGAAAGGCAATGAATTCTCAATCAGCGCTGTCTTCAAAAACGGATCGATCGACATGGTTGAGATGATGCAAGTTTCCGGCAGACTAGGGGAGGGATGGGATGACTTCAAAGAAGAGAGCGAGCTCAAGAGGAAAAAAGTTCACGACGCGATTCTAGACGAGGCACTAGGCGAGAAACGTGATTTCAAGTGGGGCTATGTGGATTCGAATTACGATCGTCGAGTCGGCTGCGCGACACTTAAGGTACATTATGGGAAAAGACCTGAGCCAAAGCCTGAGCCAGTCGTAGAAAACGTCCAGCCCGGAATCATTAGAGGAAGCTTCTGATTCTCGTTTCAATTGCGGACGACCGTCCAGGTTGTCCGCAATTAACCAATTTTCAATGCAGGCTGGGGCTTGCCCCAGATAGTTTGGGAGTATTTTCCATGCGGTGTACGGGGCAGGCACCAGCCCTAAGCTTTCCGTTAGATCAAGCAACAGGCTCTAAAACTGAGATATGATGATTCGAGAGGACTACATAATGCGGATGATCGAGCAGATCGGCGTATTAGTTCGCCGTCTTCTCAAGCAAAGCAACCTCACCGAGGATTGCGTTGAAGCCGATCTTGAGGCTCTCACTCAGCAATGGATCGGTTTGCCGGCGGATATGCTGCTATCGCTCCCGGTGAACCACGTTCATCAGCTATTCGTCGACTCGGATCGATTGATCGTCGAAAAGAGCTACCTGATGGGTGAGGTTTATCGAGTGAAAGGACTGGGATCCGAGTCGCTTGAAGCCAAGATTGAGCATTTTGAAAAAGCGCTGTTCTTCTTCGGTAAGTGTGCGGATGTCGGCAATCCGAACCTTCAGGAAGAAGTTAATCAGCGAATGAATGAATTGACTGCTGCGGTTGAAGGGAACCCGGGACTCCTCCTAACGAACATCTTGGATGAATCGCAAAATTTATCGTATCCCCAGCCATCAGTTGAACGCCCAATAGCAGATAATCGGAAAGCGAAACGAAACGGGGCTATCTTTTGGTATGCGATTGTTGCTTCTTTCGCGATTGCTGCGACCTATTCGTTTTTCTTAAGCCATAACGATATTGAGGTCGTTGATCGGGTATGGGAATTCCAAGGAAGCACCGCCAATGCGCGTTTTCGAATAGTAAATAATTCGAACGGCGAACGCCTAGTCTTGCTAAAGCTATCGGTGGAAAACTATTCGAATCAATCCTTTAATTCTGGATACACATTTTTAGGCTCAATCGAAAGAGAATACCGAATTGAGCCAAATTCATCAAAATCTATTGACGAGCGCTTTGATCATTCGAGAAACATGTCCGGACCCAATCGACTCATATCGATCGAAGTGCTTTCCAGTAAACTCATGGAAGGATCTTAGGTAGGTTTTAGCGCAGTAATTACAATTCCAATACAAGGGTTCTGTGTTTTGAAACCGCGTGCCCTCGATCGATTCGTTCTCGAAT
>Ga0315322_10004545_pt1 | contig 10683 bp, 6 predicted proteins | sample M110021515metaG_FD_203461 | JGI IMG/M metagenome (GOLD analysis project Ga0315322, IMG submission 203461) | Ammonia-oxidizing marine archaeal communities from Monterey Bay, California, United States - M1 100m 21515 | ecosystem: Environmental > Aquatic > Marine > Intertidal zone | place: USA... | reverse complement strand
CTTCATCGACTTCAGCGTTACTGACCTGTAGCTCTCGGCGGGTCTACTCCGTCGTCACTGTCTTTGGGATACACTGAGTGCATATGGAACTTGCCCGCGTCATAGGCACAGTCGTTGCCAGTCAGAAGTACGAAGGCCTCGATGGGGTGAAGTTGTTGCTGCTGGAAGCGCTTGATGAGCTCCTCCAGCCTCACGGCGATCCGTTTGTTGCTTGCGACAACGACATGATGGCTGGTCCAGGAGACATCGTCTCGTGGGTAGGTGGTCGGGAGGCCACGCTCAACCTTCCGGTGCACTTTGTTCCCGTCGATGCTTCGATCGTGAGTGTGGTTGACGACGTCAACAGTCGCCCACTTGAAGAGGTCCTCCGATGATTCTTTCGCGCGTCCTGGGGAATGTGGTTTCTTCGGTACAGCACCCTGTCTACGAGGGGACGAAGGTCCTCATCCTCCAGCCGGTTGAGGCGGATGGAAAGACTCCGCTAGGAAAGTCTTTTCTTGCCGTGGACTCAGTCCAAGCTGGAGAGGGTGACTTGGTTTTGGCTGCTCGCGAGGGCAACGCCGCCAGGCAGGTGCTGGGAACCTCGAAGGATCCCTTTCATGCCGTCATTTTGGGCATCGTCGACGACATCAGCTAGCGGCTCCCCGCTTGAGTCGTACCGGCTCGTCTCTATTTGGTCTCGACTTCTGAGGCGACGCCTGGAACCCGCCAGACCCCTTGGGCACCGTCCAGCTCGTCGAAGGGATTGTTGCGGGCCTCGTCTTCGCAGCAGGTCTGGAAACCCGACACATGAAAGGGAGCCTTGGTGTCGATGACACTCGGGACTTTGTCCAGAGGAATTCGGAAGTCAATGGCGTTCCCCAGCCAGAAACAGCCGGTCACGACGTTCTGAGTCTCTGGTGACTTTGTGTCGCTCAGCTCACAGGGACTTTCCTGGGAGCCAATCTTGATCTCGACAGTAGCCATCTTTTTCCCATCGTCCTGCTCGATCCAGAACCGGATCTCGCGGACGTTGTCTCCTTGCATCGGGGCACGAGTGACAATGCGGCCGTAGAGAAAGTTGTCGTCAGTGACTGCGTGGGCGGAGAGGAGATCGTCGAATGCGGTATCGCTCGTCTGATCTTTGGGGGCGTCGGTGAGCTCGGGGTCAAACTCACGAAGCAGCGCAACCACATCGTAGGGCTCCGTCTCAGTTCCTTCGGCGGCCCCTTCGCCACTCGGACTCGCTTCCTCGACCGGCTTCTCGGACTTCGGTGTCTGCCAGGCTAGTCCGGGATAAGTCGCGTCGGCTGTTTGGGAACCGGAATCGCTTCCCTCAGGGGGGGCCTTGACCACGACGACTGGTGGTTTTCTCTGCTCCTGCGACCGGCTTCCGTCCGAAGAACATGCGGGGAGAATAAGAACGACGATCAAGGCAAATATAGAACGGCTCATGAGGACAGACTCGGCCATCGTTCTCCTGCTGTCAAACCCCGATCTTATGGGGACTGAAGGCCCATGGGGTGACACGCGGGGGCACCTGCGCGGGCGGCGTCAACTCCAGCTATCATTCGGCGGTGACGATTGTGGAAGAGACAGAGGATACGACCGCCCCACCGAGTCTTCCGGAAGACCTTACGGGAAGCCTTGTTGGAGCCGACCTAAAGGGCAGGAGGCTGAGCGGACTCTCTCTTCGGGGGCGTGACCTGTCTGGCGTGCAGCTGGAAGGTGCCGTGCTGGTCGGTACGGACCTCCGAGACTGTGGCTTGTCCAGCTCGAATCTCTCGGGCGCGAATCTGACCAAGGCGATTCTTGACGGTGCGGACCTCAGCGGCGCCGATCTCTCCGGTTCCCAGCTCAATCAGGCTCGACTTCGAGGGGCAGTCTTAGAGCGTACTGTCCTTCATCAGGCGGTTCTTCGGGATGCTGAGGCGCAGAATTCGTCGTGGAATGAGGCGGACATTCAAGGAGGGGACTGGACGGGGATTGATCTGAGTGGAGCCGGCTTTCATCGTTCAAGCCTGACCGATGTCAATCTCAAGAGCGCCAAGATGGATGGCGTTCAGATTGATGACTCGGATGTCGTCCGGGTTCGGTTTGAGTCCGCCAGTATGTCGGGCTTGAGAATGGTTGACTCGACGGTCGAGGATGCCGACTTCAGGGACGTAAACCTGGAGGGGGCTCAGATCTGTTTCGCCAACCTCGAGCGAGTGGATCTTCGAGGAGCAAACATCAGCGGTGCCGAGTTTGAGTCGGTGGCCTTTCGCTCTTGCAGCTTCGAGGGCCTCCTGGCCCAGCGGACTTCGTTCGTGCGTTGTGCGGGGCTACGGATCGCAATACTGGATCACCTTCGAGGAGCTGGCGCGGAGGTTGCGCTGCCCTTGCCCCTGCGTCTCTGGCGTGGCCTTGCAGGGGTCCGCGGGGGCCGGGTGATTCTGGCCCTCTTGCTCCTAGGACTGGTTGGCGGCGTCGGTTATCGAGTGTACGAGCGGCTGGCGGATGCACCCCAGAGTGAGGTTGAGGCTGAGTTTCTTCTCGAGGTCGATGAGGCTACTCGGCAGGAGTGGCAGGCCTTGAGGGAGCGCTATGAGAATGAACCCGAGGCTCGTCATGAGGTTCTGGTTGCGATGTCAGAGCGCTTTGAGCGTTTGGGTTTTGCAGATGAGGCGGAGCGGCGGCTTCGGGATGCGGTCTCCAAGGCTCCTGCGGGCTTAGAAGGAAACACCGTCCGAGTGAGCATTGAAGGAAAGCTTGCAGCGCTCCTGATTCGACAGGGTAACTACCCTGCAGCCAAAGGCGTCGCTGAGAAGCTGATGCAGGAAGCGTCCACCCCGAAGGCAGTCCAATCAGGTCGAGCGATTCTGATTGAGGTGCTGGTGAAGGAGGGGGAAGAGCTCATCGCTGAGAAGGAATACGATCTTGCCTTCGATGGAGCGCGCCGCCTGATCGACTCTGCTTCGTTTCCAGAGCAACAAGCGTCCGGCTATCTCTTGATGGCTCAGTCTCGCTTCGGAATGGGCGATCAAGAGGGCGCCCTGCGCGAGCTCTCAGAGCTGACAGCGCACTTCGGGCGTAACCCTGAGGGCTCCGTTCGTCTCAGAATGGATGGAGCGCAGCTGCTAGTAGACCTCAATGAATTGTCCGCGGCTCTCGCTCTCCTTCAGGGCTTGCCAGAGAGCCTTCCCGCAGAGCAGAGAGCTGAGGCTGAGCTTCGGCGGGCGGAGATTTTGATCGCGGCGGGGAATCGACAGCTTGCGGTTCGCAGCTACGAAGAGGTTCTGACTCGATATCAAGACTTTCCGTTGATCACCGGTCGAGCGAGAGAGGCTCGACTGAAGGTCTTAAAAGATGGGCCTGACCCCGACACAGAGCGAAGGCAGCTTGAGACGCTCAGCACGGAAGTGGACCCTGAACTTGCTCTGGAGGGACTCCTGGGCTTGGCCCGCCTGGATGTGAAGTCCGGGGAGTCTGCACAAGCGATAGCAGGTTATGAGCAAATCCTGATCCGCTACGCTGAACGACCGGACCTCACTCTGCCGGCAACGTTGGAACTCTCCGCGATCTACGTTTCTCAGGGACTTCAAGAAAAGGCGGTGGATCAACTGCAGGCGGCGGAGGAAGCTTCTGTGACCCACGAACACACCGTCGAGCTTCGTGAGACTCTAGCGGACCTTTGGGTGGGCTCGGGTGAGTATGAGAAGGCCCGAAAGATCCTTCAGAAGACACTGGAAGAGGACCGTGATGAGCCGCTCTATGTCGCCCGAACCCAGCTGCAGTTAGCGGGTGTTCTGGATCGCGCGGGGAATGTTGTTGAAGCCCAAGATCTGTATCGAAAGGTGGCATTGGCAAATGTTGACCCTCTGATGTCGGCTGCCGGTTTTTTTGGCGAGGCGACCTTACTTCGTAGAATCGGCCGGCCTTCGGAGGCTCTTCCACTCATGGACCAAGCCCTCGTTGCCATCCCCGCCCAGAACCCTTTTCGTGGTTCCGTCGCGGTGGAGCGAGCCGAGCTCTTGTCTGAACTTGGGAGGGCTTCCGTCGGTGAGGTCGAGCTGATGTTGGCAGAGGCTCGTGATGCGGGATTTGATCTTGAGCAGCCCAAGGCCTTTGCGGAACTCTTGCTGCTTCTTGCGGCGGAGATGCAGCGTGAGAAGCGGCACGAGGATGCGCTGCGTATCTATCAGCGTGTCGGCACTTCAGGAGAGGCTGCTGCAGACTCTCCTCTTCGGCAGGCAAGCTTGGAGGGTCAGGTCGAGGCGTTGGTTGCTCTAGGACGCAAAGAGCAGGCGGACGACCTCCTTGATAAAGCTCAGGCTCAAGACATCGGTGGTGCGGATGCGGGAGAGGGCTGCGAGGCTCGGATGAGCCTTGCTCGAGGTCGCTCCGAGACCGGAGATGTTGAAGAAATGGTGACCGAGTTCTCAGCGATTCTTGAGACCTGTCGCTCCGCTCGCTTCTTGGTCGAGAATCTTGCCGTGATTTCCGATCTGCTGGTGGAAGCGGGGGCAAGAGAGAAGGCAACGGAGCTGTTGACCCTTGCTCGGGATGGAGCGGACACGCCCGCGGGGCGACAGTCAGCTGAGCTTGAACTGGGGCGACTTGGGAGTGCAGAGGCTCTGAAGGCTGCCTCGAAGGGTCCTGACCCTGCTCTTGCCGCCTTAGCTCGGGTCACGGAGGCGGATCTGCTCGCCTCCGAGGGTCGTCTGGCGGAGGCAGAGCCTTTGTGGCTCAAGGTGGTTGAGGACGAGGGTCTTGAGGCACTGCCTCGCAGCCTGGCTCTTCTGGGGCTTGCTCGGCTTGAGCAGGCACGGGGTGAAGAGGAGGCTGTTCAGAGACGTCTTGCCCAACTTCGGAGTGTGACCTCGGATCGCTGGCTCCTCGATCAGGCAAAGGAAATTGAAGGAGAGACCACGAGCAGCCAGTCCGAGCCGCCCTCGTCGTCCGGTGACTCTCAGTGATAGACTCCGCAGCCATGTCGCAAAGCCGCTCCCAACTCGCTCAAGAAGTCGTCCGGGTCTCCCAGGCGCTTCATCAGCGTGGCTGGGTTGCGAACCATGATGGCAATGTCTCTGTCCGCCTCGACGAAGCCCGGTTTTTAGTAACTCCGACTGCGATTTCGAAAGCGACAGCTCGCGAGGGCGCCCTCGCGGTGACGGACTCTGCGGGCAAGCCTGTAGAGGGGGAGGTTCGTCCCCCATCCGAGTTTGCTCTCCACCTCGGACTCTATGCGGAGCGGGAAGATGTACGCGCGGTGGTGCACGCTCATCCTCCGTACGCGACGGCGATGGCCTGTGCCGGGAAGTCCCTCACAACGTTCCTTGCGGAGGCCGTGGTCTCGATCGGACCTGAGGTGCCCCTGGTTCCCTTTGCTCTGCCTTTCGGTGAGGCGGGCGCAGCTCCGCTGCGCGAGTTCATCGGTGCGTTTGATGCTCTGCTTCTCGAGAGCCATGGACTGATCACTGTCGGTCCGAATCTAGAGCTTGCCTTGCTGAGGATGGAACTCGTAGAGCACATGGCCAAGATCGCTACTCTTGCGGAGGCGCACGGTGGAGTGCGGCCGCTTCCTCAAGAAGCACTCACTCCTCTGATTGAGAAGCGACGGAAGGCAGGGCTTGGACGAGCAGCCGATAACACCCCCTTTCCCGACCGAGCAAATGCTCCCACTGCCGCTGCGGATGCAGAATCGTCATCGATGGCGCCAGCGATAGGGCTCTCTTCGGTGACTCTCCCCGATCCGGGACCGACAAGGAGTTGGAAGCCCGCAGGGCCCGCGCCGGCGCGCGATGCGTGGTCGGGGGGCAAGACTGAGGCTACGTGCGGCACTGTCTATGGAGCGTCGTCGTCTTCTGGCGGGAAGGACCCCGAACTAAAAGATGCGGTGGCGAAGGCCGTAGCTCGGCACCTTAAGGGAGAGAGCTAGCTGGCTCTTCCCGGGCTCCAAGACACGAGAGCCTGGGCTTGTGCTTCTCAAGGATGCGGCTGACCGCGGCCTGAAACTCTGCTGAGGGTTGCCAGGAACAGAGCCACGCATCGAGCTGTTGCTCGTCTTCCCCAGCACGCACCCGACTGGCTCCGTAGGCCCCCTCGACGACCGCGTCTCGTTCGTCGGGTGGTGTGAGGGGATCGGGCTCGAAGAACAGAGACGTTGGGTAAGGAACATCTCGATTCTCTGGGGTTTTCCAGAGAAGGTAGTAGTCCGAATTGGGTCTGAAGATCCTTCCAACTCCTCTCATGTACGCGTCTCGAAGAGGACCTTCGAAGCTGGTGAGGAGCACACTCATTCGCTGACTTTCCTGCAGACGAACCTGCCCAATGCCGGCGACTTGGTAGGCCGCGGGTTCCCAGTGCTCTAGCGCCTGTGGTTGCGGAGCCTTGAGCCAGCGGAAGTGTGATCCAAGACCCAGGAGAGAGAGGCCGAGCACTGCTGCGACCAGTACCCACCCGACCCGGCGCAGCAGAGGGTGGGTTTTCTCGACGAGCCAGCCCACACCAAAGGCTGTACTTGCCGCCGCTATGGGAAAGACGAGCACCAGGTAGCGATGGGGAATGTCGGGCCATGCTCCTGCGTTTGCGAGTCGTGCGACGAAGAGATAGTGGAGCGCAGGGAGAAGAGCGAGCGACCCCAAGAGGGGAGAGCGGCGGACAAAAGAAGCAACGAGGGTGAGCATTCCACCCACAGCCATGAGTCCTCGTCCTAACCAGTCGAGGAGTGTGGGACTGTAGGGAAGGAGATCGGAGGGGTCGGTCTGGTAGGCGGCCGACTGCAGAGGAGAGAAGCTCCAGGGCCAGAGATTATGGGGTAGGCCTTGGACTGCCCCATTCAGTGCTCCTAGCACCCCGCGCCGTAGAACTTCCGACGCCTCGTTGGGGTTCGCGCTCGCGTGAATTGTGGCCTCAAGATAGGGAAGGTCCAAGACGAGCCAACCCGTGAGCCAGGGACCGAAGCCGACAATGCCCCCGACCCCGAGGGTCAGAGTGGCTGGGATCACCCGGGGGCGTGATCGGAGAAGTGTTTCGAGCAGTGCACCGAAGCTGAGGACAAGCACGAGAGGTATCGCCAGATAGCTGAAATAGACGGCGAAGCCTCCAACGAGTCCTGAGAAGAACCAAAAGCGCTTCTGAGAGGTCTGGAGTGCGCGCTCGAGAGAGAGCAGCATCAGAGGGGCGAAGAGCACGGCTTCTGTGTGTCCCCCGCGTGCGACGCAGGTCCACTTGAGAAAGAGCAGAGGGGCTCCGACGAGCAAGGCCAGGCAGAGTACTGCGGAGAGGTTGCTCCCTTGGCGCCGCAGCCAAGAGTAGAGCAGCAGAGCTGCAATGAACGCCGATAGGACCGGAATCATGCGCAGTGCGTGAAGGCTTGGTCCGGTGATCTTGGCAATCCCCGCAAAGAGAATGGAGACGACCGGAAAGCCGCCATGATGAATATTTTCTGGTCCAGAAACCCAGGTCCTGATGCTCTCCCGAAGGCTGCCCTGATCGGGAAGCCCGGAGGTGGCAAGAGTCATGTGCTTCAGCTCGCCAGGATCCAGATCGTGGAGAAGGTCCGGCTGTCCAAACAACAGGAGCAACCGGTCGGCTACGAAGATCAAGAGAAGAAGGACGGCTACGATCCGCAAGCGATTTGCGGAGGCGCTGGACGTCGCTTCGGTCACTCTTCCTCCTCAGCAGCAAAGTAGCGTGCCTCAGGATGGTGCAAGACCAATGCACTGACGCTCGCCTCAGGATCCATCATGTCACCTTCAGTCAGCTCAACGCCAATGGACTCGGGCTCGAGGAGGGTCCAAAGATCTCGCTGCAAGCTGAGGTCAGGACAAGCTGGGTAGCCCGGTGAGTAGCGTCGGCCTTGGTATTTTGCTTTGAAGCGCGAGAGCATCGTAGCTCCGGGAACGTCGGGAAATCCCCAGTGGCCTCGGAGTCGACTGTGGAGCCACTCAGCGAGCGCTTCGGCGCTCTCAAGGGCGAGGGCCTGGAGCACGTGCGACTGGAGATAAGCTCCTGCTTCCTTGAGTTCCTCAGCCCACTCTCGGATGCCCTCTCCGGCGCTGACGACAAAGAGTGCGACACTGTCCTTCGGTTGTCCCGCGGGGTCGGCCCCGGCGACGAAGTCGGGGAGGCCAATGCCGCCGCCCCGTGCCCGGGGGAGGGTCCATGAAATGGGCTCCATGTCCGAAGCGTTGCGCCAGATGCGGAGGGTATTGTCCTCGCCCACGGCGGGGAACCAGCGCCACTGCGCTCGCAGTCGCATCCGTCCTTGCCGTGCCTCGGATTGAATGGGCTCGAGCGCTGCATGAATTTTTTGTGCGGCGGGATCTCCGGCCTTCAGTTTGCTCTCAAAGTCGCCCTTGAGTCCCAGGTGTTTACCGAAGAGCATCCGAGGATTGATCCAGCGCCAGATCTCGTCGACGGGGATGTCCTCCAGTCGATGGGCCTTGTAGTCGGGAGGAGCAGGGAGGGTGGAGAGCGGCGTGACCGCGACCTGCGTATTGACCCTCTTCTGCGGTGCTCGGGTCTGCTTGCCAGCTTCTTCGAGCCGTCGGTCTTCTACTCGAAGCTCCTCGATCAGGCCGTTTCTCTCGGTTTCAGCGACGAGTCGGTTGGCCAATGCCAAGCCACTCATTGCGTCGCGTGCATAGATGACTTCACCGTCGTAGGAAGTCGCTATCTTTCGCCGGGTAAAAGAGCGGCTCAGGGCGGCTCCGCCTACGAGAATGTCTGGTGTGACCCCGGCGGCGCTCATGTCTTTTGCAGTGACGACCATCATCTGAGCTGACTTCACGAGGAGTCCGCTGAGTCCGAGAATGTCGGGTTGGTGTTCTCGGACCGCCTTGATGATGTCCTGTGGAGGAACCTTGATGCCTAGGTTGACGATGTCGTAGCCGTTGTTGCCGAGAATGATCTCGACGAGGTTCTTCCCAATGTCGTGCACATCACCTTTCACGGTGGCGAGGACGATGGTCCCTCGGGTGCTCGAAGCACTCTTCTCCATGTGGGGTTCGAGGTAGTCCACAGCGGCTTTCATTGCTTCGGCTGACTGAAGTACTTCAGCGACGATGAGTTCATTGCCGTTGAAGAGCCGTCCCACTTCATCCATCCCCGCCATGAGGGGACCGTTGACAATGTCGAGGGGGGCGGACTCGGCCAGTTTCCGGTCGAGGTCTTCTCTCAGACCCTCCTTGCTCCCTTCGACGATGTAGTTGGTGAGACGCTCGTCGAGAGTGAGCGTGGAAGGATCTTTGACGATCCGAGAGCTTGCATCTCGGAAGTGTGCGGTGAACTCGGCAACGGTCTTGTCGGAAGTCTCAAAGAGAACTCGCTCTGCGAGACTGCGCTCGACGGGATCGATCGATGCGTAACGCTCCAGCTTTTCCGTGTTGACGATCGCCATGTCGAGACCTGCTCGTGTGCACTCGTAGAGGAACACGGAGTTCATCACCTCTCGGCCTGCCGGTGGGAGACCAAAGGAGACGTTCGAGATCCCGAGGATGGTGCGCACTTGAGGAAAAGCCTCTTTGATCGCACGAACCCCTTCCACTGTTGCTTGTGCAGACCCGAGGTAGGCCTGATCTCCGGTAGCGCAGGGAAAGACGAGCGGGTCAAAGATCAGGTCTTCCTGTGCCATTCCGTACTTGCGACAGAGGAGGTCGATTGAGCGTCGGGCGACGTCGAGCTTCCGCTCGGCAGTGACAGCCATCCCTTGGATGGGATCCTCATCGATACAACCGACGACCAGTGCTGCTCCGAAGCGCTTCGCCAGGGGAACGATCTCTTCGAAGCGCTCTTCTCCATCTTCGAGGTTGATCGAGTTGATGATGGCCTTTCCCTGACAGTATGTGAGCGCTCGATGGACTACTTCGACGTCGGTGGAGTCGATCATCAGAGGGGCTTTCACCTTCTTGATCAGCTCCGAGAGGAACGCGTCGGTATCGTCCACTTCATCGCGGTCAGGATCCGCGAGACAGACGTCGACGATCTGAGCTCCCTTGCGAACCTGCGCTCTTCCGACTTCAGCGGCGCTCTCCCAGGCCCCCTCCGAGATCAATCGCTTGAAGCGTCGCGATCCGATGACGTTGGTGCGCTCGCCCACGAGCAGAGGACGGTTGTCGGGGGTCGACTCTACCCAGTCGATTCCGGAGTAGAGGGCTCTGTGGTGGGAAGGCAGTGGCCTGGGTACGCCCTTGGCCGCGATGTCAGCGAGGGCTGTGATGTGACTCTCGGTCGTTCCGCAGCACCCCCCAACGAGATTGATCCAGCCTTCGTCAACGAAGCGTCCCACGATTCCCGCGACCATCTCGGGGGTCTCTAGATAGTCACCCTCTTCGTCAGGAAGTCCCGCGTTGGGAACGCAGGCTACCCGCGCTGTAGACAGCTGCGAGAGTGCGCGGATGTGGTCGGTCATGAACTCCGGCCCCGTCGCGCAGTTGAGTCCAATGTACAAGAGGTCAATGTGGGCGACCGAGACGGCAAGGGCCTCGGCACTTTGACCTGCGAGCATGGTGCCCATTGGTTCAATCGTTCCGGAGACAGCGATCGGGATGTGTTCATCTCGACTCTTCGAGAGATTATCGATGGCGCACAGGGCGGCCTTGATGTTGCGCGTGTCCTGGCAAGTTTCCAGGAGTAGATAGTCGACTCCGCCGTCCAGCAGGGCTGCGGCTTGCGCTTCGAAGGTTTCAATGAGCTCCAGGAATGTGACCCCCCCGGTCA
>Ga0315322_10004543_pt1 | contig 10685 bp, 7 predicted proteins | sample M110021515metaG_FD_203461 | JGI IMG/M metagenome (GOLD analysis project Ga0315322, IMG submission 203461) | Ammonia-oxidizing marine archaeal communities from Monterey Bay, California, United States - M1 100m 21515 | ecosystem: Environmental > Aquatic > Marine > Intertidal zone | place: USA... | reverse complement strand
CGAGAGGGCCGTATGGGCGAGATGGTCACCAGCAGCACGACCGAGTCCACGATGACAATCGAGCTGACGATCTCGGAAGCTGAAATGGAAGAAGACGAGTAGAGGCCTAAACTTCAAACTCGGCAAAACTACGGCTAAATGCGAGTCCGGGCCCCTGTAATGCGTTACAGGGGCCCGGACTCTTGCCTAATAGGTGGCCTTGCAGGCGCCCCTCGGGTATCGTCCGAGCCCTATCCCCCAGCCTTTCATGATCGACGTAAAGAACATCACGCGCCGCTTCGGTGCTCTAACCGCCGTGAACGACCTCACTTTTCAAGTTGGAAGGGGCGAAGTCGTTGGTTTTTTGGGCCTGAATGGCGCCGGGAAATCGACCACGATGCGGATGCTCACGGGCTATCTGCCAGCGACTAGCGGTAGCATTCAAATCGCTGGTCACGACGTGTTGACCGAGTCTTTACAGGTGCGACGAAGCATTGGCTACCTGGCCGAGGGTGTTCCGCTTTATCGTGAGCACCGCGTCTCGGAGATGCTGGCATTCCAAGGGCGCCTGTTCGGTATGAAGAGGGCAGATTTTCGACGACGTAGCGCGGAGGTTCTCGATCGCGTTGGCTTGAGCGATCGCTCGCGCAGCTTGGTAGGAAAGCTCTCGAAGGGAATGCGTCAGCGCGTTGGAATCGCTGTGGCCCTACTGCACGAGCCCGACGTCCTGATTTTGGATGAGCCGACAAGCGGCCTAGATCCCCTCCAGCGCGTTGGCGTTCGCAAGTTGATTTCTGAACTTGCGGAGGAGCACACCGTGATGATCTCGAGCCATATTCTCCCTGAGATCGAGGCCGTTGCGGGGCGCTTGATTTTGCTCCACCAAGGGGCGAAAGTCGCCGACGGCACCAAGTCCGAGCTACTTGCAAAACTCGGTGGCTCGCATTTGAAAGTCTTGGTTGCGGCGAGCAGTGTGCATCCTAGGCAGTTGAAGGAGGCCCTGAAGAGGGCTCTCTCAAGCTCTGATCAAAAGAGAGAGGGGGCTGTCTTCGTTCGCGAAGCAGGTGATTCGATTGAAGCGACTGTGCGCGTGGACAAAAATCCGGCTGCAGCGGTTGGCTTACTCGCCTCGGCCCACGATTGGATCTTACGCGAGCTCTCTTGGCACGAGCCCAACTTAGAGCAGCTGTTTGGCCGTCTTGCAACGGGTGTCGCGGAGAATGGGCTGGACGTCGCGTCCATCGCACCTGCCAGCGAAGTGGGGACCATGGGTGGAATGGAAGAAACGGAGGCCGGAGCATGAGCGGCTTCTGGGCGATCCTTAGACGCGAAGTCATAGGGTTATTCCTCACCCCACTCGCTTGGGTGCTGCTAGTTGCGGCAGTCAGTTTGAATGGATTCCTCTGCGTGGCAGCACTGATGCAAAGTGGGGGCGACGTCGATGGTGCCTTCAACTTCTTACTGGGCACCGGCGGCGCTTATTGGATGTTGATGATCACGTTGCCACCCTTGCTGACGATGCGCAGCATCAGCGAAGAGCTCAAAGGCGGGCAGCTGGAATTTTTGCTGACGGCACCCGTTACCGATGGCGCGGTCGTGCTCGGAAAACACCTAGCCGTCGTCTTGTTCCTTGCGGTCCTATGGGCCGCCATTCCGATGTATGGCTTGATTTTGGAGCTGCAAGGCGTCTCACCCGACTGGGGCCAGATGGGGCTCGGCTACCTTGGCGCGGTTCTCGTGTCTGCTCTGTTCGCCGCATTGGGGATGGTTGCAAGCGCGCTGTCGTCTACTCCGCTTCTGGCAGCTTTTCTGGGCTTCATATTCAATATCGCGATTTTGATTCTACCGATGGGCGCGGGTGCGCTCGGAGGGACGATCGGCGGCCTACTGAAAGCGCTGGCCGATAAGCTCAACGTACTACTGCACCTGCAAACTTCGTTCATGCGCGGCGCACTTGACTCTGCTGATATCATTTTCTTTGTTGCGTGGACGGGACTCTTCCTATTCGCCGCAACTCGCATTGTCGAAGGGCGGAGGATGTGGTCATGAGGCTCATCGATCCGACGCTGTCGCCGGGGCGCCGTCGCATCTTCCTTGGTGCCGGGGTTTCGCTCATTTCACTCGCCGCTGTAGCGTTGCTGTACTTCGTGCTGGGGCTTTCGGAGGAGGGGCGCTTCCGCTTCCGCGTCGATCTGTCCGAAGTCGGGCGTAACTCGCTCGACGAGACTACCGAGAGCTTGCTGGGCAACCTTCAGGATCCCGTTGTGGCAAACGTGTTCTTCCGCAACGAGAATAGCCCCTTGGGAGCAGCAGTTGGCGAGGCGCAGGGCCGCATGATTGATCTGTTGCTTGTCGCTTCCAAATTGAACGCCGACAACTTTGAGTTCGTCGTGCACGATATGTCCGACCTCGCTGCCACCCGCACTAAGATGCAAGAGCTCGATGCGGAAGAGCAGAGTGTCGTGCTCGCCCAGGGCGACCGGCATGCGTTGATTCGCTTGTCTCCTGATATCGCTGAGTTTCAAGCGCTCAACGAGGGGCGCACCGCATTCAAAATGGCCTCTTTCAAAGGCGAAGAGGTGCTGGTCGAAGCGCTCCTCAAGGTCAGCAGTTCGAACCGACCGCGTATCTTGTTCTCCTCGGGCCACGGTGAGCGCGACCCAGAGAGCATGGAAGCAATCGGTATCGGCGAGTTTGCTAAAGAGCTCTCGGGCGATGGCTTTGACGTCGGCGTTTGGGACGCGGGTCTCAACGGGCCCATTGGGGATGGGGTGACCGTCCTCGCGATCATCGCCCCCGAGGATGCGTTTGCGCCGGAAGAGCTCGACCTTGTACGCGCATACGTAGAACGCGGTGGACGCCTGTTTGTGATTCCTGGCAAGCGCTTGTACGACGGCCCTGGATCGATGGGGGAGCTGCTCCGCGATTACGGGATGCTCTCGCAAAAGGGAGTTGCCTGCATGCCTGTAGTGAACCCCGATACTGGTAACGCGATGATTGGTCAGGCCGCCTGCGCTGACTTCACCATCGGCGATGGTGGCTCGGGTGTAAGCGCTACGCACCCCGTAACGAAGCCAATTTGGGAAGCGGCGCGGAAGGTGCGGATCTCTCTCTCTCGTTCATTCGATCGCGGCCAAGCTCCCAAGGGGGGCCTTCTTCTCGACCTACTCACGACTCGCGGGCAAGGTGGAGGCGCTTATTTCTGGTTGGACTACCCCGACGAGTCGGGTCAGTATGACTGGGCTCCGGGTGTGGAGGAGCCGACGCAAGCCGTCCGCATTTCGATGAGCTCGGAGTTTCCCGTTGGGGAGCGTGCCAACCTTGAGGTACCCGACTTCGACAACCCCCCCGACCGTGCTCGCGTTCTCGGTGTAGCTTGCTCAGACTTTGCAGCGAATGCGCTCTTCAGTTTCAATCGAGACTTTTTGATGAACGGTATCAACTGGCTCGTGGAGCGGGAGTTCAATGTACGGGTTCGGCGCCACCGTGAGGAGCGCACGATGTTGGATGTCAACCGCGGCACTGAAATCATCGCCTTGCGACGCTTCGCCTGGTGGGGGCTGCCTGGATTCTTTGCCCTAGTCGGCGCATTCCTCGCTTGGCGGAGGCGCGACTAATGCACGGTCGCACTACAGTTGCAATCCTTGTGATTGTCGGATTGCTCTTCGGCTTGAGGCAGTGGGATGCCAATAAGAAGGTCGATGAGCTCGCCATCGCCTCTTCCCAAATCCAGAGCGCGCTGATCCTTGCGGGCGTTCAAGCTCCAGACTTTGATCACTTGACTGCGCTTCGTATCGATAATCTTCGCAATGGTGTGCAGGTTTCGATGGAGAGCGATAGCGCGGGGAACTGGTATCTGACCGATCCGATCGCGTGGCCCGCGGAGCCCAGTATTTTGGCTTTGCTCTTTGAAACACTCAGTAGAACACAGGGGATTGAGGCTAGTGATGTGACGGCTGAAGCTGCGGGACTAGAGCCGGCCTTTGCCGTTTGCGACCTGACTTTCGCCGAAGGCGAAGGCGCATCAGGGCGTTGGCGGATCGAACTCGGCGACCCGGACTTGAACCCAAGCCGGATGTTCATTGCCTCGACGGGCCCCGATGGGGAGCGGCGGGTACTGCGCGTCTCCCGCACACTCGAATCGTTGTTTCAGCGTTTTACTCCCGACTATCGCAGCAAGGAGATTCTGCGCTTTAAGTCCGAGGACATCGTCGCTTTCCAGCGAACGGGTCCCGCGATGCTGACGACTGAGGTCGCTATTGGTGCCCTCGCTGTTCTCGGCCCGCCGAAACCCAAAGTACCCAACCCTTTGATGCGAGGTGAGTCTTGGGAGGGCTTGAATCTTAACTTCATCTCCGACAAGTATGGCTGGCGCTTGACGGAGCCGATCGAAGGCCGGATGGATCCGCAGGCACTGACCATGCTGTTGACGACACTAGCGCGGCTAGACTGTACGGGTTTTTATGCGGAGTCCGCACAGATCCCAGGGCTCGTTGGCTTCGACGATCCCGAGGTCGTGATCGATCTGCATACAGCCGATGGCGGCACCCATCACATCGAGTTCGCAAGGACTCCGGGCGATCGCGAATCCAGCGCTCGCATGGGGTACAGCCCGGATGGAGCCAACTGGCTTTGCATGGTCGATAAGCGTCCGACCGTCTTTAAAGTTGCGTCCAACAAAGTGATGATGGCGGCCGGGCCTGCATCGCTTTTCTTTGACTACCGCGTTCTTCGCGGTGAGCTTGCCGGTGCGGACTCTTTCGAGTTTAGTGCGGGCGGTCGCACTGTAAATCTTGAGCACCTAGTCGAAGGCGTTAGCGACAAATGGGTCGTCTCGGGTCAAACCGCCGGCGGCGCATTGATCGATCGTCTTCCAGCCGCCGGTGACATCACGATTGAGTTTCTCAAGCAGTTTCGCCAAGCCGAGCTGGGTAACATCCGCCCCGGTATTGAGCTGCCACCAATGCTAGTTGCCGAGAGCTTGGCAGTGCAAATGTTTGGGATTGAGGTCGGTGGTGATTTTGGTCCGGACCCTGCGCCTCTTGCATCGTCGACTGGTTATCTCTACAGGCGTTTTGGGGACAGCGTTTGTGTGGAGGTCGCGCAGGAACTACGGGATGCTTTGACTACGGGTGCTGAGCACTTTCTCGATCGCCGCGTTCATCAAGTCGAAGAGATCGCACTAGATTCCGTCGAGCTGAAACGCAAAGAGACACGTGTTGTTTTTGTGCGGGATGCCGGTAACGGGAAGTGGTCGCGTAAAGGGCAGGAGCAGTCGGATCGACAATTTGGATTTGTGATCGATCGCTTGCGGTCCATGAAAGCACTGGGCTGGGAGTTGGACGAGCGTCCCGAGCTGCTAGAGGGGATCGAGGTACAACTGAACATTGCCGCTGCCGCGGGTCCGCGAGGGCGCGAGGCAGGGACGATTAGGTTTGTCGTTGGCAATGGTGGGGACGGAATGGACCCCTGTGAGCTGCTTCCGGGTCCCGATGAAGCCGATCGAGGGCGCGCAAAGCTGTTTCCAGGCTTGTGGGCATCCTTAGACTCCCTGCTTTAGGCGATGGACTTGGGCTTGGGCCTTGCTTCGCTGGGACGCTTTGCGTACGTTTGGGCGATGCCGAACAAAGACCGAACAGACTTCGTCCCGCCCGAGCCAAGCTTGGAGACCGGAGGGGCCCGTCGGAGCCGCTCTGGGCGTGAGGTCGAGGATGTTGTGGATGCCCTCCAGGCCGATCCTGAGCTAAGGGACAGCTTTCGCCATTGGCGACGCATTCCGGCCCGTCCCGTCCAGGTGGAGCCTTTCCCAGAGGATCTCGACGCGCGACTTGTCGCCGTTTTGAAGCGGCAGGGTTACGACGGCCTATACGGCCACCAGGCGCGTGCGATCCGCGCTGCGCTCGACGGTCAGGACGTCCTGATTACGACGCCCACAGCGTCGGGTAAGACGCTTGCGTACACACTGCCGGTGATGCAGCGGCTGCTTGAGACGCGCGGGCGCGCACGCTCGCTGTGGCTGTTCCCGACCAAGGCCCTCTCCCAAGATCAGTCGAAGGTTTTTAACACGCGCATCGAAGAGCTGGGCGAGGACTGGCACTCCTACACCTACGACGGTGACACGCCACCCAGTGTGCGGCGCACCTTGCGCGAGCGCGGTCAGGTCATCCTTACCAACCCGTGGATGTTGCACCAAGGTATCTTGCCAAACCACTCGAAGTGGGCGGACCTGTTTGCAAATCTTAGCCACGTTGTGATCGACGAGGTGCACACGCTCTCGGGGGTCTTTGGCTCGAACGTCGCGGGGGTATTGCGCAGGCTTCGGCGCATTGCAAATCACTACGGCGCGGATCCGATTTTTCTACTTTCGTCTGCGACGTTGCGCGATGCAAAAGAACACGGCGCCTTGATGGCCGGCCGTGAGGTCACTTTGATCAATGAGGACGCTTCGCCAGCTGGCGAGCGGATTTTCGGGGTCTACAATCCGCCCATGGTCAACCCCGTTGCGGGCCTTCGCAAAAACGCACTGGAGGAGGCCCGTCGCATCGCACTTACCCTTGTCGGCCCCGGTCACCAGTCGATTTTTTTCTGCAACCGGCGCACGGGTGTCGAGGTCCTGACGCGCTACTTGAAGGAGTGCGCAGGCCGCATGGGGCTAGACGCATCGGAAGTACGGGGTTATCGCGGCGGCTACCTTCCGGGGCTTCGGCGCGAGATAGAAACAGACCTGCGCGAGGGGCGCGTGAAAGTGGTGGTGACCACGAACGCGCTCGAGCTCGGAATCGATATCGGCAGCCTTGACGTTGCTGTACTCGTCGGCTATCCCGGCAGCCAAGCTTCTTTTTGGCAGCGCGTTGGCCGCGTGGGTAGGCGCGGGAAGTCTAGCTTGAGCGTAGTGATTGCGCGCTCGGATCCAGTCGATCAATACCTGTGCGCACACCCGGAATACCTTTTTGATGCGCCTCGCGAGCGACTTGGCGTCGATCCCGATAACCCCGTCATTCTCTCTGAGCAGATCAAGTGCGCCGCGTTCGAGTTGCCCTTTCGCTCCGAGTTGGATAAGGAGTCCGGTGCAGAGGTCGTGCGCGACTTTGGCCCGTCTCCGCATGTCGTCGACATCCTGGACTATTTCACAGAAGAGTCCGGCTTCTTGCTGAAGTCGAAGGGCACGTGGTACTTCACCCAGGACGCCTATCCGGCGGGTGACGTTTCTCTAGCGGGGAACGAGCCCGACAACGTTGTGATTTTTGATGCTGAAAGCGGCGACGCGATTGGCGAGATCGATCGCGAGGGTTCGATCACCGCGGTTCACGAGGGCGCGATTTATCAGGTCGAAGGTGAGACGTGGAAGGTCGAGAAGTTCGACTACGAAAACCGTCGCGCTTATGCACGTATAGTCGACAGTGACTATTTCACAGATGCGCACACGGAAGTCGAGGTGCGCGTGTTGCGCCTCGAAGAGCGACAGCGTCGCGGTCTGGTCAGTGCGCCCGAAGAGGACTTCTCGATTTGGCGCGGCGAAGTGCACGTGACCACTCTTGCGACGCTCTATAAAAAGGTGCGCTTTTACACGCGCGAGAATGTGGGGGCCGATGATATCCGGCTGCCTCCAGAGGAGCTGGACACCGACGCCTTTGTGCTTACGGTTTCGAACGAGAGCCTGGCGCGCCTCTTGGAAGGCGAGGATCTGATCGCGGATCGGGGCGCAACTTGGCATGCCTTCGGCGCTCTCCTTAAGCGCGTCGCTCCGCTTTTTTTGCGGTGCAAAAGCGCGGACCTCGGAGTTAGTGCCCAGCTCGCTTCGGGACACTTTAGGCGGCCCGCTCTGTTTATTTTCGATCGCCACCACGGCGGCATTGGGTTGGTGCGGTTGTTCTTTGACGCGTGGGACGAGGTGTTTAGTGCCGCTCTGTCTGTTCTTCGCCACTGTGAGTGCACCAATGGTTGCCCAGCGTGTGTCGGCCCTCCAGAGGAGGCGGGGCCCGAAGGGAAGCGGGCGGTCGAACTCTTGATCGAGCATTTCCTTGGCGGCGAGCGTCCGAGTGACGAGCGCGATCTCGAAACGGACGATCCCGGCTCTGCCAATGAGAGTCGGGTAGTTCATGAATCCGTTGGTGGGAAACTCTAGCGGTTATGCCTGGCGAGTCCTTTTCTGAGCGGCTGCGAAGGCTGCAGCGGGATGGTCGAAAGGATGGGCTTGCGCTTCCGTTTACTGTCCCCGCTCCTAAAGACGCTGCTGATACGTGGGAGGAAATCGCGACGGGTTCCGAGAGCCACAAAGAGCTCGGGTCTCCAAGTGCAAAGTCCAAGGGCGCGCCCGTCTGGCTGCGGTACAAGCTGAGGGGGATTGGCGAGGTCGGCACCTCAAAGCGAGTGCGCCGGTCGCCGTTACCCTCTAAGCAAGCTGTTGCCCCACGGCCTTTGTTGACCCAAAGCAGGGGCATGCCAAAGGACCTGCAAGAGTTCCAAAGCGAGCAGGGGACTTTTGCGGCGCGCGTGATTCGGCGCCCGAAGAGTGACCTCCACGGCAACTGGAAGTTGGAGTGGGCGCAGAACGTCGACGGCACGTCGATCGAGCCGCTAGTGCGCGACTCCGACCTCGGTGGGTTTGATGGGGGCCGAGCGGTGTACCTCGACATCGAGACCACAGGGCTAGGGGGCGGAGTTGGAACATGGCCATTTATGGTGGCTTTGGGGCGCTTCGATGGCGATGAGTTCGAGCTGTGGCAAGGATTCCTTCGCGAGCCCGGGGAAGAGGCCGCGCTACTCGCAGAGGTTGCGCGCCAGATCGCAAGTGCGGGCGCGCTCGTGTCATTCTTCGGCAAGTCCTTCGATCGCCACAGGCTTGAGGACAAGATGCGTATGCACCACATCGAGCCTCCGTTTTCTGGTCTGCCACACTTGGACTTGTACCATCCGTTGAACCGCCTGTACTGCCGCCGGGGGGGCTGGGACAAGCTTTTCCCCGGCCAGGTACCTGCTGCAAGTGTGCTCGGGGAAGGCCAAGGATTTGTCAACGGCAAGCTGAGCACGATGGAGCGCGAGCTGTGTGGGCTTCAGCGCGAGGATGACCTCTCTGGGGCTTATGCGCCCGAGGCGTGGTTCGACTTCCTGGGCGAGCGCCCGCATCTCTTGGAGCACGTGTTCCGTCACAATGCGGATGACGTCTGGTCGCTTGCGACATTGACGGCGCACTTGGGGCGGACGGTGGTTAGGACGCGACCCGATGGGAGTCCTCTCGAAGGGCCCGAGTTGGCTCGGTTGATTGGGTTGGCGACGCTTGCCCGAGATCGCGCGGAGCGTAAAGCCGAGGCGCAGCTTCTCTGCGAGGTGAAGACGCGACTTGGCGATGGGATCATGCCGCGCAAATTCGCTCTTTGGCTTGCAGATGCTAGGCGACTTGCTGGAGAAGAGTGTTTTGATTCGTACGAGCAGCTCGCGGGGGCCGAGCCCGACTTTCTAACGGCGCGCATCGAAGTCGAACTCGCGAAGTTACTTGAGCACAAGCGCCGAGATTTTTGCGGTGCCTTGCGAGCTTGCGAGCGCGCGCGCGAAGCCACGATTGTACATGGCCCAAGGTTGGGGACGGCCTTCCACAAGCAGCTCGACGCACGCGCGTCGCGCCTTTCCCAAAAGCTACAAGCTCGCGTAGTGCAAGCGGATGGACTCCGGTAGCGCGATTTTCTCCTCGTTGAAAACCAAGGCAGCTAAAGTGTCCACGTCGGCATTGGCCGGGACTGCGATCCACCGCTGTAGCAGCACCTTGCCGTTGTCGTACTCGTCGTCGACGTAGTGCACCGTGCAACCTGACACTTGCACCCCACGTTTTAGAACAGCAGCGTGCACGCGGTCGCCGTAGTAGCCCTTGCCACCAAATGCGGGCAGCAGCGCCGGGTGAATGTTGATCACCTTGCCTGCCCAATCGGGAGCAAGGAGCAAAAGCCGCAAGAATCCGGCGAGTACGACAAGCGAGATAGGATCCTTGCCGGCGTCGATAGCACTGGCTTCGATAGCACCAAATACGGCGGAAGAATAATCGCGATGGCTGTCGTAGTCGCATCTTGCAATCACGACGCTGTCGATACCAAGCCTGGTGGCGCGCTCAAGTGCCTTCGCACCGTTGCGATCGGAGATGACCAGTCCGATCTCGACGTTCAGTTGACCGGCTTGAATGAGCTCGGACAAGTTCTCCAGGGAGCGGCCCCCGCCAGAAACAAGGACTGCGATGCGGGGAGTATTCATGCGTTCTCTTGCTGTGAGCTAGGCCGCATCACAAAGTTGGCCGCGGCGGGCAAGACGCGTTCGAGTAGCGAGACCATTTTGGGAGCGGCTTCCGTCGAGGCTACTAGCATGGCTGGAATGTCTGTTGCTCCATCACTATCCGCCGTGATTGCCGTAAGGGCCAAGGCACTAAGCCCGGCGTGCGCGGCGGCAAGTAGCGGGTTGGCGATTCCTTGGATCCAAGCGTCAGCTCCAACCACTCGAAACCAATCGCGCTCGGCGGGGGTGGCTAGCGAGACGGGCGCGGCGCAGGCCACTGTGACCTCGGTCAAAGCGATACCGTCCGCTTGAGCGAAGTCCAAGGCCTCTTGGCGGAGAAGCGGGGAGTGTAGCTGCGAGACGTCTGGAAAAAGCGGGCCTAGCTTGCTCTCGCCAAGGGCATAGAGCGGCGTGGACCCGGATAGGTTGATGTGATCCCGAACGACAGC
>Ga0315322_10004539_pt1 | contig 10686 bp, 8 predicted proteins | sample M110021515metaG_FD_203461 | JGI IMG/M metagenome (GOLD analysis project Ga0315322, IMG submission 203461) | Ammonia-oxidizing marine archaeal communities from Monterey Bay, California, United States - M1 100m 21515 | ecosystem: Environmental > Aquatic > Marine > Intertidal zone | place: USA... | reverse complement strand
TGGCAGGACTCCTACGCCTTTGCGCGGGCCCACTTGCCGCCCGAGAGCCGCTGAGCCTCAGCGCACCTGGCGGGCGGGCACGAGCTCCCCGATGCCGAGATTCCAGCGTGCGTCGATCATATTGAACAGGGCAGCGATGCGCGGAGCGATCGGGTTTCCGACGGGCATATGGGCAGAGTCGATGAGTACCCGGAGCAAGCCGCCTGCGGGAGACGGTCCCAGTTGAACGGTCACATGTGCGTCGCGCTCTGCGGCGGGCTGCCAGCCGGTCGGGGTGAGGGCGAAGGCTTCCTGTCGGCTCTCGGTGACTGTCTGGTCGAGGACCTGCATGGCCTTGCCATGGCGATGGGTGTCGGTTGCATGGAGGAGCACCGCTTCGAGCTCGGCCGGCGTGAAGTCCAGCGGAACGCCTTCGACGACCGCGAGGTGGAGCAGGTAGAGGTCGAGGTGCGGCATGCTGTGGGAGAGAATCCCAATCGCAGCTCCGAAGCGAGGGTTGAGCTCGGTGGGCACGAATCCCTGCATTCCCATGACCCCATCGATGGTGAAGGTCCCCCGGTATCCGACGGTCTCGCGAAGATAGGCTCCCGCTCGTTGGACGGCTTCCCGCATCTGAGCGCGGTCGTTGGGCAGGGGGTCCCAGAAGGTGGCGGAATGGCCGTACTTGAACCGACCGGTGGACAGCTGGCGGAACACCAGCATCTCGCAGGGCCGCAGAGCGACCACGTAGTCGGGGAACACGATGCCATGAATCGAGCAGGGCACCCCTTCCACAAAGGGCATCACCCGTACCTTCCAGGCATGCTCGGCCATCCAAGACGACACCGTGTGGGCCTCTGCTTCGGTGCGCACCCAGCGTGTGCCGGCTGCGCCGCCATGCCATCCCTCGCGGTTGTCGGCAGCCCAGACCGTGCCGTCGCCGATGTCGAGCCGTTGGTGGGCGTCCCAGAGTGCCGCGGGATCTGCCTCCACCACTTCTGCAGCCTGACGGGTCACCCCGCAGGCATCCCACAGGGCGTCGATGACGGTCTTATCCTCGAGGGCCAGCCACTCGGGGCGTCGTCCGCCCCAGCACTTCCGTCCACCCACCGGTCCACCGTCGGCGAACAGGGTGCGGACCACGCGGGCCTTTCGCTCTGGATCCCAGGCGTCAAGGCGCGCCACCAAGCTGTCGGGCAGCTGGGCGAGGGCGGCCTCTCCGGCTCGAATGCTGGGCATGAGGCCTGCCGCGCGTACGCCAAGAATAGCGTGTGGGACTCTGTCCGGAGGGTCTCCTGTGCCCATGGAAGACCCGATGGCGAAGACCTTGCTGGCACCGATGGCTTGGAGATTCTCGGCACGGGTCACCGCGGACTGCACGATGTCGGTCGCTACCAGCCAGGGGCGTCCGGCGTAGACTGCGCGCACGGTGTCGACGATTCGCGCCAACAGTTCGGTTTGCTGGGCTGGGTTCATGGACTGGTTTCCCCTGGGCGATTCCGACGATTCAAGGTCAGCTGAACCCGAGCAGACGGCCCACTTGGTATACGAGCAAGCTCGCTGCCCACGCCAGACCGGTCATGTAAACGAAGAGGAATAGCGGCCAGCGGTAGCCGCCAGTCTCGCGCTTCACCACGGCGAGGGTGCTCATACATTGTGCAGCGAGTGCGAAGAAGACCATTAGCGAGAGACCCGACAGCGGGGTGTAGACCGGTGAGCCGTCGGGATGGGCCTCAGAGCGCAGTCGCTCGCGAAGGGCGGGACTCTCCTCGTCGACCTCTTCGCCAATACCGTAGACCATGCCCATGGTGGACACGAAGACCTCGCGCGCGGCAAACGCTCCGATGAGTCCGACGCCGACCTTCCAGTCGAAGCCAAGGGGACGGATGGCCGGCTCGATGGCCTTGCCCAGCCGCCCGGCGGCGCTGTACTCAAGCTTCTGGGCCTGCCACTCCGAGGCCTCTTGCTCGGGAAGCGCGACAATGCCACCGACGGGCTCCGGCAGGGCGGGAAACGACAGCAGGAACCACATCGCCACCGTGAAGCCGAGAATGACGGTGCCGGCATCGGTGAGGAACTGTCGGGTGCGCAGCCACACCAGGCGCAGGAGCTCGCCCAGCCGAGGCATTCGGTAGGGTGGCAGCTCCATGAGCAACGGAACGGGGGGCCCCTTGAGGATGGTGCGGCCGAGCACGCCAGCAGCGACAAGCGCGATGACCATGCTGAAGAGGTACATGCTCGTCATCAGCATGCCTTGCACCGGGAACACACCAAACAGCGTGTCTGGGGGGAACAGAGCGGCGATGATGAGGGTGTAGACCGGCAGCCGCGCGGAACAGGTCATGAGCGGCACGACCATCATCGTGAGCAGGCGGTCGCGCTTTCGGGACATGGTTCGGGTGGCCATGATTGCGGGGACGGCGCAGGCAAAGCCCGACATCATCGGCACAAAGGCCCGCCCATTGAGACCGCAGGCCCGCATGATGCGGTCCATGAGGTATGCGGCGCGAGTCATGTAGCCAGAGGCCTCCAAGAAGCCGACGATGAGAAATAGCAAGGCAATCTGGGGGACAAACACCACCACGTTGCCCACTCCGCCGATGAGGCCCTCGATGGCGAAGTCGTGGAGAAAGCCCGGGGGAAGCATGCTGCTGGTGTGTGTAGCCAGCGCTCCTACGCCCGCCTCGATGGCGGTGATGAAGGGGTCGGCGCCGGTGAACAGAAGCTGAAAGAGTGTGACCATGATGACTATGAACAGGGCAAAGCCGGCCACGGGATGCAGCAACAACCGGTCGAGTTGCTCCGTGAGGGAGCGGATGTGCGTGGCGGTCTTCCAGCTGTTGGCGCCATGGTCGAGCCATGCGTAGCGAGCCTGGACGATGGCGAGGTCGAGGTCCTCGCTGGCGGTGTCGCGCGCCCTGTAAACTGCGGCGCGCAACTCTGGCTCGATGTCCTCTAACTCGTCCTCTTCGTCGATCGACAGCAGTGCATGTCGGGCGAGAGCGGAGCGCCGGGCAGCGGTCGGCTCGGCTCCAAGCCAAGTGGTGGGCAAGGCGGTGGCGACCTGCCTTGTGGCGTTGAGTACGCTGCTGGGCCAGTCGATGAGCGGGACCGCCACCGGGGGCGTCTTCAGGGCGATCTGGACGACTGTACGAAGCTGGGCGAGGCCTGCACCGGTGCGCGCGGACACCTGGACGACGGGTACGCCGAGGTGCCGAGACATGCGCTCGAGGTTGGGGCCCGGTCCTTCGAGCTCGTCGGCCATGGTAAGCGCCACTACGACTGGAAGACCGAGCTCCAACACCTGCACTGCGAGGTACAGCGTGGCCTGGGGACGGGTAGCGTCGGCCACCACAATGGCGAGGTCGGGGTCAGCCTCGTCGAGTCCGAGGACCGCCCGGAGTGTGATCATTTCTTCAGCGCTTCGGGCGCTCAGGCTGTCGGTGCCCGGCGCGTCGACCAGCTCAGGTGCGGTGCCAACCCGCGCGTCCAGCCCGAGGATTCGGCCGACCCGTCGATCGATGGTGACGCCGGAATAGTTGCCAACGCGAGCAGTTTGCCCTGTGAGGGCGTTGAACAGCGTGGTCTTGCCTGTATTGGGCGAGCCGACCAGGATGGCACGTAGACTGGTGGAGGTCACGATACAGTGCGCTCCCCAAGCTGGGAACCGGGGGCAGACGGCAGGACGGTCTCAGTGCCCTCGGCTCGAACATGGATCTGCCGGGCTTCGGAGCGGCGCACACTCAAGCGTCGGCCACGAACCTCCAGCTCCACGGGGTCTCCCAGCGGGGCCACCTTGGTCTTGCTCACTTTGGCCCCCGGAAGCAGGCCCAGTTCCAGCAAGCGACATCGAAAGCTTCGATGACCTCGAATCTCTGAGACCACTACGATCTCCATTAGGGCAGCGTCGTCGAGGGTTGTGGGCGGCATCGATCTCGAATGGCTGATTGGGGGAGGTGACTTAATGTATTTTCGACGGGGCCCAAACCGCATGCCTTCGCCCACCTTACTCGCTTGGCCCTGATCCACGGCATCGGGGAGGCGTTTACTCAGGGACGGCAGGCCGCACCTTGAACACCGACTCCTTTCGAATGGTCACGGTGCCGGGCTTCGCTCCCCGGGGCTTGCTCACGAAGCGCGCGCGGGTGCCGGTGACTGCGACGGTGCCCCCGCCTCTCTGCTTGCTGTGCCAAGCAGCGACTGCGGCGGTCGCCTCGACCGTGGCCTTGTCGGGCTGCACGCCGTCGCGAACAAAGAGTACGACGTGGCTGCCGGGCATCCCGCGGAGATGGAACCACCAGTCGTCGTTGCGGGCGACCTTGATCGACAGCTTGTCGTTGTCGCGGGCGGTCTTGCCGGCCCACACGTACCAGCCACCCGGCAGCTCATACTGGTGGACCTGCGGGGGATAGCCGATCTCGCTGGGATGAAAGGGGGTGCTTGTGCGGGCCACGGCGCTCTCCTGGACGGAACGGTCGTGTATCTTGGCAGCGCCCGCTCGGCAGCGAGGTCAGTCTCGGAACAGCTCGGAGATTGCGCGTGCTGTGTCGTCTTCGTCGAGCTGGAGCCACAGCGCCATGTCGTGGGTGATGGTGCGCATCTGTGACTCAGGGAGGTCGGGTCGCGCCAGGCGGAGGAAGCCGAGACAGCTTCGGACCATCTGCACCTGCAGCCGGTCGGGCCGGCGGGTGTAGTAGTCAAGCCTGGAGCGTGCGCGGGACAGCGCCTCGGGGACGTCATTGAAGGCCTCGCCATGGCCGGGAATGACGATGCGGGGAGATACTTCGTCGATGCGGTTCAGTGCGTCTGCCGCGTCTGCAAACACCTGCTCGCCGTCCGACCAGGGATTGAGGATGCCGAAGCCGTCCTTCCACAACGCATCCCCAGATACCAGCACCCCCTCTTGCTCCCAGAAGTAGCTGACGCCACCGGTAGCGTGGCCAGGGGTGTGAATCACCCGCCACTGGATGTCGCCGAGAGTGATGCGTGCTCCGGGCATGAGGACGGAGTCGACCTGGAACCTAGGCAGCTGCTGTCCAGTGGTGTCCAGCCACATCGCGCGGGTGTCCCAGGCGTCGACCATGCGCTTGACGTCGGGGTGGGCCCGCACCACTGCTCCCGATGCGGCCACGAGTGCCTGGACGCCGCCAGCGTGGTCGCTGTGGGTGTGGGTCAGCGCGATGGTGGCGAGGTGCTCGCGCAGCCTGCGGCCGGTGAGCTGAGCGAAGGCAGCGCGGATGGGGGCCACATCTGTGTGGTAGCCGGTGTCTATGAGAGCTGGCTGTTCACCGTTGATTACGACGACGTTGCCGTGCATCCAGCCCCGCGCGACGAGGGCCAGGGAGTCTGGAAGCTGCACGCCCACGGCTCATGAGTCCTCGGAGGACAGCCGGGCTTCGACCTCCTCCAACGAGCTTCCGTTGGCGTCTCGCGGGGACAGCACCGGACGGTCCACAGGCCAAGGAATGGCCAGCTCAGGCGCATCGTAGCGGAGCACCACCCCTTGCTGCGGACGGTAGGTAGGGTCGAGCATATAGAGCACTGTGGCGGCCGGGCCGTCTTCGGGCACGCAGAATCCGTGTGCAAAGCCAGCGGGCACATAGAGCTGCTCGTCGCTGTCGGCGGAGAGCCAGCGTGCGCGCCACTGTCGTCGGGTTGGACTGCCGGGGCGAAGGTCCACGATGACATCGAACACGCGGCCCACCAGCACCTGCACGAGCTTGTGCTGGAGGGTGGGGGACTGCAGGTGAAGGCCGCGTAGCACTCCCGGGCGAGAGTGGGCCAGGTTGGTCTGGCGCCACGGGCGACGCAGCGGCCCAGGTGGGAGGCGGTCGGGGTTCCATAGTTCGACGAGACTGCCGCGTGCGTCGGCATAGCGGGGCATCCGAAGCACGGCTGCGTCGCCGAGTCCCAAGGGTTCTAGCTCCCAGTCGCTCACCGCTGAGCTCGCTGCCGGTTCGCTATCGTCGGGGTCATGACCACCTCGTGGTGAACTCGGCGCTGCTGGCCCTTTGCAACATCTTCTGCACCTGCTTGCGCTGCAGTACCAGGTCCTCCTCGGAAATCACACCATGGCGAACCCCGAGCTGTGCCGCCTCCAGACGAAGCAACGCGAGGCCCGGACGCTCGGTGCGGTCGAGGGCTTCTTCGAGGGCATCGGGGGCGGAGAGGTCGCCCGCTCGGGTGAGGGCGTGCACGGCATCGAGGGCGATGCGGGCGGAGATGGTGGGCAGCAGCGGCAGCTCTTGGCTGAGGGCGTCCCAGGCTTCGGCAGTGCTGAGATCGGGGTCTGGCAACACACGCGCGCGCAAGGCCCGTAGCTGTCCCACCGGGTCGTCAAACCCTGCCGCAAACTTCAGATCGGCGGGGTCGCGGTCCCCCAGATCAAGCAGCCGGCTGCACTTGTCCATCGCTCCGATCGTGAGCAGCGCGCGCGCCGCGTCGATTCTGGCCAGCAGCTCGTTTCGGGCATCGAACCGCAGCTCCTGGGCTTGGATGATCAGTGCTTCGGCATCGTCGTGGGCCTTCGCGGTGCGTCCCGTGGCGTCGAGGGTGTGGATGGCGAGGGCACCCGCCTGCACCGACAGCGCAGCCCCAGGCCGGAGCAGTCGCTGTACTTCGAGGGCCAGCTCCCGAGCGGGAAACAGCCGGCCGCTGGCGTAGGCGAGGCTGGCTTCGAGCAAGAGGCAACGGGCCAGCTGTTCCACATCGCGGGTGTCGCGAAGCGCGAGCTCGGCGCGGGCGAGGGCCTGGCGCGCGGGTTCGAGGTCGGGCTCGGCCAGCAGATGCAGGGCGCGGCCGAAGCGGGCCTGGGCGGCGAGGGCGGGAGAGCCGATTTCCTTGCCCATCATGTGAAGGCGCTTCCAGAGCTGGAAGGCTAGGGCGTGGCGGTGGGTGGTCAGCAGCGACTCGGCCAGCACCCGGGTGACCTGGTTCCAGCTTGGATCACCGACCGACACCTTGCGCCAGATCGCTGCGAGCTCATCGGCGGCTTCGCGGGTCTGGTATTCGCTGGCCCGAATCATGGCTGCGCCGGCGAGCGCGCGGTGGATGGCGTCGGCCTTGCCTTCGGCCTGGGCGCTGCGAAGGGACCGCTCCCAGGCCAAGAGCGCACCATGTCGGTCTCCGGCGCGCTCTTTGAGCTCGGCGTCGAGGGAGGCGAGCTGTGTCTCCAGGCTGGTCAGCTCGGGACCTGGGCCGTTGGCGGTGGCTTGAGCCAGAGCCGCGTGGGCGTCATTGAGAAGAGTGCGCGCGTCGGAGTGGCGGTCGGACCGATGGGCGATGGTGGCCCCGCGCACCAGCATCGGAAGCGCGAGCGCCGGCTGGTGGCCACGCAGCAGGTGCGAGGCCACCTCGGTGATGGACGGTCGACCGCGCTGACGCTGGAGGGTGCGCGCGATCCGGCGATGGAGCTCGGCGCGGGGGGTCGGCTCGATGAGCTCGTAGAGCAGGCTCTGTGGCCATCCATCCCCCAGTTGAAGCACCACTTGGCCGCCGGTCTGGGTCTCTTCGACCATGCCACGACGGGCCATCCTGAGCACGGTGCGCTCGACGGTGTGGGACTCCAGCTGAGTGATCTCGGCGACTGTGGCAGGGTCGCTACCGCCCCCCAACACCACCAGGGTATCGAGCAGGGCCCGCTCGATGGTGTCGAGGCGCGCCAGGGCATCGGCGTGGCGTTGGCGTTGGCGGGCTGGCACTGGCAAGGGAGCCTGCCGAAGGGCCTCCACGCTCTTCTGAAGCTCCAGTCCCCCATGGGCACTGCGCTGCAGCCAGCCGTCTCGCTCCAGTGCGCGGAGCTGGTGGACCATTTGTCCAGGCCAAACCCGGCCGTCCTCCACCATCCGCCACGCCAGAGCGCCACATGCGGCACCGCGCAGGCCAAGGTCGCGCAGCAGGCTCCGAGCGCCCGCCACGGACAAGCCTGACAGCTCGACCACATGGGGGTTCACGCCCGTGGTGGCGCCGGAGCAGAAGCGCCCGACGGCCTCGGGGCGCGGCGCGGGGGGCAGGGCGACCACCAGCTGGAGAGGCTCTCCTTCGATGGCCACTTGTTGGCGCAGCAGCTCGGTCAGGGCTTGTAGAGCATCGCTTTGGATCTGCTCCAGGTCGTCGACAATCAACACCCAGGGGCGGCCGTGGGTACGCACCGAGATGCGGTTCACGGGGGTGCCGCCGGCGCCTTTGGGTCCGAGAGACGGAATCTGGTTGCACAGGACCTCAAGCAGGTCGGAATCCTTGGCGGTCCCCCAAGAAAACCCGCGCCCATCCGCCCGCCCGATGTCCATGAACTTCTTGAGCAAGGTGGTGCGGCCGCTGCCTTCTGGCCCAGACACCACCACCAGTCCTCCGCTACCCGGTCGAAGGCGAGACAAGAGATGGACCATCTCGGCCATCTCGGCGTCGTGTCCGTGGGCATCGAAGTGGATGCTGTCTTCGTGGGCATCGAGAGACGCGAGCACCTGTTCTGCCGTGGCGTAGCGCTGGGCGGGGTCTTTCGAGAGCAGCCTCAGGCACAGTCGCGCGAACGGCGGCGGCACCCGGGGGTCGTGCTCGCGGGGGTCGACGGGGGCCTCGTTGAGGTGGCGTGCGAGGTAGCCGGCCACGGTGTCGGCCACGATGGGACGGCGCCCGGTGAGCATCACGTAGAGGACCGCGCCCAGGCTGTAGAGATCGGAACGGCCGTCGACGGGGTCGCCGCTGATCTGCTCGGGGGACATGTAGGCCGCAGTGCCCACCAGGGAGCCCACGGTAGTGAGCTGGGTGTGGAACTGACCGAGCGGCGCCTTGACGACCCCGAAGTCGGTGAGCTTGGCGTGGTGGTGTGCGGTCACAAGCACGTTGGACGGCTTGAGATCGCGGTGGATGAGCCCCTGGCTGTGGACGTAGGCAAGCGAGCTGCAGATGTCGCGGAAGATCTGCTCTACGAGGTCGAAGCGGCCCGGGGGTGGATTGCGCGCCCAGCGCTCGATGAGAGTCTCGAGGTCGGTGCCTTGGATGCGCTCCATCGCAATCCACGGGTAGGCGCCCGCCCGCCCGGACTCGTAGACGGCGACCACTGCCGGATGTCGCAGGGCCCGCAGCGTGAGGAATTCGCGGCGGAAGCGCCGGGCCTCTTCGTCGTCGTTGCGCCCGGGATGCAGCACCTTGACGGCAAAGCCATCGCCGTCTGGTGTCGTGGCGGCGTAGACCGTGGCCATCCCGCCCACGCCGAGCACTTCACCCAACAGGTACTGGCCGACCCGGTCACCGGTCAGCGGAGGGTGCGTCAGTTCTGGCGTGGCTTCCGACACCGAGCGGTCACTCCGTCGGACGAGGCGCGTGGCGAGCAGACCATCTTGGACGGTGCTGAGCCGCTTGCAGCACACCCGCTGCCCCCGACCCGAGCGCCGCTGTCGAGGTCGGCAGAGCATAGCGGACCCGAGGGGTCCGGGGGGGAGTGGACCTCAGAGACCCGATGCGCCTCTGGATGACTGTCCGAGTGTGGGCACCAAAAATGGGTCTGCTCGGCTCAGCCAAGCATGCGGGTGGCCGCGTTCCGGTCGATGCCTCTCGCTTGAATCTTTTCAAGCTTGGGCGTGTTCTGCTGGAGCTTCTCCGCCACCTCTGCGGCCAGCTGCTTGGCCTGATGTACGAACTTGTCCGACAGCTCAGGGCGCTTCACCTGGTGCTGCACCTCGCTGCCGCCGGCCATGCCCATCACGTTGCGTTCGATGGTCTCGATGTTGTGGGTCAGCTCGGGGGTGGACACCGTCCGTTCATAGGTGAGCTGCTGGACCTTGTGGCCGCCGGTCATGCTCTCGAAGCCACGCTTGAGCAGGCTGCGCACTCTGTCGAGGCCGTTGGTCGAGACCACGTCTTGATTCGCCGCCTCTTGCACTGCGTGGCCTGAGCGAGCGGCCTCGTAGCCCTGGGTGTAGCGGCTGCGTATCGACACGATGGCAGCGGGCTCCACGCGCTTGTGGCGGCCGTCCTTGTTCGCTTGAGCGGCCGACGCACCCATTTGGGCGGTTGGAATGGCGATGCTGCCGGCTGTAGCGACTCGGTTGACGTTCATGCAGCCCTCCGCGGGTTGGGGTGCGACCGTGCCTCCCTGTGTACGGTATCCGCGGGCTGGTTCTCAACGTCAATGCACCAAGAAGTCGAAGCTGGATCGGTCCTCAGGCTTCGGACATCAGCTCCTCTCCGATCATCAAGCCCATCGCCATGGTGGTCATCTGTGGATTCACCCCAAGGCTCGTCGGGAACACGCTCGCATCGGCCACCCGCAGGTTCGCCCATCCCCAGACCTTTCCGCGGGGATCGACCACCGAGTGGTTCGGGTCGGCGCCCATCCGACAGGTGCCCATGGGGTGACTGGCGTAGAGGAACAGCTCGCGGGCGGACAGGTGCATCGGAAGCGAGGTCTCGATGTCCTCGGGACGCTTGATGCCGCGCAGGCCAAGGCGCATCGGATGCACCTGTAGGGCGCCGGCCGCGAAGAAGACCTCTGCGGTCTTGCGGAGCCCGGCAATCAGCTTCTGACGGTCACCGTCGCCGAGGAAGTAGGACAGATCGGGGCCGGCAGGGGTGTGGCGCACCCGGCCTTCGCTGTCCTCATCGTGTACCAGCGTGCCCGCTGAGGCGTAGTGCTTCAGGTCGCGCATGATGGCGAGCGTGGTCTCCCCGGGCGCGGTCTGGAGAGTGGAGAAGTACTGGTCTGGGGTG
>Ga0315322_10004536_pt1 | contig 10689 bp, 11 predicted proteins | sample M110021515metaG_FD_203461 | JGI IMG/M metagenome (GOLD analysis project Ga0315322, IMG submission 203461) | Ammonia-oxidizing marine archaeal communities from Monterey Bay, California, United States - M1 100m 21515 | ecosystem: Environmental > Aquatic > Marine > Intertidal zone | place: USA... | reverse complement strand
CAGTGCCGATCACGGCGACAGGGAAGATTACCGAGCGTTTTAGCCGTTATGGCGTAAATGAAATATTTTATCAGTTCACCGTTGATGATCCGAAACTGTACCGTCAGCCATGGACTGCAGAGCTTAGTTTTTATCCGAGTCAAGGCCCGGTATACGAGTATGCCTGCCACGAGGGCAATTATGCGATGACAGGTATTTTGGCCGGAGCTCGACGAGAAGAAGTTGAAGCAGCCAGGAAATAGGGCTGCAGAGTTATGGTTGTTAGCGGCTTCATTTAAAGATGGTGCCCAGGGGCGGAATCTATTTCCCTTACTTTACCGGCCTATAGCGCTATTTATCAGTTTGTAGTACCACTGGTAGTGCCAGCAAGACGTTAATAGCTCCCCTCAAACGAATTGAAGCGGCCCTGATAATTAGCACCGGGGAGGCTTTTTCGCGTTTCTCTATTGTTATAGTACCAACGCAGATTTACTAAAGACGAATTTGAAAAAAATTAATTTTGGAAGAATATCTATTTAGGGGGTCACATCATGATTGATCATACTAATTCAGTTATCAAAAAACCTAGCTTATTTGAAATAGTAGGATTAGTTACTGTTCTTGTGTCTGTATTTTTTGTTGGCTATGAGCTAAGGCAGGCGAATAAAATAGCTAGAGTTGAAACAGAGTGGCAACTAATGAACACCTATGCATCATGGGACGAAGCAATAATTTCCTGTCCCGAATGCTTCATTCAGAGTGCTTCAGCTTTTTCTTCGACAACCGAATATATGCGCGTCCAATCAATAATATATAGAGCAATAAATGCATGGCAAGCTGGAGAAATAGGTTATGACGAAGGTTTGCTTTCGCAAAGAACATTTAATCTGTTTTATCGAGATGCAAACATATTCATTAACCAAGCAAAAGAAGCTGGAACATTAGCTTTATGGAAACAAACTTTAGATGAAAATCCTGACTGGACTGACTCTATTGTGTTCCAACACCTCTATGATCTTATCAGTAATGCTGAAAGTATTGATTGATAGTGCATCCAAAGCTATCCTAGATAGCCGATATTTGTAGTATCGTCCGGGTATGAATATAAGGCAGCTCATAATAGCAGTCTTTGTCTTTCTAACCTGTTGCAGTACGCAATATGATACTTCAGCGCCTAGAGATGTTAACAATTATCTAATCCTAACTGAAAATGACTTTGGTAAAATAATATGTACATACCGTAATGGAGCCATGATTCAAATTGAAAATAATGATATTTGCCCAGTTTCTCTATGAGTATCAAGAATGAACAAACTAGAACAGATGCTAAACTCTTAACCTAACTACCCATTTAAGGGGCTTAATTATGAATATAACAAAACCAACTGCGTGGCTTATAGGAGTAATTGTAGTACTAATAGTTATCATAATTTCAGGCGCGGAGATTCGCATAGAAATTGGCGGTGATGATTCCGACGAAACTGCATTAGTGACGCAAACTTATGCTAGCGAGACCTCTGGTAGCGGCCTATGTTGATTGCTTTGATATTGGTATTGGCTATTTGGGAGTTATATTGGACATCCAAGGCGTGTTGGAAAGCAGCCAAGAGCGATGAGTGGAATTGGTTCATATTCATGATGGCGATTAGCCTTCTTGGGTTACCTGAAATGTATTATCTCTATATTAGAAAAGCCGATGTCTCGTAATGAACAAACTACTAACAACAATAATCCTACTCTGCTTTTCTGTTGCTGCTAACGCGAATCGTCAGTCATCACTTTTAATAACTAAGAACCGTCACAACAGCAATGAGAAAAATTGCTGCCGGTGCGAGAAAGCGCATGATGAAAAGCCAGGTTTGGTAGCCGAATGAATCACCCATGCCTAATTCTTCTCTGGTTGCTTCTTTCGACATGACCCAGCCAACAAAGATCGCGATAAAGAAAGCACTAAGTAGCATTAAGTTATTAACAACAAAGAAATCAATAATGCGGAAGATGGTTGAGCCTTTGAACATGGGAATGAAATTCAATGGCGTAAAGTCTGACCAGATGTTGTGAGAAAACACCGAACCTAATCCGACAAACCAGGCAACACCACCGGCCATCAGTGTCATCCGCTTGCGTGTAGCTCCAGGCCGCTCAACTAATCGGGAAACCAATGATTCCATCATTGAGATGGAAGTACTCAAAGCCGCAAACAAGACCAACAGTAAAAATAGCGTGCCGATAATTTGACCGCCGGGCATTTGTCCTAGCGCAACAGGCAGAGTAACAAAGATTAATCCTGGTCCTGATGCCGGTTCCATGGCAAAAGCAAACACGATAGGAAAGATTGCCAGCCCTGCCAACATGTCCACGGAAACATTTGCTCCGACAATGGCAAAAGCATTTCGCGGTATGGATGCTGCTTTATCCATGTAGCTGCCGTAGTTCATGACACCACCGCCGCCAACACTTAAAGAGAAAAAAGCCTGGCCTAAAGCCAATAGAACAACATCGTTATTGACTCGACTGAAATCAGGCACGAACATAAAACGTAATGCAGCAGATAGGTCACCTGCAAGTGCTGCATACAAAACCAGAATCAGCAAGATGATAAACAATGCCGGCATCATGATGTTTATGGTTTTTTCTAAACCATTGAGTACACCACGGGCCACTACCCACATGGTCAATGCCATGAACACGCCGTGCCAGAAGGTCATTCCTAATGGAGACACTTGTGTGTCGTCGAAAAGTTGTACCGATTCTTCTGCGGTAATACCGACGAATCCACCTGACAAAGAATGCGGAAGATAGGCCAACACCCAACCGGCGATTACACTAAAGAAGGTGAGGGCGAGAAAGGCGACTCCAATTGCTAGCCAACCGAGTAGCTTCCACTTCTCACTACGACCCTCCGCCACAGCCAATGCCCGCGTACTGCCAGCAGGGCTATGTCCACCGCGGCGTCCAATACAAATCATTGCGATGACACAAGGAATACCAAGAAAAACTATGAAAAGGAAATAGAGAAGAATAAAGGCGCCCCCACCATTTTCACCTGCCATAAAGGTGAAGCGCCAGATATTACCTAGGCCAACGGCGCTACCCATTGCCGCAAAAATAAATCCCATGCGAGTAGCGAATTTAACGCCGGGTTCGGCCAAGCTAAAACTCCCTATTTATTCTTTTATATGAGGTTGTGAATTACAAACCGAATACGCGTTTCGCGTTCAGGTTTCTAATTGCCTCACAATCGTTCTCAGACAAAGTTGAAGTGTTATGTTTTGCGCCTTCAATATCGAAAACCTGATGGGGCCAGTCCGTTCCAAACATTACCTGACTGCTTCCAACTATTGAAACCAGGTATTCCAATGCGCGAGGGTCGTAGGTGATGCAGTCGTAATAAATGTGCTGTAGATAACACGTTGGTTTTTGCTGCATTAAACGACGCTCAGAAATTTCCACTTCATCACCTTTTTCGAAGCGACCAACTAAATAAGGAAGTGCAGCACCACCATGAGAGGCAATCATCTTTAAGTTGGGGTACTTGTCAAAGAATCCATGAAACATCATGCGAGTGATGGCCAGGGTGGTATCAAACATAAAACCCACCGACCAACTTAAATCGAACTCACCCATGTCTAAAACTTTTGCACCAGGAGGGTCGGTAGGATGCAATAACACCGGCAAAGCTTTGTCGTCGATGGCCTGCCAGATCGGCGCGAAAAATTCATCATTGAGACTGCGCCCGTCAATGTTAGCCAGCACCATCACGCCAACAGCCCCGTTTGCGCAAGTCCGTTCCAATTCTTCTATCGCTTTATCGGGATATTGCCAAGGCAGGGAAGTAAACCAACGAATACGATCGGGGTATTTTGCTTGCGCTTCCGCCGTGGAGTCATTAGCTTCCTGCGCCGCTCTGCAACTGACTTCTTCGGTACCCCAAAACACACTTGGTGCAGTGAGGGAGACGATGGAGATGTCTATGCCAGCTTCGTCCATGACCTTAATGCGCAAGTCATAGTCAAAATGGCCTGCTTGCGGAATGGAGACTGGTGTGTCTCCACGGAAAATTTCTTTTTGTCCATCTGGTCGCAGTCGCAGGTGATAGTCGCCACCCTGTTCTTGCAGAATCTCCAACCATCGGCGGGTATAGATGTGTGTGTGTATGTCGATTAGCATGCGAGCAATGTAGCAGGGAAACGGCAATCAGACTACGAAAACAGGGAGTTTCCGGAGATTTAACTCCAATATCCCATTTCGGCTGCTTCAATCATAGTGTTGGAGATATTTAGAAGGTTTTAGATGTGTTTAAATGAATGACTGGTACCAGCGGGCGGACTCGAACCGCCACGCCCGTGAAGGCAATGGATTTTGAATCCATCGTGTCTACCAATTTCACCACGCTGGCAGCATTCAATTATAAAAAATAGTCCCAGATTCAATTCCCAGAGGACCTGAGCTATACCTCCGCAGAGTCTTTTAGTATTCTGAGGCTACGCGGGTCGGCATTATACCAATTGCGAATTGTAGCGCAATGAAACCTGCCTGCAGTTCCTAACTAAGCAAATAGTAACCCCCAACGCTTTATCCTTTATAACTATTTCTATAGGCTTCGTTCTCGATAATTCAGACGATACTACCATCTATGAAAGTAAGTGAATTTTCTTACGAATTACCAGACGAGTTGATTGCTGACTACCCAGCTGGCGCTCGTAGCTCCAGCCGTTTACTGTGTCTTAATTCTGTTTCTGGTGAAATGGCACACAAGTATTTTACTGATTTATTGAATTATTTGAGGCCAAATGACTTGTTGGTTTTCAATAATACGAAAGTTATTCCTGCCAGGTTTTTTGGCGAAAAGGAGACAGGAGGAAAGATAGAAATCTTGGTCGAACGGATAATGTCCGACAATTGCTTATTGGCTCAGATTAAAGCGAGTAAATCCCCCAAAATCGGCAGTAAATTGTTTTTTTACGCTAAGAATACTGAGCAGCCCGAGGATTCTCTTGTTGCTACCGTGCTAGATCTAGAAGAGGGTTTCTTTAAAATTCAGTTCGGCAGCGAGATTAGTCTTAGTCAATCATTATTTCCCCATGGTTATATGCCGCTACCGCCTTACATTAGAAGGCAAGAGGAAGCGTTAGATCTAAACCGCTATCAGACAATTTATGCAACTAAAGAAGGTGCAGTGGCTGCTCCTACAGCGGGGTTGCATTTTGACCGGTCACTGATATCGAATCTTGTTGGGAATGGCATTAATACAGCTTTTCTTACGCTCCATGTTGGCGCGGGAACTTTTCAGCCGGTTAGAGTTAAAAATTTGGAAGAACATCGAATGCATAGAGAGTTTATTGAGTTAGACGCTTCTGTCTGTAATAAAGTGGAGCAATGCAGAGAGAAAGGGGGAAGAGTAATTGCTGTAGGTACAACAAGCGTTCGATGTTTAGAAAGTGCGGTAGAGGATGGCAGACTAAAGGCGACTCGAAAAGAGACGGCTATTTTTATTTATCCGGGGTATAAGTTTCAAATAGTCGACGCAATGATTACCAATTTTCATTTGCCGGAATCTACATTGCTCATGTTGGTAAGTGCGTTTAGCTCAAAAAAAGTTATACTTGATGCTTATGCAGAAGCTATTCGGCAGCGCTACCGATTTTTTAGTTATGGCGACGCTATGTTTATTTACTAAATAGTATTGAGAGAACTATCGTATATCGGAGATCTTTGATTCTAAGCTGTAAGACAGCATCTCATCCCGAAGGATATTCTGATATACTACCCGGCTCTGTATCAGATTCATTCAAACCGCTTAATTTTTAAAACTATAGAAGGACTTTTAGATAATGAAAGCACCCGTGCGCGTTGCTGTCACCGGAGCAGCAGGACAAATTAGTTATTCGCTCTTATTTAGATTGGCAGCTGGAGAAATGCTGGGTACTGATCAGCCCATTATTCTTCAGTTACTTGAGATTACCCCTGCTTTGGAAGCGTTACAGGGCACTGTGATGGAAATCGAAGATTGTGCTTTTCCATTGGTTGCAGGAATCGTGCAAAGCGATAATCCTGAAGTGGCATTTAAAGATGCAGATTATTGTGTGCTGGTAGGCGCCAGGCCGCGCGGACCTGGAATGGAGCGCAAAGATCTGCTTGAAGCGAATGCTCAAATTTTTTCTTTACAAGGCAATGCTATAAATAAAGTAGCTAGCCGTGACGTTAAAGTTCTGGTTGTAGGTAATCCGGCGAATACCAACGCGTTGATCGCCTATCGCAATGCTCCAGATTTGGAACCCGGTCAATTTACCGCCATGACGCGTCTGGATCACAATCGCGCGATTGCGCAACTTGCGAACAAGACCGAAAATCATAATACCGATATCAATGGCATGATTATTTGGGGAAATCATTCAGCTACTCAATACCCAGACCTTCATCATTGCTCTGTTGGCGGCACGAATGCCTATGAACTGGTGAAGCAAGCTTGGGTTTCTAATGAATTTATTCCTACTGTGCAACAGCGCGGGGCAGCTATTATTAAGGCGCGAGGCCTATCAAGTGCCGCTTCTGCCGCAAATGCTGCAATAGAACACATGCGGGATTGGGCTCTAGGGACTGACGGAAAGATAGTAAGTATGGGAATATACAGCGATGGGAGTTATGGCATCGAAGAAGGATTGATCTACTCTTTCCCTGTAACCTGCGTAGATGGGCGTTATGAAATTGTCCAAGGTTTAGGTATAAACGATTTTAGTCGAGGACTCATGTCTGAGACAGAGCAGGAGTTGAAGGGCGAAAGAGATGCGATAGCTGGGTTACTCCCGTGAATAGCTAATTCGGCTTGAAGGATTTGTGATACAAGTCAGCATTTGTATGCAGGCTAAGAAAAGCACAAATTATTTTGGGGTATAGGACTAACTATGAGTTTTGCCTCTCTTACTAGAATCAGACGAAATCAATTCTGGGTTTTCCAGTTTGTAGGTTGGGCTGGCGTTGTCGTAATACTCCTTTTGTTAAGTCTTTTATTTAATCCGCCCACCACCGGATACTTGATTCCACTTGCATCTGTATATGTAAGCAGCGCAGTGGTCGCTGTAATTTTAACCTCGGTTCTTCGTCTTCTTTATCGTCTCGCTTGGAATAGGGGATTCATACTGCGTTTTTTATTGCTGGGTTTGGCTCTTTACTCGCGGCCGTATTTTGGCAGCTAACTTTGGACTTTTTAGAGCTCTTTTTTTTAGACACCGAATCCATCAATACTGCATGGTAGCCGGTCAGCCAGCAACTGATTTGGTCGAAGCTTCTTGGATTGTCGAAAACTTAATCCCCACCGTGCAACAGCGAGGGGCAGCCATTATTAAGGCCAGGGGTTTATCCAGCGCGGCTTCTGCAGTCAATGCAACTATAGAGCATATGCGTGATTGGGTGAGTGGAACAAATGGGGGGATGGTTAGTATGGGAATATATAGTGATGGAAGTTACGATGTTGAGGAGGGGCTGGTATTCTCTTTTCCAGTTACTTGTGAGGGAAGAAGTAACTCGGTGGTTAAAGGGCTTTCAATTAACGATCTGAGTCGAGAGCTAATCAAAAAAACCGAAGTAGAGCTTAAGGAAGAGAAAGAATGGGTTTCAGCTTTGTTACCGTAGAGATTTCAATGCAAGTGCTATCGGATTATCCTACAAAAGATGAAAAATAATGCTTTGGCGGTGATAAGAGGCAATCCGTTTTGGTCTTACCAGATAGCGGGTTGGTCGATTTGGTTTAGCCTTTTGGTTGCGGGCACCTTTGCTTTTGAACCAAACAGTTATCTTTTTGCCCGCTCTGTAAGTTATTTCTCCATAGCGGCTCTTGGATTCATATTATCCTCAGGGCTTCGGTATTTGTTTAATCTTGTATCTGGGTTTCGCCTCATAGTTCGCTCATTGATGTGTTTGCTATCTATTTCTATAGCCTCGGTATTGTGGCCAGTTTTAATTGTTACTGCTGGGCGAATGGTTTCCCTAGATTGGGCGGGGCTCGCGAGTTCTGGAGTAATTCCTCAGGAACCATTCGATGCTATTTTAGATCTAACGTATCCCGTTTTTTTCATATGGGGAGGGCTTTATTTTGTTATCAAATTAATGCTACTTCTCCAGTTAGAGCGGGAAAAGGTATTACGGTCTGAAGCTCTAGCCCATGAAGCTCAATTATTAATGTTGCGTTACCAACTCAATCCACATTTTTTGTTTAACACGCTGAACGCTATTTCGACGCTTGTCCTCTCCAAGACAACTGATCAAGCGAATGAAATGGTGACAAAGTTAAGTAAGTTTCTTCGATACTCTCTCGATCACTCTCCCTTAGATCGGGTAAGCCTGGCTCATGAGCTAGAGACTTCTAAACTTTATTTGGATATCGAGAAAGTTCGTTTTGCAGAGCGCTTAAAATTACAGTTCGATATAGAAGTGAGCGCACAAGTGGCATTAGTGCCAACAATGCTGCTGCAGCCGATTATCGAAAATTCAATTAAACATGGTATTACTAAGGTCGAATCTGGAGGTACGATTAGTATAAGAGCTCGCGAAAACGGGAATTTTTTGACTCTTGATGTCACCGATGACGGTCCTGGATTACCTGAGGAAGACGCTGAGGCAAGATTGTCTCTTTCCAAAGGAGTAGGTATCAGTAATATTAGGAACCGTTTGAAAGAAATTTACGGAAATGACCATAAATTAGTGTTTGCAAATACCAAGCCCAGGGGCCTTAAAGTTACAGTGGTAATTCCTTATGAATCAGAGTGAATCAAAAAAATTGAAAGCAATTATTGTTGATGATGAAGAGTTGGCGCGACAAGGGCTGTCTATGCGCATTGAGCAATATGAAGACCTTGAAATCGTAGCAGAGTGCCGGAATGGGAAAGAGGCTATTGCTGCCATAATAGAGCATGAGCCAGATGTCGTATTTCTCGATATTCAAATGCCAGGTATGACTGGCTTTGAAGTAATCAATGAAGTGCAAAGCGATGTTATGCCAATGGTAATTTTCGTGACAGCTTACGATGCTTTTGCGATAGATGCATTTAAAGTGCATGCAATCGATTATTTGTTAAAGCCTGTTGAAGGAGAGCGTTTGGCAAGAGCCATCGATCGCACTAAACAGCAAAGGGAGCAAAAAATTGCTGTTCCTGAGAAGCAGAAATTACTGGAGCTCGCAGTAAGCCTTACTGGGAAGTCGGCTTCGGCTATTGGAGAGCTGCTTGATAGTGAGGAAGACATTGTCGATCGCGCTGATCGTCTTGCAATAAAGGATGGGTCGTCAATTACATTCGTGCCGGTTAAGGATATCGATTGGATCGATGCGGCTGGAGACTACATGTGTGTGCATGCGAAAAATGAAACTCATATCATGCGCACAACCATGAAGGAACTAGAAGCCAAACTCGACCCTTCGATTTTTCAAAGAGTGCACCGATCCACTATCGTAAATACAGAGCGAGTGGAAAAGGTCTCATCCCATATCAATGGTGAATTTCATTTAACCCTGAGTTGTGGTTCATCATTAAAGATGAGTAGATCTTACAAAGGGAAAGTTAAACACTTTTTTTAGTTATTTGTGCTGTATATGGTTCAGTGGAAGTTCTGTAGAATTTATGACTTCTCGCAAAATGAAGCTGGAATGCACATCAGTAACCCCCTCAATGCGAGTAATTTTGTTCAATAAGAACTCTTGATAATACTCCATGTCTGGTACAACAACTTTTAATTGGTAGTCTGCTGACAGACCTGTGATTAGTAGGCATTCAATTACCTCGGGATAGCTTTTCACCTTTTCTTCAAAAATTTCGAATCGATCTGGTGTGTGTCTATCCATGCTTATTTGGATTAGAGCGGTAAGTTTTAATTCTAGTTTGGAAGCATTTAGCAATGTTACCTGTCGATCAATAATTCCCAGGTCCCTCAACTGTTTTACTCGTCTAGCGCAAGGTGTTGGTGAAAGACCTATTGCCTCTGCCAGTTCTAAGTTAGAGATAGCTCCATTTTTCTGCAACTTCTGCAGGATGCGGGTATCCAACTTATCTAGAATCATAAGAATTTTGATTTAAATTAGATAGAAAATCTTATGATATAATTAAATTTAGAGAAAATAAACACAAATTAAATATAATATAGTTATCTTAACTAAGAAACACTTAATTTAATAGAATAAGTGTGTAGAATAACTACAGATATTTTACTATAGTTCTGATACCCGAGCTGGCGGCTTGGATAAGGGTTAAACAGGCCCAAGCCCCGCGACAGCAACCTCAAAAAGGTCGGAGCAATAAGGTCAAATGGATAAGCACTTCTGTAGTGCAAGCATTATGGTCTGGGAGCCCGCGTAAGAATCTGCTTGCGTTGGCAAAGCTAGGAGCAATCTGATGGATAGAAATCGATTCGATCATAGAAAGTACAAACCCTTTCAACAGATCGATATTAGTGATCGTACGTGGCCGGCCAATGTGATTAAAGAAGCGCCGACTTGGTGTAGCGTTGATCTGCGTGACGGAAATCAGGCATTGATTGAGCCTATGTCTGTTTCCCAGAAAAAAAAGATGTTTAGCCTGTTAGTTGAAGTTGGTTTCAAGGAAATTGAAGTTGGATTTCCCGCAGCTTCGCAGCCTGATTTTGATTTCGTACGCAGTCTTATAGAAGAAAATAGAATTCCGGATGATGTCACCATCCAGGTATTGACTCAGGCCAGAGCCG
>Ga0315322_10004531_pt1 | contig 10692 bp, 8 predicted proteins | sample M110021515metaG_FD_203461 | JGI IMG/M metagenome (GOLD analysis project Ga0315322, IMG submission 203461) | Ammonia-oxidizing marine archaeal communities from Monterey Bay, California, United States - M1 100m 21515 | ecosystem: Environmental > Aquatic > Marine > Intertidal zone | place: USA... | reverse complement strand
CGTTCGCCAAGACAACGCGACCTAGAGTTCCAGTATTGCGTCGCTCGCTGAACAAACTGCCAAGCGCTTCGCGTGTTGTGACTTCGCCTTGGCTCAACGCCGCAGCTCCGATTGGATCGGTGCCGTTGCGCCGGAGCTAACAGGATCCGCTGTGCCGAACTCGTCCAAGACGTGCCTCATTTCAATAGGCGTGCACACCTCAGCACCGAGTTTCATCACCACAACGCCCGCGGCGGCATTCGCCAACCGCATGGCTTCGGGGCCACTGCAGCCAGCGGCGAGTCCAAGCGTGAAAGCCGCGGCAGCGGTGTCGCCGGCGCCTGTCACATCAACAACGGCTTGGGAACCGAACGCGGAGAGAAAGACGCCAGAAGCAGAATACCCCTCGCCAAACAGCGCCACTCCACTTTTTCCAAGAGTCACCAAAAGCTGACGGCACTCGGTTTGTGCGAGAACTTCGTGAGCGGCGGCACTAAGTTCTCGAGGATCCTCAAGTGCGTCTGCGTGCCGGCCCGTGGCTCGTGCCAGCTCGTCGCGATTCGGCGTCATCGCGGTCAACCCACGAAAGCGCGAGAACGAAAGGCGCGGGTCCAAGACCACTGGCACATTGCTCTTCTTTTGAAAGGCGGCTACCGCGCTCGCGAGTTCGTCGTCGCAAAATCCATAGGCGTAGTCCGAGAGAATCAGCGCATCGACCTGTCCTGCAAGCGCAAGGAGTCGGTCGTGTAATCGCTCTCGAGTCGCCGAGGGCGCGGGCCCTTTAGGCTCTTTGTCCATCCGCAGAACTTGCTGCAGCGTGCGGTCGTGCTCTCCTGCGAGAACGCGTGTTTTTATTGGTGTGTCCCAGCCACGCACGACTTCGACACCAACGAGCCCTATGCCGTCGCTGCCCAGGCGGTCAATCAGCGCAAACCCAGCATCGTCGCGGCCCACACAACCGACTAGGTGTGTGCGCGCGCCAAGGCTGCGAGCGCTGCGTGCAGTGTTCGCGGCACCACCAGGCAGGATCTCCTCGCCCTCTTGCTTCAGAACCATCACGGGAGCTTCGCGTGATGGTCTCGTCGGCTTGGCATAGATGTAGCGGTCGGCGATCATGTCGCCGACAACCGCAACGGTCAGTCCGGAGAAATCGGGCAAGCTAGCTTGGGGCACTGTCATGGGTCGGGATTATAAAGGTATGGAATGTAGTGGACGCAAGTTCACTTCGGCAGTGCCGCCGCGGTCACCCAATCATCCACGCGCAGCTCTGCGCGCTCTTCGGCTAGGTAGTAGTCGTCCCTCACGCCCATAAACGCGTTAAATTTAATCGCGTAGTGCACCTCACCCGCTGCGGCTGCTGCCGCTGCTGCTTCGGCGTCAATACCGCGTACTTCCGGCTTAAAAAGCTCCCACTCGGACTCGCCCATAGCGAGCACTCGCTCCATAAGGGGCGCGTAGCGTGCGACTGCGGGTAGTGTCTTCTCGTCCACACCCCGAGCGACTGCCATCCGCGCATTCACGAACCACGGCAAGCACACAGCCAACTTGTCGATAAAGAGGTTTTCCTTCGCGCCGAAGTCCAAGCACGACGATTCAGTGAAGTCCGTCAAGCGCTCGACCTTCTCAGGGTCGATGAACCCACCATCCACCGAGAGCTTGAACGCCCCGGTCCCGGGGAATGGATAGAACATGGAACTGCGAAAACGACCGATCTCTAGGCGCGCCAAAAGGTCGACGGTCTCCCAGCGCTCCTCGTGTGTCTCGCCCGGCAACCCAACCATCACAAAACCCGAACTGTGCAGGCCCGCCGTCTCGGCAAGGCGTACCGTTTCGAAGATGTCGTTATCGCTCATCGGACGCTGCAAAACTTCCTTGCGCACGCGGGGCGAGCCGGATTCGATCCCCATTTTGAGGATCGTGCAGCCCGCACTCTTAAGTGCGTTGGCAACGCGCTCGTCGAGTTGCTTCACGTGCGCGTTTACGACAAACGGCACGTTGATCTCCGACTCCTCGTACGCCTTACAAAAATTCACCGCGTGCTCGACGTTCTGCGTAAACAGATCGTCGTCCATGATGAATGTATTCACGCGCTCGTAGCGATTCAGCAGGAAGCGCATCTCGTCTAGCACCTCTTCGGGATGCCGAAAGCGGAAGAAGTTGAGCTCGCGAACTGGTGCCTTAAGGTCGGCTCGATAGGTATCGATAACCTCGTGATTCAGGCAATAAGTGCACCTGTAGGGACATCCACGACTTGTGATCAATCCCGCCCAGCCGTTTTTCGAGTCCAAGATACGCTGCGTATCGAACAGCTCATAATCCGCCATGGGCATGATGGAAATGTTCGGAAACGGGCGCACGGGGTTGCGCTTCCAGTTGTCGGAGGTGCGCTCCGAGTAGTGCCTCGGGCGCGCGTTACTCTTCCAAGACAGAAAGTTCGAGCAGGAGGAGATCAGCTCGGCGTCACCGCCGTCTATGCGTTCGACAAGATCGACCATCGCATCCTCGCACTCCCCCACCGCGACGTGATCCCAAACGCCATCGCCCATGACCTGTTCGGGCACCATCGACGGGTGCACACCGCCGACGACGAATACGGGCGGGGTCTCGCCGAGCTCGTCATAGCGATTACGCAGCCAGGCCACTAAATCGCGCGCTTCGGCGTACTGCTGACTGAGTGTCGAGGCCGCCAACACGCCAGGATTCCAAGCGCGAATCTCGGCGAGAATCTCTTCCCGGGTCGGGACGGGAGGAAGGTTCTCGTTTAGGTTAACCAGTCTCGTTTCATGACCCGCCCTTTTCAAAAAGGCGGAGATCATCGCGAGTCCCTGGTTGAAGCCCATCTGGGTGTTCAAGTTTGGGTAGACGAAAAGGACGCGCATCGTAGTTCTGCTTAGGCAGTGAGTCCCTGCGGGACTACTCCGAAGCGCTCTCCAAAATCGAAGTTGTCGAACGGCCTTCTAACATGGGTGCAAGGACTACCCGCCCCCCGTGCTTTTCTACCCACTCGGAGCCGACGACACCTTTGTCGCGCCAGTCCTCGCCTTTGACAAGCACATCGGGTGTGACGCGTTCGATGATGTTTGCCGGTGTGTCCTCGTCAAAGTCCACCACCGCGTCGACCATTTCGAGAGCGGCCAAGACCTCCAGCCTATCGCCGATCGGGTTGACAGGTCGTGCTTTACCCTTCAAGCGACGCACGCTAGCGTCGCTATTGACACCGACGATCAAGACGTCGCCCTGGCTGCGCGAGAATCGCAAGTACTGTACATGGCCGGCGTGGATCAAGTCGAAGCAACCGTTCGTGAAGACGATTCGGCGACCTTCTGAGCGCCACTCGGCAAGCTGCGCATCCAGGTCGCCCGATGCATCGAGCACCTTGCCGCGGTTCACGCGACGGCGGCCGAGGGCGGCAAACAACTCCGAGCGCGTGACGGAGGCGGCACCGGCACGACCGACAACAATGCCCGCCGCGTGGTTCGCCAGTTCGACGGCTTGGCCAAGATCGAGCCCATCACCAAGCCCAAGCGCTAGGTGCGCAATCACGGTGTCGCCTGCGCCAACTACGTCGAAGACCTTCCTCGCCTCGGTCGGAGTACGGTGATCATTACCCTCGCAAGTGCGCCAAAAGATCCCTTCGGGCCCAAGAGTGATCACGATACTAGCGAGGTCCGCGGTGGCGATCAGTTCGTCCGCTCCACCTGGCAAATCTGTGAGCTGAGGTAGCGGGCGGCCAAGAGCCTCTTCCGCTTCCTTGCGGTTAGGCGTGACGAGTGTCGCGCCTTGATAGCGTGAAAAGTCGTTGCCTTTTGGGTCGACGAGCACAGGCACGCCGCGCTCTTTTGCGGTGGCGATCACTGCGGTAATCACTCGCTCGCATAGCAGGCCCTTCCCGTAGTCCGAGAGGATCACGGCGTCGGCGTTCGCAATGCTGGTGGGCAGCTTCTCGAGCATCTTCGAAAGTACTTCCCCTTCGAGCGCGCGCGTCTCCTCCCAGTCGACACGCAGCATCTGATTTACTCCGGAGACGAGGCGCGTCTTCTCGGTGGTCATGCGGTGCTCTTCCGTGAAGATACCCGAGGTCTCAACGTCAATATCTTCGAGCATCTGCAGGACACGCTTGCCGTGCTTGTCCGCCCCGACAACTGACAGCACCTCAACATCAGCTTCCATCGCACGCAAGTTCGCGCAAACGTTTCCGGCGCCACCCAATCGAATCTCTTCGTGACGCGCGGCCAGGACTGCGATTGGTGCTTCGGGTGAGATGCGGTTGACGTCACCGCTGATGTAACGGTCCAAGATCAAGTCGCCGACAATCAGCACGCGGGGGCGGCCGAGGTCATTCAAAATTGCGGAGAGCTCTTTGTTATTCATTTCGCGAATAGGGTTTGTATTCGGGACTTATTCTGAGCGCAGGTACAACCCGCCAGTTTGATTCAAGCGCTCAACATAGCTCGTTACGCCCTCTTCGAGAGTCAGGAACTCGTGTTCGCAACCCACCTCGCGCAGACGCGCTAGGTCGGCGCAAGTGTACGCCTGATACTTGCCTTCGAGTGTGGCGGGAAAAGGAACAGTCGCGATCTGTGCGCCGCCACCGGTGCCCTCCACCACGAGTTTCGCAAGGTCCAAGAACGAGCGCGCCTGGCCCGTCCCGCAGTTGTAGACGCCCGACACTTCGGGGTTCTCTAGCAGCCACAAGTTCATCGCAACGACGTCGTCGACGTGGATGAAGTCACGCACGAAGTCCTCCGAGCCTTCGAACAGGTTCAGTTCGCCCTTCTCGGCGATCTGCTTGTGAAAGTGGAAGATCACCGACGCCATGCGGCCCTTGTGATTCTCTTGCGGGCCGAAGACGTTAAAGTACCGCAGTCCCGCTACTTGACTCTCGACGCTGGGCAACAGGCGCCGCACGTATTGGTCGAACAAGAACTTTGAATAGGCGTAGACATTCAAGGGCGCCTCACACGCCGAGTCCTCGCGAAAGCCGCGCTCACCATCTCCATAAACCGACGCTGAAGACGCATAGAAGAATGGCGTCTCGGTATCCAAGCAGGCGTGGAGAGTCTCCTTCGATGACTCGTAGTTTGCCTCCATCATGTAGCGGCCATTGGCCTCCATCGTGTCCGAGCAAGCGCCCTGGTGAAAGACAGCCTCGGCACCTTCCTCGAGCAACACATTCCACGAGCCCTGTAAATCCCGCCAATCGATGAAGTCCGCGAAATCGAGCGAGTTCATTCCTAGGTGCTTCTCGCTGTTTTCCAGATCGTCGACAATGATAATGTCGTCGATGCCATTGCGGTTCAGACCGCGGACGAGGTTGCTGCCGATGAAGCCGGCGCCGCCGGTGACGATGTACATAACGAGGAAGAAGAGGGTGGCTCGGAAAGAGAGGCGCACAGGATAGTTGAAAGGGCCCCTAAACGCACCTTTTCAACTAGGGCAGGATCGAACCCACTTTGGCCTTTGCATGTGCCCATTGAATCCAAAGGCCCAGGCCGAGTGGAGGCACTACCTAGAAATCCCAACAAAAACCGTTCCAGCAACTCTGCAATGTCCTTTTGGAAAGAAATCGCATTATCTAAAATACGGCACCCAGATTATGTACGTTCTAGGTGCAAAGCCTCCATCGAAGTCGTTGAAGCCCCCCCTAATCCCTCCGACCCACCGTTTTGACTATGGCCATCTCCAAACTGCTCAGCGCCCTCGCATGTGTAGCATTTGCCCTTATCGCGGCACCCAAGGCACTCGCCAGCCCCGTTGCCGGTCCGAACGATCCTGTCCTCACGCTTTCCAAGTCTCTTTATCAGGTTTCGGACGTGGGTACGGCCACCATTACTGGTGTCCCCGGACACGAAGTCTGGCTGCTTACGGACAAGCACGCCGCAACGACGGTAATCCCGAGCCTTGGTACTTTCGATCTTGAGCTTGGGGCTACCCTGATGATCACCTCGATGGGCACCATTCCTCCCACGGGGATTCTAACCGGAACGTTTACCCCGGACTGCGCCTCCTTGGCCGCGCAAACGCCGACTTTCATCCAAGCAGTCAGTATAGACCCGAACCAAGGCCTGCCGCTCTTCGTGTCTAACTTGGACGTGCTCCGCATGGCCAAAGGCGACGAGTGCTTCAACTGCCCGAAGACGCCCATCGCGGACCCGGCTTTCGGCGCATCTCTCGCGGGTACGGCTGTTTATCTTCACGGCATAGGCAACGACTTTGTGTTTGCGCCAGGCGCCTCTTTTGCCGAGTACGGCGATGGCACCGCGCGCCTCACTGGCGAGATCTTTCGCCCATCTGCTCCGACCGAGCGCTTCCTATTCGACACCCTGTTCCAGGGGCGCGTCGGTCCAGGCGAGGCGAGCTACCCACCCCCCACCAGCCCTAAAATGGAGCTTGTCCCCGCAGCTTATTATCCTCTGGGTGGACCTATCGACACGGACACCTGGCACTACTACCCGACCTTCACCGGTCTACTGCTCGGACTTGACGATTTCCAAGGCGGCGTCATCAACATCGGCCGCATGGGTCCTTCCTTCCAGGTCGGCGAAGGCGCGAACGGCAAGGATATCACCCTTGGCGGCTCGGCGTGGATGACTGTCGCCGTTGTCGCGCAGCCCACCTCTACCACTTGGAGCGCCAGCGGTGGCGGCGACATCAATATCTCGATCGGCGATTGCCCCCCCTTGAGCACTACCATTTGCGTTACGGCCGCGACCGTCGACATGCACTCTCCACAGCAAGGCCTCGCACCTCATGCTGTCGTGATGTTCCAAATGGGCGGGATGGCGCAAAAGTTCCTCTTCGCTGGCAGCGGCGGTAACTACACCGAGTTCCCCGACGGCACCGCTCGTCTAAAAGGATTGTTGATTCACGACACCAACCCGTTGGACCAGTGGGAGATCGATGTGACCTTCAGCGGCCGTATCGACTCCGGCGATCCCATGAATCCGCCCCCGGGCAGCCCGCATTTCGAGCTTCTTCCCACCGCATACATCTGGAACGGTGGCCCCATTGACCCCGCTTTGTGGCACTACTACACGGACTTCTCAGGCACCCTCAAAGGCATGGCCGCTCTACAGGGCGCAGATGTTCTGATCACCCGCCGCGGTCCCGCCTTTCAAGTTGGCGACGGTGCAAACGGCAAAAACATCAACGACGGCGGCTCGGCTTGGACTTGGTACGACGTTATCAACCAGCCGCGAAAAAGCCCGCCCCTTCCTCTCCACACTGATGGCGACATCAATGTGGACTTTGTGCCATGCATACAGCCGTAACGATCGTTCAGGTAATCCATGCGGGCCCCGCTCTCCTTCGTGGGGAGCGGGGCCCGCTTTGATTTCAAGAGCCCGCTATCAGCGCAACCTGCTTAGTGAAAAGCCAGGTCCGGGTCAGGACTCAAAAAGATCCAAAACGCAGATCGGGGGCCGCCCAATACGCGCCTCTGTCACTGTCAAAACGATTGGGCGCTCCATCAAAATAGGCGAGGAAGCCATCGCGACCAAGTGCGCCTCGTCGCTTGCATTTGCATCCAACCCCGCATCAGCGTACTCCGCTTGTCCGCTGCGTACCCACTCGCGCGGTTTCTTGGCCAAGCGCGCGCCAACTTCCGTGAGCTCACCCACGCTTAGCGGTTGTTCCAAATACAAGCGCACACCAAATTTGATGCCCGCCTGCTCCAGCACGGCGTGAGTTGCGCGACTTTTGGAGCAGTTCGGGTTGTGCAGCAGGAGCACTTCGCGCTCCGCAGTGGGAAGGTTTTGGGGCAAGTCCTGGCCTACGTTTTCATTGCTGGGCGTATTCATAGCGCGGAAGGTTACTCAAATTGGCGCGTTCGAACTATGCCAATCCGGCCTCAGCCTGCGCGCCGCGATAGCGGTCGTGCAACCAGAAGTACTGATCTGATTCTTCTAGGATCATCGCTTCGAGCTTTTGATTCACGGCCGTGCAAATTTCCTCGGCGGACTTACCAGCAACGTCATCTGGCAATAAAACATCATGGGCTCGGAAGCGCCAGCGTAGGTCCTTTGGGGTCTTATAGGCCGCAACGAAGACTACGGGGCAACGCAGGCGGCGTAACAGCACGCCAGCACTGCGGTCACAGCGTGCGTTACGACCAAAAAATGGAGCCATGACTGGACGCGTGCGGGCACGCTGGTCGAGCAACATGCCTAGTGTACCTCCACCTTGGACGACTTTAGAAGCGAACTGCATTGCACCTCGGCGAGGCAGGAGCCTCATCCCCCAGCTTTCTCGTAAACGCTGGAATTCGACCGACAACGGGTAGTTTCGAGGTGGTTTACTAATGACATATAATGGGCTGTATCCAACGGCCGTGACGATGCGTGCCGCCATTTCCCAGTCTCCACAGTGTCCCGACACAACCACGCATCCCTTGCCAAGTACGGCTCGAGCAGCCGGCGACAAATCAACCTCGACGTGCTCGAGTAGCTGCTCGCTTGAACACTCTGCGCCGAATCTTCGATCGAATCTTTGCGCGTCGATGGCGACATGGAAAAGGTGCTCGTAGGCACGCGTTACGCGACGCTCGATTTCGGCATCGCTAAGTCCTTGTCCCTGATGCTCGTTGAGAGCTTGCCGTAAGAGGATGCGCGCGGCTCTCGCGTGGCCACGATCGAGGCGTTTGCCGACTTGCGCAAAACACTTCGCGAAGCCATTGAGCATAAATTTTGGAAACACGGAAAAGACGGTCATGGACGATTGGTACAGCGCGTACTGCGCGATAGCCATCGGCCCCTTTTGATTCCCTTCGACCAATTGTCGAGGCACGGGCCAAACAGACCCACCGGAGCCGTCTTCTTCCGTGCGCTGGAGCGCGCTGCGCTCTTCGGGATTAGCCATGAAGACCCTCGTGCAAGCTATCGAGCTGTAAGTTGATTTTGCCCTCTGGCAGACCTTGGAGAAGCGCGGTGAGTACGTCTTCGCCGCGGCTCAACTCGAACTCGATATCCAAGACCCAAACTTCACTCTCATCACAGCCAAGCGCCTGGGGCCCTAGTCTGAAGATCTTCACTGCGTCTTTGGCCGTCGTGAGAATCCGGCGAGGCGCACCTTCCACACCACCTAGCCCCTTGAGGTCGCCCTCTTGGTACTCGTAGTGATCGGCGAATGCGCGGTGCTCACCGACTAGGGCACCCAAGCCTTCAAGGCTTGATTGGAAGTTCTCTGGATTGCCAATCGCGCTGACGGCATCGATCTCTTGGCCCTTTAACGAGGAGAGTGGTGCCGCATCCCCCTTGCCAAACAAGCCCCGCAATCCGCACGGCGTAGCTTGGGACAAGAGGCGCGGTACGTCAGGCGCTAAGCACTCCAGCTCAGCTTCGAGCGCGGTCAGTATCGTATCTGCGACTTGGTCGGTGCGCGTGATCACGATCGCGTTCGCTCGCCCCAGCGCGGCTCCCGACTCGCGCAATAGGCCGCGCGGTAGGAACGCTTGCACGGGTGTGTTGTTCTTCCCTTCCACAGGCACAGGTAATCCCCAAGGACGCGTCGCATCGATCAGGACTAAGTCCAAGTCGCGCGCGAGGCGTCGATGCTGAAAGCCGTCGTCCATAACAACGACACCCGCACCTTGCTCCATCAAGAGTTGCACGCCTTGGATGCGATCGGCCATCGCAACTCGCGGCAAGTCTCCTAGTAACTCTTCGTACAGGCGCGCCTCGTCCGAACTCGCCCCACTCACTCCCGCCTTGCCGTAACCGCGGGACAATATGCCGGGGCGCTTCCCCGACATTTGCAAGCGTTTCGCAAGCCACACGACCATTGGGGTTTTGCCCGTCCCGCCAGCGCTGATGTTCCCAACGCAAATAACGGGGACCTCGCAACGGTGCGATGGAAGGACGCCCTTGTCGTAAAGCTTGCCCCGCAACTTTGAAATCGCGCCGAACAGGATTGCCGGCACATGTAATAACTCGATCAATCCGCCGCGCTCTGCAATCAACTGCTCGGGCCGACGGCGCCTGTTCGAGTTCCCTTGCAATTGCTGTTTAGGGCTAGGATTCATTAGAGATACCCTAAATCAGCCAAACGCTGAAGAAGTTCATCGCTCAGTTGAGTTGCCTCGGGCTTCCGATCGGGCTGAAAGACCTCCTCGTTGCGAAGCAGTTTGGCCCGCAACTCGGATTCGAGCTTCCTAACGACATCGGGTAGCTCTTCTGCACGATTGTGCTTCTCGCTAGGGTCATCGCTCAAATGGAACAGCTGGACACGCTCGGGATGGCCCGCTCCCCCCTCCTGACGAATCAGCTTCCAATCGCCGCTCACAAGCATCTCGCGCCGGCGCGCCTGCCGCAAGTCGTCAAAATAAATCGTATGAGCTAGCGAGGGCTCGTATTCCGAGACTTCCCTCTTCAAAGAACCCTCTAGGGCGAATGGCTGTCCGTGAAAGTTGGGTGCGACACCAGTTAGACGGAGCAGCGTCGCGCCCAGATCGCGAAGCCCTTGCGGCCGTTGCTCTTCACCTGTCGCAAAAACGAGCCCGGTATCTATACCACTCCGAATCACAAGTGGAACGCGCAACAGCTCGTCGTACATCTTGTATTGATGTGCGAGGTCGCCGTGATCACCAAACTCCTCGCCGTGATCCGCGGTGATCACAAGTACCACATCGTCTTGCAAGGAGCGCGAGCCGAACTCGCCCCAAAGATCGCGCAGAAGCTGGTCCTGGTACTTGATCTCTGCGTCGTACCGACTGGCTAA
>Ga0315322_10004530_pt1 | contig 10694 bp, 8 predicted proteins | sample M110021515metaG_FD_203461 | JGI IMG/M metagenome (GOLD analysis project Ga0315322, IMG submission 203461) | Ammonia-oxidizing marine archaeal communities from Monterey Bay, California, United States - M1 100m 21515 | ecosystem: Environmental > Aquatic > Marine > Intertidal zone | place: USA... | reverse complement strand
TCCGTTTATCGATGGCGGCGCATTAGCCCGAGGTTGCAATCGCATGGCTTGGGCTCCCGATGGTAGTCTCTATGTCGGGCACACCAAGCACACTTGGGCTGGTGGCGAGGGGATTTCCCGCGTTGAATGGAATGGCGAAGATCCTTTCGAGGTCGCTTCGATGAAGCTAATGAAGGATGGTTTTCGTTTTAGCTTTACCAAGCCGGTTGACCGAAAGATTGCCGGAGATCCTGCGAATTGGCCGTTTAAGCGCTACTACTATCAATACCACAAATCCTATGGCTCTCCGCAAACTGAGGTCACTCCGGTTGAGGTTGAATCGGTTGAGGTTTCCAAGAACGGTAAAACGGTCATGGTTCGTCTGAAGGAGTTGAAGGCCTGGCACATTCACGAAGTGAACATCAGGGGCCTGAAATCGGCGGATGGAACGTCACTGGCTAATGCCTATCTGGCCTATACTCTGAATCGCTTGCTTGAGAATACGCCACCAGATCCTCTTCATGTGAGTGGGAAAGCCTCGCCGAAAAGAGCTCCTCAAGGAAAGCCGGTTAAAGTGATTGATCCGATTGGGACAGTTTATCAGGCCGAGGATGCCAAACGCCGTGGGGTGGGGCTCGCAACTGGACATGGCGGATTTACCGGGAGAAATTATGCTGATTTTGGGGAGGGAGAGCAGTCAATCGAGTGGGCCGTTAAAAGCGCCAAGACCGGGCAGGGTAAGATTCTTATTCGTTACGCTCTGGCCGCAAGTAAGCGTCCGCTCAAGTTGATCGTGAATGGAAAAAACGCCGGTATTTTGCCATTTCCTCCCACCGGGGATTGGAAAAAGTGGGGTGATCTGACCAGTCCGGTGACCTTGAAGAAGGGGGAGAACAAAATCGTCCTCCAAACGAATGGTGCCAGTGGAGGGAACATCGATCATCTTCAGGTGGTTGAGCCGTAGTGCCGGGCTGGAGCTCGGCGTTCCCCGGGAATAATCCTTGTTCTCGATGAGCGATTTATCATTGTTGGGGAATGATGTGTGTCCGTCTTGCTGGTTTGTTTGCTGCCCTCTCGTTTGGTAGCGCCTTGGGCGCGAAGCCCAACATTATCATGATCATGGCCGATGACATGGGCTATGAAACGGTGGGGTCGAATGGGTGTGAGGACTACAAGACACCAAATATTGACAAGATGGCAAAGAGCGGAATGCGTTTCACCAATGCCTTTGCTAATCCGATTTGTACTCCTTCGCGGGTGAAATTGATGACGGGGAAATTCAACGTTCGGAATTACACCCAGTTTGGCTACCTCGATCATGATCAGAAAACCTTCGGAAATTACTTTCGCGATGCGGGATATAAGACCTGCATCTCGGGAAAGTGGCAACTGGGGAATGGAAATGAAGGGCCCTCGCATTTTGGTTTCGATCAATCCTGCCTCTGGCAATTGAAGAAGGGAAATAGCCATAAGATTAACGGGAAGAGTTACGATAGTCGTCACACCAGCCCGGATCTGACCATCAACGGAGAATACAAGGAGTTTCGAAATGGTGAGTTTGGTCCGGATGTTTGTGTTGATTTCATCGAGAAATTTCTCGGGGAAAACAAAGATGATCCTTTCTTTGTATATTATCCCATGATTCTCCCGCATTGCCCTTTCATTCCGACTCCGGGGACCCCGGATTACGATCCCAAGTCACCGGGGAGTCCTTCGTATAAAGGAAACGCGAAGTATTTTAAAAACATGGTCGAACACGTCGATCAGTTGGTGGGACGTATCGTTTCCAAGGTTGATGCTCTGGGACTATCCGAAAACACTTTGATCGTGTTTACGGGTGATAATGGCACGGATTCGCCGGTTGTGACGTCGTGGAAGGGAAAGAAGATCGCAGGAGGCAAAGGGAAGGGGAATGATGACAGCGGAGTGCGCACGCCATTCTTTGTGACGATGCCGGGGACGGTTCAGGCGGGGAAGGTGAGCGATGAGTTGGTTGATTTTTCCGACCTGTTGCCGACCTTCTGTGAGCTGGCTAAGATTGATTTCTCTGCCGATAAGAATCTCGATGGGGTTAGCTTGTTGCCAAGCTTAACGGGTAAAGGGGAGCGTGAAAAACCATGGTCCTATTTGTTCTACAGTCGGAATGATGGTTCCAGGCAAGCTTCCTCGGTGGTGGTGCGGAATGCCACGCATCTGGTTTTTCGAAAAGGTGGTCCGACGAAGGAGGTGCAGAGTTTTAACTGTGCGACTCCTTTTGAAAGGAAGCTTCATGAAGTGCAGGACCAGAGTGAGGAGGATCGCAAGGTATACGCCGAGCTGACCAAGGTGATGACGGATTACGATGCTCGTTTTCAAAGTGAACTAAGCGAGGAAGCGGTGGCGAAGTGGCAGAAGAAGAGGAAGAAAAACTAGGAGTCCGGCGCTTCCAAAATTTCACGATACGACAGAGCGATGCAGATGTGATTCAAGCTGATCCTTTTTTCATTGTTGGTTTTGGGGCCGGTTTCGGCAGCCAAACAAAATTCCGTCGTCATCTTTATCGATGACATGGGATATGGAGATATTGGCCCCTTTGGTTCCACGGACAATGACACGCCTCACCTTGACCAGATGGCGAAGGAGGGGATGATGAATGGCAGATACTATTATTTGCGCTTCGGAGACTGGATGGCCTTTTGCACCTCGGAGGGGAGCCTGCTATCAGCGAGCCACTCGGCGGCGGCTTTCGGGTTGCGGCGAAAGTAGGATTGTCCGGCTCTGGTGAGGGACTGGTTGCGAAGAGTTGGGTCGCTGATGTCGCTGGCCCAGGCGATGGCTGTTTCCGGGTCTTGTCGAGCGTAGCCGTCGGCAAATCCTTTGATGGCGAAATCGCGTTTGGGGGAGTCGGGCATGGTGAGAAGGTAATTTCCGGCGGCGACGGGGTCTCGGTCTTCCCAGTCATCGAAGGCGGAATTGAGACCGTATTTCTGGCCGTCGCCTTCGGGAAGTTTATCGAGCCAGGTGACGGCAGCCATTGGGTTTTTCTCGGCCCATTCGCCTCCGACTTCGCGAACGGCTCTGGCGGCATAATCCCGATCGGCGAATTTTTCAATCCAAGCTGCGGCCGCTTCGGGGTCCGTGCGGACGTAACGGGAGGCGACGGTGTTCATGGCGGCTCCTTTGAGTGGGCCCTCAGGAAGGGATTCAGTCCAGATGGAAGCTCCGACCGGACCATCGGACCGGAGAGCTTCGCCGGCGACGACATACATGAGGCGGTCGGCATCCTTGCGTCCTTCGATGGCGAGGGAGGAAACATATTCCACGGCTTCATCGCGATTCCGGTCGGCGAGACCGGCGACGATGCCGCCTTCGAGGCGGGCTTTTTGTTTGAGGAGGTCTTCGGGGAGCTCGCTTAACATGGCGATGGCTCCTTTTGGGTCGTTGGCGGCCCATCCGGTGATGAGAGACTCGAGATCCTTTTGGTCCTTGGTCATGGCATCGGTAAAGGCTGCTTTTCCGGCGATGGCACCCCAAGCGTAGTTGAAGTCGCGCCATTCAGAAGACGAATAGTATCGAAGACCCTGACCTCTTGCCCTGAGTTCGGTGAGTTGAGCTCGAATGGCGGAGGCGTTTTCCGCGGTCATTCCTTCGAGGAGCTTGCTGAAAGCGAGGCGTCGCTTTACCGGATTGGGATCGGTGAGGGCTTCTTTGGCGAGAACCTCGATGCCACCCTCTGAGAAGAGAGCTCCTCCAAAGATTTGAGCGATGAGAGCTTCCTCTTCTTTTGATGAGCCTGAGCGGCTATTGCGACGAGAGCTGGGATTGGAAGGATTGGAACTGCTCCCGCCTCCGTCACGATAGAGCCGGGAGGATGATTCCGATCCCCCCGGGGCGTCGGCGGATGAATTTTCGCTGGACTCTTTGCTCCAGCGGGTGCCGATGAAAAATGCGCTGATCAAGGCGAGCAGCCAAGTTCCGTGGACTTTTAAGAAGGCATTATTCATGGCGCTCATTGTTAGGCTTGGTATTTCTATCCCACCTTAAGGAGCTAAGACGGGGAGCGGTGGAGATTCCTTTCAAAGCGTGAAGTCTTCCTGTCCCCCCCCAAAAAAAAATGCTCCCGCAGGATGATCTCGAGGAGCTTTTTGAAGTCTTGAAATCAGGAATCGAGCGGCGTCGGCGGCGTAAGAGAGCCCGGCCGGTGAGGCTAAGGAGTCCGAGCGAGGTAGGCTCGGAAATTAAGGTAATGCCATTGTCCCTGATATCTTGGATCGCGGTCTGGTCGACGGCTTCGTCCCAGATGGTGACATCAAGGACGGGCAGGAGCTTGAGGAGGATCATTGATTCTCTTGGCTAGAGATCTTCCCGCGTGACGGTGTATTTCCGGGCGCATCTCGGGCATTGGATGGAGATGGCGGGGTCGTCGCCGAAGAGTTCCTCGGGTTTTTCTTTCCAGGCGGAGAGTGAGGGGAGGATGCGCTCGAGGCTGCAGCCGCACGCGAATTTGAATTTGCGGGTTTCGAGGGTTTTGTGCTCCTCGGTTTCAGTGAGGGCGGCGACTTGCCCGGTAGTGAGGGCGGCGAACCATTCTTCATCGAAGTCTGGTTGGGCTGCGATGAGGACGTAGTTGTCGTCGGGGAGTTTGAAGAGCTTGCCGGGGCGTTGTTCCGATTGGTCGTAGAAGTGTTGCAGCCACTCAACGGGATCGGTGGTGTCGACTTCGATGGTTGAAAGGCGTGGCTCGGCGCCCGGAAGAGTGGTTTGGGAGTATAGGAAATTACGGTCGGGTTCGCGGACGTCTTCGGTGAAGAGGCGACCGGTGATGTATTCGTTGGTGGACGATCCGGTGGCAAAAAAATTGACGCGAGGCGCCCGGATGTTGGCGGTCCAGGCGATGGTCTCGGCCCAAGGTCGGGCGGTGAGGTGGAGGGTTAGGGTGGCAAGGAGGTCCTTGAGCGGCGTGTCGAGATTTTCGGGATGGCGTTGGCCGATGTCCATCAGGTGAAGATAGTAGTCGGTGAAGATGGGCGTGAAGTTCGCGCGTACAGCGAGGACGTTGCGATGGCGGATGAAAATGGATTCAACCTTGGTGAATTCGGCGACGGCTTCGGGCATGACTTAAATAAGTTGTGAAGAGGTGTTTTCGAGATCGGCTTCGAGTCGTTCCCGTGCAGCAGCGAGGTAGCCGTCATCGATTTCAAATCCAGTAAAATGTGCAAGCTTCATTTGCTGGGCGGCCAGAGCGGAAGTCCCGATGCCGAGGAACGGGTCGAGGAGGTGAGTGGACCCGGTGACGCCGTGGATAGTGAGACATTGCTTCACGAGGTCGACGGGGAAAGTTGCAGGATGCGGGCGGTCCTTGTCGCGCGACATGATGGTGTCGTAGGGCATAAACCAGGTGTTGCCACGGCAGCGTTTGTCATTTCCGTCGGTGTGGGCCCAGCGCTTGATGTTGCTTTTGTCGGCATAGGTGACCCCGGCCTCGCGGCGTTGGAGGGGAACGTCGCCGGATTTGGTGAGGTGAAAAATGTATTCGTGGCAGTCGTTGACGAAGCGCTTCGAATTGATGGGCTTGAAGTGGCCGGCGGAAATTTCTTCGCCTTTCCTGGTGTTGATCGTGATCGATTTGATCCAGTGAAAGGTGTTTTGGAGAATGAAGGCGGGCGATTCTTCGGTGAGAGCGAGGAGGAGTTGATGGGGAAGAAGGGGATTCTTGGGCGCGGCCCCGAGATTGAGAAAGAAGGAACCGCCTGGCTTGAGCAGGCGATGGACCTCGGTAGACCATTCATGGCACCAGCGGATAAACTCTGAACGCTTCGAGGTATCCTTGTAGGTGGCGTAGTTGATGCCGATGTTATAAGGCGGGGAGGTGACGACGAGATCGACGGACTTGTCGGGCATGGCACGCATTCCGGGGAGGCAGTCTTCGTGGTGAAGGTCGATCACGAGTGAATCATTGTGGGGCTTTGGATTTCAGGGGAGGAAAAAAAGTTAAACAATCGTTTGAAAATCTCAAAAACGGATTTAAACAAGTGTTTGAAAAACAATGGCGATCGCTGAGGAACAATTAACGGGAACAAAGAAATCCTTGGTGGATGCGGCGGCCACCTTGATTGCGGAGCGAGGGTTTGATGCGGTCACGGTGCGGGAGATTACCGGGAAGGCTGATACAAATATCGCTTCGGTGAAATACCATTTCGGTTCGAAAGAGGAGTTGATCGATGCGGTGGTGGCGAATTTTGTCTCGCCGGTGAATTTGGGACGGTTGGCGAGAATTGATAAGCTGGAGGAGGCGGGTGATTTTTGTGCCGAGGATTTGCTGCGGGCTTTTTTAGAGCCAATGCTTTCGCAAATTAAGGGAAGTCCTCTGAGTGAGAAGTTGTTTTGTCAGCTGATGGGACGGGTGATTGGCGAAAGGCCATATGAATTTCCGGAGCAGGTGATGGGACAATTTCGCGAAGTAGCTGCCCGCTATGTGCCGGCCTTTATCAAAGCCGAGCCCAGTCTCACTGAAGAGGATGTCTTTTGGCGGATTCATTTTTCTTTCGGAGTGATGTCGAACATGCTCACCAATGGCGAACTTCTCAAAAAAGTGGCGAGCGGAAAAGTGGGAGAAGAACAGCTTGAAAAAACACTGAGCCGGGTGATCGATTTTTGTGCCGCCGGATTCAAACAGGGAGGAACGAAGAGATGAAATTATTGGCGACGGGATTGGTTTTTGTTTTGGCGGGATGTACGGCGAAAAGTCCGGGGTCGCGTATCGGAGAACACGGACAGAAAACTCCGGGAAGGTGGGCCGCAAGGGAGGTGGCCCGCGCCGGGATCGATACCAATTGGGTGAGCCGGATCGGCGGGCGTCAGGCCTCGTCATTTGTGGGGGAGGCGTTTCAGGCCAATCCTAACGTGAGAATTGCTGCGGAGAGAGTGAACCGTGCCATGGCCACGGCCAAGACGGCGAGGGCGTCGATGAATCCGCAGATTTCTGCGGGTCTGAATGCCAATCGGTCGAAGCAAGTCTTCGTGGGATTTCCATTTGGTGGCGGCGGGGTGCCCTCGTCGCAGTTTAATAGTTTTGGATCTGCTTTTTCGGTTTCGTGGGAGCCGGACATCTGGGGGTTTGCCCGTGCAGGGCAGGCCTCGTTGGTTTCCTTGGCTCAGGCAGAGGGGCAAAACTACCGGGCGGTGAGAGCCTCTCTGGCGGCTCAGGTGTTGAGGGCTTGGTTGGCGGTGACTGAGGCCAATGAGCAGATTGCCTTGGCAAAAGAGGCGCAAGAGTTACGTGGGACGACTTTGGAAATTGTGCGCGAGCGGTTTTTCAGTGCGCTCTCGGAGCAGGGTGGGTCGGCTTCGCAATTCCGTCTTGCTGAAAGCGAACTGGCGACCAGTAAGGCAGTGGTGGCGCAACGGGAGGGTGAGCGGGCCCAGGCTGTTCGGCAATTGGAATTATTGATGGGGCGGTATCCCAAAGGGGCTCTCGCCAATACCCAAAAACTTCCCAAGGTTCCGGCAATGCCTCCGGCTGGTTTGCCTTCCGAGCTCTTGCTGCGCCGGCCTGACATCTTGGAGGCCGAGCGGAAATTTGCTTCAACCGGAAAATTGTTGAAGCAGGGCAAGTTGGCCTTTTTTCCGAGCTTTTCTCTTACCTCGCAAACCGGAAGCTCGACGGACTCATTTAAAAACCTACTGAAATCGGATTTCGGAGTTTGGTCCCTGGCAGGGAACTTGGCGCAACCGATTTGGGCGGGTGGAGCGTTGCGTTCGGAGTATAGTCGCTTGAAATCGGACGAGCGTTCGGCGCTGGCGAACTTTCAGGGAACGGTGTTGCGCGCTTTCGGGGAGGTCGAGCAGGCGCTGGCAGCGGAGAGGTATTTGGTCCGTCGGGAGGAAGCGCTCATGAACGCCTTTCAATCGTCCATTGCGGCGGCGGATGGTGCGAAGGCCGACTATTCCGGTGGCACCGGAGATGCCCTGACACTGATCACGGCCCAATCGAATCGTATTAATCTGGCTTCGCAATTAGTGAGTCTGCGTCGTCTTCGTCTCGATAATCGGGTCACTCTTCATCTCGCTCTTGGGGGCGACTATCGTGTTGGAAAATAAACGTTCATGAAAAAAATTATCGTCTCTTCTTTTATCCTCATTTTGATCTGCGTCGTGGTCACAGGCCTGGTGATGGCTTATCTGGAAAAGACCAAGCCGATCGCTGAGAAGCGGGATGCGGAGGTCGTGACTCCATTTGTGGAAGTTGTCACGGTGCAGCGCAAGGATGTGCAGTTTTCTCTGGAGAGTGAGGGGGTTGTGTCGACTCTTCGCGAGACTGATCTCGCGATTGAAGTAACTGGTCGGGTGGTTTTTGTTGATGAACGATTCGAGGCGGGTGGCTCATTTAAAGCCGACGAGATTATTCTGACGGTGGATGACACCAACTACCGGGCCGCGAAAGCGCAGGCGCAGGCCGCACTCGCTGATGCGCGTCTTAATCAGGAGCAAGAGATTGCGCGTGGGGCACAGGCAGCCCGTGATTGGGAAAAGATTGGCGGGGGAGAGGTCGCGAGTGACTTGGTTCTTCGGAAACCATTTTTGGAGAGCGCCAAGGCCCGGGTTGTTTCGGCTCAGGCGGCTCTCGATAAAGCTCTGGAAGATATCCTCCGTACTTCGCTGAGAGCGCCCTTTGATTGTCGTGTGCGGAGTGCGGATCTGGATCTCGGTGCGATTGCTGTTCCGGGCAGTCCGATTGGCCAGGTTTATGACAATTCGAAATACATTGTGCGTCTACCATTCTCATTGGATGACTACGCCAGCCTCCCCGAGGATGTGGAGATCAAGTTGTTTTCGGAAGTCGGCGGGCAACAATATGAATGGGTTGCAACTGTTCTCTGGGAGGATGGTGATTTGGATCGGGCAACTTTGTCGGCTTATGTGATCGCGGAGTTTTATCCGAATGTGAATAATGGAAAGCGGTTTCTTCTGCCGCCTGCCGGGATGTTTGTGAAAGCCGAAGTGAGTGGCGCCGCACTGAAACAAGTGGTTGCGGTTCCGCGTTCGGCGGTTCGGGGACGCAATGAAATTGCGGTGATTAACGAAAAGAACCAGCTTGAATTTCGCTCGCTCGAGATTGTTCGGTCCGCGGCGGGGATGATTTATGCGAAGTCTGGAGTCGAGGATGGAGAGCGCGTAATTATGACGAAGCTGGAACTTCCCGTGGAGGGAATGAGCCTCAAAGTCGTGGGAGACGAACCAGAATCCTAAGTCATGGAGAAAGTAATTAAATGGTTCAGCCAGAACCACGTCGCGGCCAACTTTCTGATGTTGTTGGTGCTGCTGGCGGGCTTTGCAACCTGGTTTCAGCTTCGGAAGGAAATTTTTCCAGAAACCTCGTTTGATGCGGTTGTGGTCAGCGTTCCGTATCCGAATGCCACGCCGGATGAGGTGACCAATGGGGTGATCATTCCCATGGAGGAGGCCATTGCCGACATCGAGGGGATCAAGCGGGTGACATCCAACGCGAGTCGCAATGTTGGCGCGATGACCATTGAGGTCGAGACGGGGTATGAAACCCGCAACGTCATGGATGACGTGAAGACCCAGATCGACGCCATCGACAACTTTGCCGAGAATGCCGAGCGTCCTGTTCTGGAGGAGTTGATCATTAACCGGCAGATTCTGAGTTTGGCGATCAGTGCGGATACCGATGAGGCGAGCTTGCGAGAGTATGCCGAGACCGTTCGGGATGGTTTGTTGAATTATGAACCCGGAAATCCAAAAGGGGTGTCCCAAAAGCTCTCCCGGTTCCTCAAGGGCGATCCGGAGATCAAGAAGGTGGAGTTAGCTTCGGTGCGGGATTACGAAATTTCGATCGAGGTGTCCGAAGATCGCCTGAGGCAATATGGATTGACCATACAGCAGGTTGCGGCGGCGGTTCGTAAAGCGTCTCTGGATTTGCCAAGTGGATCGGTAAAGACGGCGTCGGGAGAGATTGTGGTGCGGGGAATCGGGAAACGCTACCGTGGCGCGGATTTTTTTGGGATTGTGGTGAAGGCAAATCCTGATGGCTCCGTTGTGAAGCTCGAGGAAGTCGCTGAGATTATCGATGGGTTTGAAGATAGTGAATTGTCTTCCACCTTTAATGGAAATTCGGCGGTGGTGCTTCACGTCTTTAGCGTGGGGGAGCAGGATACGCTGACGATCGCGGCGCTGGCCAAGGAGTATATTAATGGGTTGGAAAAACCGCCCGGGGTAAACATTACTCTCTGGAATGATATGAGTCTCATGTTGCAAGGTCGGCTTGATCTCTTGAAGCGGAATATAGGGATGGGCCTGCTTCTGGTGCTCCTCGTGCTTGCTCTTTTCCTGCGCCCGAGTTTGGCCTTTCTGGTGGCTTTGGGAATCCCGGTGTCATTTGCCGGAGGGATGTGGTTGATGCCTGATTTTGGGATTTCCCTGAATATGATTTCGGCGTTTGCCTTTATCCTGGTTCTGGGAATCGTGGTCGATGACGCCATCGTGGTGGGTGAGAATGTCTATACTCGGATTCAAGGAGGAGAGCATCCGAGAGAGGCGAGTTGGAAGGGAACCCACGAAGTGGGAGTTGTGGTGATTTTTGGGGTCCTGACTACCGCGATGGCATTTACGCCGATGCTGGGTTTGAGTGGGGTGAGTGGGAAGATCTGGCCGAATATTCCGCTGGTGGTGATTCCGGTTCTCTTGTTCTCCCTCGTGCAGTCGAAGTTTGTTCT
>Ga0315322_10004529_pt1 | contig 10696 bp, 11 predicted proteins | sample M110021515metaG_FD_203461 | JGI IMG/M metagenome (GOLD analysis project Ga0315322, IMG submission 203461) | Ammonia-oxidizing marine archaeal communities from Monterey Bay, California, United States - M1 100m 21515 | ecosystem: Environmental > Aquatic > Marine > Intertidal zone | place: USA... | reverse complement strand
AAGAGAGTTCGGCATTAGATGACTATTTGGAGTCCGAAGGAATTTTAGGGGCAAAGATTGGGATTCCTCGTAAGCCAGAGGATGTGACAGGGATCAGGGAGCGTTTTGGAATTACCGGGATTCCATTCCTTGTTTTTTATGCTGAGGATGGGCGTGCCGAGGGAGCGACTGAGTACATCGACGACGGCAACGCTCAGAGTTACGTCGACTGGATCGAAAGCGTTGATTCGAGCGGGCTTTAACCGGCTCTTTTTTGTTTTTGCCGCATATCTGGGGCAGATAGAGCTTAGATACTGTTGAAACGGTTTTCGGTGGGATGGCATTTCCATCGGTGCATTTTTCGGAGCCCTTGAGATAATCGAACGCATATACTCTCCTGGGGACAGGAAACATTTTACCTTAGGTCGCTCCCGATAGGCAGACCGCGATCAAGACATAGGAGTCTCGACCCATGTTGTGGGTAGAGATTATGGGAATACAACAAATCGAGCCGAACTTCGTGGGTGTATCCCGATTGAAATGACTCGTAGATTGAAATAGGGCTCTTCATGTTTTGCGAAGCATGAAGTCACCTTATATCTATGACGGCCTCGAGGCGGCTTCTTATGACCTCGTCGACGAGCTTTCGGATTTCGACGATTACGCGTTCTATCGGTTGTTGATCGAGTCGAATCCAGGCCCGGTTCTAGATCTGGGATGTGGTACTGGGCGAATCTTAACTCCACTCGCCGGGGAAGGAATGGACGTTGTTGGCATTGATGCGTCCGAAGAAATGTTGGTTATTTGCCAAGAGAAGCTTGGAACAGACTATCCGAATACCCGATTGATTCAAGGCGACATACGGAAATTCGAATTGAAAGAGCGTTTTGCGACAATTCTCATTCCTGGATTTTCAATTCAACTACTGCTTAAAGCCGAGGACATAGAGTCGTGCCTGAAGACCTGTTTAGAGCATTTGCAACCAGGGGGCCAAATTGTGATACCGATGTACATGCCGTGGGAAATGTTGGAAAGCCGCTCCGATCAAGTTCCGTTGGAATTGCGCTGCGAGAGCGAAGCCGACGAAAACGGGCAGCGATTCGTGGCGTGGCAAGGTTGGAAATTGGATCGATTCGAACAACGTTTGACTTTAATCAATCGGTTTCAGCAGGTCGACTCCAGCGACACGGTAGTTGTCGAAGAGGATAGAGAAATGACGATTCACTGGAAATTACCTTTTGAGATGCAGAGCCGATTAGCCCAGATTGGGTTTTCTGAAATCGATCTCTATGGAGATTTTGAGATGAAAGCCCCCACTCAAGAAAGCGAATCGATTATTTACGTGGCGAAGGCATGAGCTTCTAGGGAAGCGTCTTGAACCAAGCGTCGTAGGCCTTTGGTTTGATCTCGTAAATGCGTTTCGGTTTTGCGGAAAGAAGACTCTCTCTTAGATCCATCTCGCTGTTGTCGTCTTCCGATAAGAGACTGATATTTGAAATTCTGCTTAGGCGAATTAGGTTATACGGAGTCAAGGAGATCTCGTCTATAGTATCCAGTTCGAACCAAGGTCCAATATCATTTCCTGAAAGAAGCGTGGTTTGAATCGTACCGTCTTTCATAATGAATTTTAAGCTTTGAACAACGAATATGTCATCGTAGGTTTTTATGTCTTTGTGTAGCTTCAGTTGCTCGATTTTCGTAAGGCTCCTTCTTAGGCTGATGCTGCCGATTTGGTTAAGCGACATTTCTTGAGGGTACTTAGAAATATAGAGATAGTTGCCCTTTGGTAGTTTTTTGTGATGAGCCATTATCCATTCCATGCTTTCCAGAACTTTGTTGTTCTTTGTGTATAGGTGATTGGAATAGAGGGGTAGGGCATAAATGAAGCAAATAGCGATCAATATATAAATTGCAGGTTTTAGCTTCGATCGTACGGATTGAAGCATGCTCAGTGATAGGCCTGCGCATATCAGTATTAGGACAAGGAATGGCATTCCAAGTCGAGTGACGATCGGGTCATCGAGCTGGCCGTAAGTAAACCCTAGAATAAGTATAAATTCAGCGATTATTGCCACTCCGAAAATCTGAGCAGTATGCAGTTCTTTGCATTTAGCCGACCAGGCCTTGAAGCGTGTAAGGTTGAACGAGATTATTGAGACGAGACCCGTGATTCCTAAAACTGCAATCAATGGCGAGTTGGAGCTGAACTTGTTCGAGGTAAAGAGAAAGTTTGTCGCGTGCCCTAAGTTGGTAGACATGTAGCTAAGGCTGAAGAGTCCGTCCGTATCGTACTTGTATTGATTGAACGATTCGAAGGAGGCAGTGTAGGAATGCTGCCATGCAATGGATATGAAGATTAATGGTACGACGACCGCAGGCCAAGAGATTTGAGTGAACTTTAAACGTATCCAATGCATCGATATGGTCGCGATAACCGGGAGGACGAGAAAGGGTGATTCGTAGCGAGCATGGGAAAAAAGAGCGACGGCCACTATCAGGCATGAAAACCGGCCGATCAAATGAGGATTATCAGCGTATTTTTGGGCAAGAAGGAAGCAGCTTATGATGCCGACAAGGTTAATTATTTCCAGGCCACCCCCACTCGCGTTTTGTCCGATTAGGGGGCTGCAACAGGTCAGTAGGATTACAAACCATCCTGCTCTTTGATCGTATAGCTTGCTTACGCAGGAAAATAGGAGAAGAAGCAGGATTCCGGTCAGAAAACCGTTTAGGTAAAAGGCGTTCGATATGGAATACCCAAAAATGTCGTGAACGGTTGCAAGGAGAAATTGGAAAAGTATAGGCCGCTTGTCTATGGCGTATGTGTTTTCGATTCCGGGGAGCGACGATTCTCTATATATAGCCAATCGTTCGAAATGAAGGCTTTTGGCGACATTTGAGATAGTATGCTCGTCGAAGGTGATTTTGAATCCCCCACCTTCGCGTGTGTAGAGGAATATTGTCGCGATGAAGGCAAACGCGATGACGGGCCATTGTTTCTTGTCGAGGAACCAAGAGCAGATATTGGATCCATAGTTCTTCGCGACCAAACAGGCGAAGAGAATAGCGGTCGCGAGAATGAACCAGTAGCCTGTTTGGCCGAACATTTCTCCTGCTTCAGCGGGTTCGAAAAGGAAAAAACCTACGAAAATTGAAAGCGCACTAGAGGCGGCGAAAAGCGACCAAATGAACGACTTTTTGTTCATTGTTAAAACGGGGATTTTTTCGAGGATAAGCTGACAGTTGCTGCATTTAGCATCGCCCAAACGAGAGTCGGAGTTGAGAAAAAAGAACTAAGGAAAGTGGGCTTTTTTTAGTGAGGTTATTGGTGATTCCGCTGATTTCTGAGTTATAAGAAAGTTGAATCGAAGCTTATAGAACGAAAAAAAGCCATGCCGAATACGGCATGGCTTTGATTAAATTTATAGAGTGTTTAGCAATTCTTGCTTTTGACCTTCAGCAGAATAGCTAGACGAACCGCCTTCAACCTGTGGATGTGACAAAGAGAATGTTCCGTCTGTAGTGATCGTAACAGATGTACTGGTGTATCCTTTGCTGACTTGCGAAACGTACGAGTCGAGTGGGGCACCAACTGCTCCAGTAAGCGTCGTGATTGCTGCGGTAACAGTCGTCAAGTTGTTTTCCAACATGTACTGTTGAGCAGCAGATGCGAGCTGACGAGCATCATTGTCCATTGCACTGCTACGTGAGCTTTCGCGAACCTTTTGGAAAGCAGGGACAGCCATCGCAGCCAAAAGGCCGATGATAACAACAACGATCATGATTTCAACGAGGGTAAATCCCTTCTTAGATGTATTTTTATGCATAATATTATTCCTATTGTTTGTTTTTTTGAATAAAGGATACGGACGCTATTACCAACGGATGGCCGTGAGACTGCTTTAGACCCAGTTTGCAAATTTGCGGGAAAGGGTTTGGAAACATTGTTTCTGAACGGATTTTTTACGAAAATAAGGAATTAGCATTGCCCTCGCGCAAAGAATACGCATCCGCCTAGAGGGAATCCTCGTATGAAGGATAAGTAAGAGATACCATGATACAGGGGAAACGAGCTATTCTAGCATTGGTACTAGCGCTTGGAGCGTTAGGAATGGGGCACTATGCCTTTGCTCAAGAAGTTAAAATTTCTCTTAAGAACGGAGATATTCTAAGAGGCCTGCTGATCGTCGAAGGGGATGTTATCGTTATTCAGCATACTTTACTGGGCGACATCGACATTCCCAAATCAAGCGTCAAGAAACTGGACCGCATAGTTGCAAGGGAAAAGAAAGATACGAAGCTCGAGGATGGCCAAACTTCAGGGAGCGGGCCGACGAGACGCTGGGGACGTGAATTCATTCAAGCGTTAACATTCGAGCCTTGGAGCAAAGAATTCGAATTTGGGTTGAATATTCAGAGCGGTCGCAAGAACCGAGAGGATTTCTCGCTACGCTATGACATGCGACGTCGGATCGAGAAAAACGATTACCGCTTCCTTGCCCAAAAGTATTATGGCGTTAGCGAAGGAGAAAAAATCAGCGATCGTGCTCTCTCGAGCTTTCGTTGGAGAAGCGATATTGCTCCGGGCGTTTTCTATCAGTCCGATACGCTTTATAGTGCGGATGTAATCAAGGAAATCGATTTGACTTTAGAACAGAAATTCGGGTTAGGCTATCGTTTCATCAACGAAAAAAATTTCAAATTGTCGACAGGTTTGGGATTAAATGGACGTTATCGCGATGACAGTCGTGGCAATAATACGACTTATCTAGTAGATCTGTTCGAGGATATTGACTATCGCCTAAACCAACGTTTCAGGATTACCCAGGAATTCAGCATCGCCTTGCCGCCTGAGGATTCGAATCAGTACGAGATCCAATTTCAAACCGGTGTGGTCAGCAAAATAACGGATTCGCTACACATGTCGGTACGCTACCAACTCGACTACGATCGCTCGCAGCCTAAAGATCGCCGACAGAATCAACGGCTCGTGAGTTCGGTCGGCGTCGACTTCTAGCGGCGATATGCTAAAAGCGATGCTATTCGGAGGGATAGCCTTGAATTAATCCGCTTGCTCGGCCAGCAAGTCTTCAGTCGAAACTGGCAGAGAGTCTTTCCAGAGCGTCTCTAGCGAATAGGTCTCGCGCATATCCGGCGTGAAAAGATGGATCATTACGTCGAAGGCATCGACGATGGACCAACCGGTATCGTCGCCCGCCTCGCCTCCGAGGACCTTCACTTTGTGATCCTTGAGGGTTTGGTCCAGATCTCGTTTGAGCGCTTTCAGGTGGGGGTTCGACATGGCGCTAGCCAAAATTAGGAAATCGGTGAGTGATGATTGGGCGCTTACATTAAGGACCGTGATGTTTTCCGCCTTCGTATCTTCCAGCGCTTGGCAGCAGGTTTTGATTAGCTGCTTATATCCCGGAGTGAGTTCTTTGAACTGATTCATGGTGTGTTCCTATTGTCCTGATAGAGATTTCGCGTGTTGATGTAACGAAAGACGGGCTCTGGCAAGAAGTACTTGGAGGCTCGATCGCTTTTCAAACGTTCGCGAGCCTCAGTGGAGCTAATGTCTAGGCGTCTCATTGCTTTGGGATGAATTGTTACGCTTTCCGGCAGATTGCTTGGCCGAGCGAAGGAAATATCCCGCTCCAAGCATATGAATTCTACCAGTTTAGATAAATCGTCGATGCGGTTCCATTGGCCAAGTTGTCGTGCTTGATCGCCTCCGATAATCCAAAACAATTGGGCTTCCGGGAATTCACGGGCGATTTCCTCGGCGGTATCGATCGAAAAGCTAGTCCCGCCGCGGTCGATCTCGAAGCGGCGAACTTCGAATCTAGGATCGTCCTCGATGGCCAGGTGCATCATTTCCGCCCGATCGTCAGCTGAAGCTTCGGGAGTATTCGATTTGAGCGGTGCCTGAGCCGCTGGGATGAAAAGGACGCGATCGAGCTTCATTTGCTCGGCAGCATCTGAGGCGATTATAAGATGTCCGATGTGTATCGGATCAAAGCTGCCTCCGAATATGCCAATCCGTTCCTTGTTCATTCAATCAGTCGAATCGCTTCTTATATCAATTCGCTTTGAAAGGGAGAGAACAGGCTTTCGAGCTTGGAAAGGGCTCGTTTCTCGCGGCGGGCTACTTGTTGTCTAGAAATGCCAGTTGCCCGTGCGATGCCCTGCAGGGTGTCGATGACTTCCTGGTTCAAAAGACCAAACCGAAGAGCGAGCACTTCGCGTTGTTTCACGGTCAGTTGGAGCAGCGCGGTCTCTAATTGCTCTACGAGCTCGTGCCGTGAAGCAACTTCGATCGGGCAAAGAGTTTCGTTCTCAGTCTGTGTTTTGCATGTCGCGGTCGCCCAATTTTCGACAGTGAACTCGATGGCTGGCTTTTGCAGGCCTCTGAGTGCGAGTGCGAGGTTCTTTGTATCTAATATTTGATTACTCGATTCCTCATTGGATCGAGATGCCTCCGAAATCAAATTAATGGGCGCGGATATCGGAAGGCTGTTTTTCATCAGAAAATTCTTCACTCTTCGTCGGGTCCACTGAAACGCATAGCTTGCGAATGGTCGGCCTGGCTCTATTCGATCGATCGCTTGCAGAAGACCGCAAGCCGCCTCTTGCTGGCAGTCCTCTCGCTTATCAGTGTCTAAACAGATTTCTCTGGCCGATTGCTTGGCTATGTATTCGAAGCTACTATAAAGGGATGCCTGTGCATTTTTGTAAGAGCGGTATCCGGAGCCAAGTTTCAGGGAAAACGCACGTTTTAAATCATCCCATTGGGATAGGGTCAGGCCTACATTGTAACGATTTTGCGAAGTGATCCCCCAGGAACTCAGCAAAGCTTCGGCCGATCGCGGCTTCGGCCTAATGGGATGCGTTGCGAAAAGGCGTTTTACCAAGTTGCGTTTGGATTCGAGAGGCAACGACAGGATGGCTTGCACGAAACTGATTCCTTGGCGTTGATTTGGAAGTTCGAGCTCATCGACGCAAACCCGAATTCCTTCCTGCCATTCGGAGATACCTAAAGTCGTATCGAGTGCTTTGCGAAAGCGAGCGATAACCAGGCACGCCGCCTGTCGTTCTTCTTCCGAAAACGCGGAAGAAGTTGGTGAACGATGGAATGTATGCGGCGAGGACATTGGAATACGGGACTGAATTGCCCTATAAAGAGCTAAGTTTGAGCTGAAATTGATACGAAGAGCCCAAAACCGCAAGAATTGGTTTCCGGCCTATTTGGCAGAGCTGAATGTCCCGGGAAACACGATTTTGACGTATTGAGATTTGGATTTTTCAGCTCATTCTGAGCCCTATCTGGCTGAGCTATTTCAAATACGGTCCAATGGAATGACTTTGGAGGACGTTGACCTATGTGAAGCGGCAAGACTTTCGAATCAATCGCTGATTGAATCCGTAAGAGCTCTCCCTTTCCTATTTCCCGAGATTGAAATTAGCGGAGATGTCCATACGTTTAGTGTGAGTAAGCCGCCGTCCTTATGGCCCATCTATGCGGCGATAGTCTTGGTGTCGATTCCCTTACCAGTGGTGTTGCTCACGAAGAAGCAACCCATACCGTTATAATGGAATTTTGTTAGATCGGATCGTTGGTATCCTGATTCGATAACGGTTCGAGCGATTTTAACGAGAAGGATGGTATTGTCCGAATACGCGGATCAAATAGTTTTCTAACTTGAGTTTTGAGTGGCGGCCATATTTTCTTCCCACACTCTCCTAAACCTGAAGCCCGGGTGGCGGAATCGGTAGACGCAGCGGACTTAAAATCCGTTGTCCGTAAGGACGTGGGGGTTCAAGTCCCCCCCCGGGCACCAATTTGCTTTAGTTGAAGGGATCGGAATTCAGGTTAATGAACCTGTTAGGTAGCGAGTTTGTAGATTCGTTGCGCGTTTTTACCCCAGATGGCGGCTTGTTCGTCAAGGCTGAGTTCATTGAGGGCGGAGTTTACGGCGTCGATCCATTTCCCGTAATCGGTTCCAAGGAGGCTGACGGGCCAGTCTGAGCCGAAGAGGAGGCGATTGGGGCCGAAAGCTTCGAGAGCGGTTTCGAAGTAGGGAGTGAGTAGTTGCTGGTCCCATACGAAGTCCGGGGCTTCGGTGACCATGCCGGAAAGCTTGCAGCTTACGTTTTCGCGACGTGCGAGTTCAATTAGGTTAGTTTTCCAGTTTTGATCAAAGGTGTCTGGATGGATCTTCGGCTTTGCGATATGGTCGACGACGAATTGGATGTTCGGGTGGCGATCAACGAACTCGATGGTCGCTGAGAGGTGTTTCTCGAATATGAGAATATCGTAGACGAGATCGTGGGGCGCTAGGCGACTGATCCCTTCGTTGAAATCCGCTCGTAGAATAAATTGGTCGTCCGGTTCGTCGTGGATGATGTGACGAACTCCGACGAGGTGGGATCGATCGGCGTATTGTTCGAGGGTTTGATCGATCTGTAGATCGCAGAGGGGGAGCCAGCCGACGACGCCTTTGATGAATGCATTTTGCTCGGCGAGTTCGATCAGCCAGTTGGTTTCCTCAAGCGTTTGGCGGGCTTGTACGGCGATGCATCCAACGATGTCCGAAGCTTTGAGGATGGGTTTGAGATTGCCTGGGAAAAAATCTCGTTTAATTACAAGATGCTCGGCCCCGATCCAGGGATAATCGTTAGCATCGTATTTCCAGAAGTGTTGGTGTGAGTCGATTTTCACGAAGAGTCGGATTGAGTGCCCGTGTGACGACTTTATGGATTTACGACATTGATCGGTGTTCCGTTTATCCACGAAGCGAGATTATGGGCTGCTGTATCCATTAGTCGGCGACGAGCGGCTAGTGTCGCCCAGGCGATGTGAGGTGTGATGTGACAGTTCTCGAGAGTGAATAGAGGGTTGTCGGAGGCTGGGGGCTCTTGGGTCAGGACATCGAGTCCGGCTCCGGCGATGCGGTGATCTTTAAGGGCTTGGAAAAGCGCATCTTCGTCCACCAACTGACCGCGACTGGTATTGATAAGGAAGGCGGTTGGCTTCATTTGGGCTAGCCGGTTTTGGTTTACTAACTTTTCGTTGTCTTCGGTTAGTGGGCAATGAAGACTGATGAAATCGCTTTGTTCGAAGATTTGGTCGAGCGAGGCTTTGTCGATAGCTTCGGGCATAGGTTTATCGCTTTTACGGTTGGCGATGACTTTCATTCCCAATGCCTGAGCTATTCTGGCGGTGTTTAGTCCGATCGTACCCAGGCCGATAATGCCAAGCGTTTTACCGCTCAATTCGATCTGAGGAAAATCCCAGTAGCACCAATCCTTATTTTGCGCCCAGCGAAAATTGCGTACTGTGCTGGCGTGATGAGCGACCTGTCGTGAAATATTCATGACATGGGCGATCGCCATTTGAGCGACCGATTCAGGCCCATAGCTGGGTACGTTTGTGACGGGGATTCCGCTAGATCGCGCGGTGATGGAGTCTACTATGTTGTGTCCGGTTGCGAGGACTCCAATGTATTTGAGATCGGGTAGGGCTTCGAGGGTCGACTGGGAGAGGGGCGTTTTGTTGGTGAGCAAGGCGTCTGCTCCGAGTGCGGCATCAAGGATGCCATTGGCGGTAACTCGTTCGTGAACGCGAATCTCGCCGAGCGATTCGAAAGCTTGCCAGGAGAGGTCTCCTGGATTGAGGGCGTGTCCATCGAGTACAGTGATTTTCATATTTAAAATGTTTATTCCGCTAGTAAGGCACCGCCATCGCAGACGAGCACTTGACCGGTGACGAGGTCGGAGCCGGTGATGAGGGATATGATGGCGTCGGCGACGTCCGACGGTGAACAAACTTTGCTGAGAATGGCACTTTCCTCTCGGGCTTTTTTGGCGTTTTCGAAAGCCTCTCCGAGGCCTTCTTCTAGCCATTCGCCAGCGATAAATCCCGGAGCAATGGCGTTCATTCGGATATTCGGTCCCAGTACTCGAGCCAGCGATAAGGTGAGCGTATGGACGGCTCCTTTCGAGACTGCGTAGGGGATGGAGCTGCCGATACCTCGAATGCCTGCGATGCTGCCGACGTTGACGATTTCGCCGTCGCCGGTCTTTTCTATCCAAGGACGGGCAGCACGGCTGCATTGGAAAACGGCTTTGACGTTAGTGGAGAAGAGATTTTCCCAGTGATCCGGTTCTACTTGGTCCAGGTCATCGTGGGGAATGAACACGGTGGTTCCGGCATTGTTGACGAGGATGTCGAGCCGCCCGAATTTTTGGAAGGCGGTTTTCATGAGTTCCCTGCAGAAACGATCGTCGCAGATATCGCCTTGTATCGCTAGGGCTTTAACCCCGCAAGATTCGATATCCTTGGCGGTTTGCTGGGCGTGTTCTTTGGAGGAGCGGTAATTGATGACGACATGGCATCCAGCTTGGGCTAATCTCAATGCGGTGGCGCGTCCTACTCCGCGGGCGGCTCCGGTGATGACCGCAACTTTATTTTCTATGAGCATAGGTTAATTGTCTGTGGAAAAACCCGAAATCGGGCAAGTGTTTAGAGACGCTTGGATTGGGGAGGATCTTCTTGTGCAGGGCTTGGGGAGGGCACTGCCCTACTCATCCAGGCACAAAAAACCCTCGCGGTTGATTGCGAGGGTTGCGAGTGGTAGATTCGAAATGGCTTAGAATGGCGAGTCTTCGAGATCGTCTGCGTTGCCACCACTTGAGGCGCTTGATTCGTTGGTGACGT
>Ga0315322_10004528_pt1 | contig 10696 bp, 8 predicted proteins | sample M110021515metaG_FD_203461 | JGI IMG/M metagenome (GOLD analysis project Ga0315322, IMG submission 203461) | Ammonia-oxidizing marine archaeal communities from Monterey Bay, California, United States - M1 100m 21515 | ecosystem: Environmental > Aquatic > Marine > Intertidal zone | place: USA... | reverse complement strand
GAGCCGTTGCCATTCAGGAAAATTGAATTGGAATGCACGCGCATTGCCCGCTTGCCGTTGGGCAACTGCCGCATCAACGGGAAGCCCGGATGCTCATAACGCTCATTCACCGAGTGACTCCACAACAGCCGATCGTCAATATCCGGATTATCTGGATCCACCAGCCACGTGTAGTACCAGTTGCGCGAGCTGTCATATTCCCGCACCAGCGCCGTGTTCCGTGTTTCGCCCCAGTAAATCTTTGAAAACCGGTTTTCCAAAATGGTCACCTGCTTGGCCCGGCCCGTGAAGGGCGCTTCCAACATCATCACCCGATCCCGGTGTTCCACCTCACGCGTCGGATTCCCACCATCGAGCGCCTCAATCCAGATAATCGTCCCAGACCCGGTAGGTCGCCAATGATGCCCGCGCGGCTGCACCGGCACACCGCCCGTGGCCACATCCTCGGTGGCCGGTTGAATGGTCACGTGCTTCACCGAAGCTTTGAGATCCCACACCTCCGTACTGCGCGGGAAAAATTGGGCGGGCGATTGATAGGAATAAGGCGGATGAATCCGCTCCACCAACACATACCGGCCAAAAGGCGACACATCAAAGCTGCTGAAGATCGACGGCCGCCCCAGTTTTTTTTGCCGGCCTGTCTTCACCTCCAGCAAAACCAATTGGGAGGTCAAATAGTAATCAAACAATTTTTCATCATGATCATTCTGCAGCAGATCGGGATATGTCAGCACGGGCGCTTCCTTGGGGCCTGTCTCCTGCACCACCGGCCCAACCGGAGCCCGGGGCGGCGTGGGTGGATTGCCGCGCTGGCTGGGAATGGATTGGCAAATTAACCCCTTACTATCCGGCAGCCATTGAAAAGCCCGGCCGGCAGCCGTGTTGAGCTTCACTTGCGGGAAGGATTTAATCTGGCGATTTTCCGCCTCACCCACATGCAAAATCACCGAGGCCCGATCGTACTGTAAAAAGGCGAAGTGTTTACCATCCGGCGACCAAACCGGCAGGCTAAACCGCCGACTGCCCGTTGGGAGCCGCAACTGATGTTTGATGCCGTTGGCCACCTCCCGCAACTCCAACCGGAAATAATACTGCGGCAGCGCCGGGCCATTGTTGACGGGGTTCAGGCGAATGCCCGCCAAGGCCTGCACGCGGGAAGCCAGATCTTCAATCCGCCGAAACCGATACTGCTCAGCCACCAACAAGTACCGGCCATCCGGCGGGCTCAGGGACACCCGCGGCATCGGTCGGGAGGCAAATAATTCTTCGGCCGCTTTGGGCGGTTTCAAATACTTCTGCTGCGCCCCAGCCGGGACAACCAACATCCACGTCAAAACAACAATGGAAACAAGCGGGTTCACTTCGTCGTGAGAAAAATCATTTCAAAACATTCCGTCCGCGGCAAGCCTCCTTGCCACTCGCCTGCGGCACGGGTAGGTTCGACTGAACGATGCCTCGGTTTCTTCACATTTTCTGCATAACTGCCTCAATTACAGTGATTTGCACTTCTTGTCTCCACTGGCCGGATGCGCCGCAGCCACCGCAGGAGCTGGTTCGCACCTTTAATCAGGGGAAACTCGACGCCATCGGCGTGGCTATTCATGAGGCGCGGGTAGAGAAACGTCTGCCGGGCGGCGTGCTCTGGCTAGAGCGGCACGACGTGTCCTTTCATCGCGCCTACGGCATGGCCAGTACGCAGCCGGTGAGGGTGGGGGCACAAGGCGACACGATTTATGATGCCGCGTCGCTAACCAAAGTCGTCGCCACCACACCGGCCGTGCTACTGTTGCACGAGCGCGGGAAGTTAAACATCCAGGATCCCGTTCGCATGCATCTCCCGGAATTCACCGGCCAAGGCCGGGAGGCCATCACCATTCGGCAGTTGCTCACGCACACCAGCGGATTGCGCCCGGATATCTCCGTGAACGGTTGGAGCGGGCATCAGGAATGCATTGCCAAATGTGTGGCGGAAGTGCCGCGGGCGGCGCCCGATGAACGCTTCACTTACAGCGACATCAATTTTCAATTGCTGGATGAAGTGGTCCGGCGCGTCAGCAGGAAACGGCTCGATGTGTTTTGTGCTGAAGAAATTTTCGGACCGTTGAAGATGCACGACACCGGATACAATCCGCCTGTAGCCAAGCATACACGTATTGCGCCGACCACGGTCACTGATGGCAAAGCTTTACGCGGCGTGGTGCATGATCCGCGGGCCCGTAAGACTTCCGGTATCGCCGGGCATGCCGGCCTGTTTACCACTGCGCCCGACCTCGCACGTTATGCGCGGATGCTATTGCAGGCGGGCGAACTCGATGGGGTGCGTTTGTTCAAGACGGAAACGGTGCGATTGATGACGTCCGTCCAAACGCCCCCCCCCCTGCCCGCGCGGCGTGGGTTGGGTTGGGATATCGATACGGGCTATTCCAGCCCGCGTGGACACAAGTTCCCGCTCGGATCCTTCGGCCACACGGGGTTCACCGGGCCATCGCTTTGGATTGATCCGTACTCGAAGACGTTTGTGGTGTTCCTGTGCAACCGCGTGCATCCCACCGAGCGCGGCCCCAGCGTGGTGCCCTTAAGACGAACCATCGGAACGCTGGCGGCCGAAGCGGTGAAGGGGTTTAATTTCGAACATGTCCCAGGCGCCCTGCCACCATTGAAGCGGGACTAATATTTCACATCGGTTTCCTGCCAATTCTCCTTGGCCTTGGCCGGCACCTCAATACGCAGCCCATCCTCCCAAGCATGGGGCTGCCGATTGACCACCAATCCGCGCGGCAGTAACTCGATCTCATGGCGGCGCCCTTTGCTGGAGGCATTGGCGTCGACGGGAAACAGATCAAAGGTCACCGTGCCGGGCAAGTACGTGAGGTCCGCATAAAACCAGCTGCCGAAGGGCACGGATTGCGGCAGATGTACCGGATCAACAAAATTGGTCTGCACCGTTTCAAACCCTACCGGCGAGGTCTCGCCCGGGAATACCAAGGTGCAGTTGCGATATCCGCGCGCGGCCCAGTCGATGACTATCATGGGCGTGCCGTTGGCGTCGGTCTGGAAGGTGACGGTCCACGGGCCGTCTTTTTGGCGCATCCATTGGTCGAAGGAATACACGCCGATGTAAATGATCACGGCGATCAGGGCCATTTTCACGGCAAAGCCTAGGATGTCATCATCCTTGGGCGGTGGATTATCGGGGGTTTCCTCGGCCATAAAAAAATCCCCCGCATCCTGCCGTGAAGCGGATGCGGGGGCAAGGTTGCGGGCGGTTTAATACTCGCGCTTTTTGGTGATGCCCGGTTGCGGCGTCGGGTAGAAGCCATCAGCATCGGCTTTCACGGGTGCGGAATCGCCACCCAGTCCAACGAGTTTCTCAATCTCGGGAGCCAACGGATCGGCGTTGAGCGCGTCATCCCACATCACGCGCTGACCGGTGTGCGCGGCCATGCGGCCCATGTTACATACCTGACTGGCGAGCGCGCCGCGCTCGGCTTCGTTGTACGGCTTGTCATTACGGATGGCGTCGAGCAGATCCTCCCATTCGTCCTGATAGGGGTTGGTTTCGCGAGCCGGGAATTTCCACGTTTCGTTTTTCGGGTTCGGCGTGAGGCCTGAGTACAATGCGCTGGGCGCGGGCCAGTGCCCATTCTTGGAGAAGGTGCCAAAGCCCTTGGTGCCGTGGATATAACTAGCGAACTCATTATGGCAGCCCTCGATGGTGCGGCCGTAGTGCATGAGCTTGGTGCCGTCGGCGTAGGTGTATTCCACCGAATAGTTGTCGAAGTTTTGGTCCACGTACGGCTGGCCCTGCCGGTTCTTGGTGAAGTGCTTACCCCCGGTGGCCTGTGCCATGATCGGCCATGTCCATTTATCAAGTGAGCCCATCACGTTGAGCGCATCGCCACCGGTATGTTCCGGATCGCCCATGGCGGCGGCTTTCATCCAGCAGCATTCGTCGATGTTGTGAATGTAGTAATCGTTGAAGCAACCACCACTAGCCCAGATGAAGCTGTGGAAGCGGCGGATCTGCCAGCGAATTTCCTCCATGTCCTTGTATTGATCCCGCAGCTTCTGCGGAATGGACCGTGCGGACGCCACCGGGCCATGCATACGGTAGCTGCGCATGAGCACCACATCACCCACGGCGCCTTCCTGAATTTTATCGGCCATCGCACCGCGCGCACGGCTGTGACGGCACATGAGGCCTACGCCCACTTTCAGGTTTTTCTGCTTGGCCATCTTGTTGATCTCAAGGACCTGCTTGGTGCCATAGCCGTCGGCGGTCACCGGTTTTTCCATGAACACATTCACGCCTCGCTCCACGGCGTATTTATAGAACACCCAACGGAACGCCGGCGGTGTGGTGAAGATGGCTACATCGCCTTTGTCGAGATTGCTGATGGCTTCCTTGTAGGCCTCAAAGCCGATGTAGGCACGCTCGGGCAACCCGTTCTTTCCAGTCTTGCCGAGATCGACCTTCTCCTTATGCTTTTTGGAAAGGCCGTTGAGGCTGCTCTTGAGTTTGTCCTCAAAAATATCTGCGGCGGCCACGAGCTTGGTGGGGCCGTGTCCGGCCGAAACGGACAGCGCGTTATTGGCGGCACCCGTACCGCGGCCGCCCGCACCCACGAGGGCCACCTTCACCGTATCGTTGACAGCCGCGTGCACATGCGGAATAGCCACGCCGGCCAACGCGGAGGCACCGGCCACTTTGCCGGATGTCTTGATGAATTCACGCCGGCTGGGCGTCTCGGATGAATTGGAATTCTTAGGCTTCGCCATGCGGCGATGGTCGACCGAAGTGTTCCGGCCGTCAACCCCTACTTTGCCTTCAGCACGGCCTGCATGGCCTCGGCAATGTTTGGTTTCTGAAAGTGCACATCCTTGTGGGTCTCAGCATACCCGGCCAAAGCGCCGGTGAGGCGGTGGACGATTTTCTGGTGGGCTGGGGAGCTAAAGAAGTTCTTCATCTCATCCGGATCCTGCTCTAGATCGAAGAGCCACGGCTTGCCGCTGGCGGCATACACTAGTTTGTAGCGGTCGGTCACTGCACAGAGCCAGCCTTCGTCACTTTTGGTGGAGCGCAGGAATGCAATGTCCTCCCATTCGCCGTCACCCACTTGGGTAAACAGACTCCCGGCATTGCGACCATCAACATGGAGGCGATGCTTCACCTCCATAAGACTGGTCACGGTGGGCAGGAAATCAATGCAACTCAACGCCTCCTTTACCACGGTGCCCGGCGGCACTTTGCCCGGGCAGTAGAGCAAAAAAGGAATGCGCGCCGACCCCTCAAACGGAACGCCCTTGTTGAGCCGGCCGTGTTCGCCGCAGAGATCCCCGTGATCGCTGGTGAAAACAATCAGTGTGCGCTCCAGTTGTCCATTTCGGCGCAGCGTGGACAGAATCCGGCCGATGTTGTCATCCAAACATTTCACCATGCCGTAATAGTTGGGCATGAGCAGACGCACCGTATCAGCGGTGATCTTGGGCGCCTTGGCCGCCCACACGGGAGTTTGCTCACGGGTCTTGTTGACCGAACGCGGAATGGGCACCTGCACCTGGTCGTACATCGTATCGTACGGCGCTCGCACCGAGTTCGGTCCATGCGGATCAGGATAGCTAACCATATAACAAAACGGTTGCCCTTTTTTGGCATTCACAAAATCGATCACCTTGTCAGTCAACCAATCGGTGGAGAAGGTCTCCTCATCCGCATCTGCCAATGCGTAGCTTAGCTGACCATTCTTCTGCGCGCCCACCTGTGGCCCGGTTTCGGTATCGACGAATTTTTTCCAATGACCACGATTAAACATGAAGCGATTATCCTCCCAACCGAACTTCCGTTGCGGCCCCCATTGCGGCTTACCATCGCCATCGAGATGCCATTTGCCCGCGTATCCGGTGGCGTATCCCTGTCGGCGCAACACCTCAGCAAAGGTCACGATCCGGTTATCCAGTGGAATGTTGTTGGTGCTCACCGGTGTCTTTTGCGGATACAACCCGCTCATCAACGCCGCCCGCGACGGTGAGCACACCGGGGTGGTGGCATAAAAGCTGGTGGCCATGGCACCATGGCGGGCAAGCCAATCAATGTTCGGTGTCTGTACAATTTTCCCGCCGTAACAACCCAGCGTCTTGAAATGATGTTCGTCGGTTTGGATCACCAACAAATTGTACGGCTTGGCCACCGCCACAAACGCCGTGGCGCACAGAAGGAAAAATAAACGCATGCCGGAGCCTAATCGCTCCCTGAACAGGAAACAAATGGAATTCCTACGCCAGTTGACGTGCGGGTCGGGCCAGCCTTTGGACGCTCTTCACCAAATCGCGACGGCGCAGCCATTCATCCAGTTGATGCACCGGCACCCAGCGCCGGGTACGCTGGGCCTTTTCCGGCCAACGCCGCAATTGTTTGGCCACCCGCATCGGATACAAGTCCAGCGTCCACCGAGTCCGCTCCAAACGCACGCGGCGGCTGTTACGAATTTCCCCGAGCACACCTGCCTCTTCGTAGGCCTCTTCCAACGCCGTACGTTTCTTACCCAAGCGCGGAATCAGATTCCCCTTGGGCAAACCCCATCGATTTTTTTTGGTGGAAACCAATAGCACCTCGCGAAACCCATTGCGAATCCGTGTGGCCACCACGCCAGTCTTAACCGCTTTTTTCAAGACACCTCCTGCCACGCAAGCTACCATAACGACCACCAAAAAATCAATCTCTTACCGATAACCCAAATTAAAAAGGGCAAGGTGGAATTCGTCCCATTTCAAACTCCCGTGACGGTTCGCTTAGTTCTTCGGCGGACGCGGCATGGGCGCGTTGGTCTCCTTCAGCCACGCCGTGAGCTTGTCGTTAAGGGACTTCGCCAATTGCGGTTTGTCCTTTGCGCGATTATTCGTTTCGCCAATGTCACCAACTACGTCGTACAACTCGAGCGATTGGTCGTCGTAATTGCGGATAAGCTTCCAGCCGTTGCTAGCCACCACCGCGCCGCCGAGGCGGTTTCCCATATGCCAAGCGTAGTTCGGATAGTGGAAAAAAATCTCGTTGCGTTTTAGGCCGCCGCCACCAGTAAAGAGGGCCTGTTGTTTGAACAGCGGCAGAATGCTCTCGCCATCCAGCGGCTCCCTGCCCGGCTTGAGCCCAGCCACCTCGAGGAAGGTCGGGTAAAAATCCATACTCACCACCGGCCACGCGCAGGTGGTGCCCGCCTTCACCTGGCCGGGCCAACGCACGATCATCGGCACGCGGATGCCGCCTTCGTACAGGTGCCCCTTCGATTCCCGCAATGGCCGACAATCGCTCACGCCGGCGAAGCCCCCGTTGTCGCTGGTGAAAATAACCAACGTGTCCTCAGCCTCACCCATATCATCCAGTGCTTTGAGCAGTCGGCCGATGGAAGCATCCATCGCCTCGATCATCGCGCCGTAGCGCGTGTCATTCAGGCCGGGGCCTTTGCGGTTCTCATATTTTTTCAGCAACGCCACGGGCGCCTGCATTGGCCAGTGCACGGTGTAAAACCACAGGTGCGTCATCCACGGCTGACCCTTTTTGGCGCGGATGAATTTGATCGATTCATCCACCAAACGGTCCGGCAAATACTCACCCTTCGGTCCGTCGGACAGCTCGGCATTGCGGTAAGGCGAAAAGAAACTGGGCGGACCACCGTACGACGTGCCGCCGATATTCACGTGGAACCCCTGCCCCGTGGGCGACAGCTCCTTCGCTACACGCCCACCGCCCGTCACGCTCGGGGCAATGTGCCATTTACCAAGAAAAGCATTCACGTAACCGGCCTCCTTCAGCCGCTCGGCAATGGTCACGTACTCTGTGCCGAGTTGAGCGGTGAGCTTGGCGGGTTGCGGGCGCTTGTCTTTGGGGAAATACAGGCCGGGTAAATGCGTCGTGAGACCGATCCGTGCGGGCGCCTGCCCAGTCAACACCGCACAGCGCGTTGGGGAACACACCGGCGCCGCCGCGTATGCGTGCGTGAACCGCATGCCCTGCTTGGCCAACCGATCGAGGTGTGGCGTGTCAACGAGCTTGTTCCCTTGCACGGCCAAATCCATCCAGCCCAAGTCATCGGCCATGATGAACAGGATATTCGGCTTGGTCGGAGCCGCCGTCGCGGAGGCCAAGCAAAGCAGGGAGAGTGCGAGTGCAAAAAAACGTTTCACGTTACTTCCAAGTATTGTCCTTCACGGGCTTTCCGTTGGTGGTGAGAATTTGGAAATGATGAAAGCCGGCCGGCTGACCTTGATAACGCCACACCACTTCTTTCGCGCGCGTCACCTCCACTAATTTCACCGCCTGCCCCTTGGCATGGTAGCTGGTAATCACCGTGTTGCCGTTGGGCAAGCGCTGCACGCCGCAGGCGTCGTCCAGCAGTTTTTCGCCAAGATCCTCGTTGTCCACACTCCAAACAATCGCACCCTTGGCATCCACCTCGATCACTCGGTTGCCGTTGGTACAGCCGATCAGAGTGTTGCCATTGGCGAGCCGAATAGCGGTGAACGGCCAATCCCGTTTGGCGCGCCCGCGATCATCGGTTGGAAAACTGCGCAACACCTTGCCGGAATCCGGATCATATTCATTTACGGAAAAATCCAGCAAATGCGGGGCGATATAATTGCCGTTCGGCAACACGCGCAACATCCGGGTTTGCATGTGCGCATTTTTCTTCTGACAGGCCAATGGCGTGGATTTCAAAATCTTACCGGCACGATTAATCACAATTGCTCGTGGCTGAGGCCCGAGTTCTGCCACCAAATACCGATCCTCGGCCAACGGCTGCACGGTGCTAATTTCCTTTTGCTGACCCTGATACGACCACACAATCTTGCGCGTCTTGCGATCCACCTCCGCCACGCCGCCTTTGGGAAATCCACTCGTGGGATAAATCGCCAGCAACACATTGCCGTTCGCCAACACCCAGCCATCACTTGCCGGCAAATCGAATCGCCATTGCACTTTGCCGTCTTCCCCCACGATCACGACGCGGTTGGCTTTTCCAACACCCAAAAAAGAATGGGTCACAGCCGGCGCCGCCGTTGAATTAATGGCAACCGCCACGCCGCAGACAGCCAAGAGTTTGATGAACAGCATTCGAGACCAAGATTTCATGAGCCCCCAGTTGAAGCCGATTAAACGGAGATTGCAAGGGAATCACTCATTCGGCGGACGATGAGAGGGGATCTGCGCCTTGAAATCACCGAGGCTGTGCCAGCGGAGGCGTTGGTTCAGATCCACCTCGGTGAGGGCCACGGTGCCCCATTCCTTTGCCTGCGCCAGCGGGCGTCCGTCGTGGCCGTACACGGCGGAGATCATCCAGTTGCTGGCGGCATCGGTGTACGTGCTGCTGATGACGTACACGTGATTCTCGCACGCGCGCGCCGCACCGAGCATGGGATTACAGCCCCACACCGGCCAGGCGATCACCTCCGCGCCGTTATTGCTGAGGCGGCGGGCAACTTCCGGAAAAAACCCGTCGTAGCACACCATCATGCCCACTTTACCAAAGCGCGTTTGGAAAACCGGATACGTGTTGCCGGGCGAAATACCGCCCTCAATCTCGCCGCGCGGCAGGCACACCTTACGGTATTTCCCAGCCACCTTGCCGTCCGGGCCAATGAGCACGGCGACGTTGTAGATGAGATTAGCATCGCGCTCGAGCAAACCGGCCACGAGATAGAGATCATGTTTCCTAGCGAGCTTGCCAAAATATTCAGTAGATGGTCCTGGAATGGACTCCGCGCATTGAGCGAAGGTGCGACCACTGTGGTAGTAAGTAAGTGTCTCGGGCAATACTACCAGATCGGCCTTGCGCTGTGCAGCTTCCGCAATGAGCGGAGCAAAGAGCTTACATTTCTCATCATTGAATTTTCCGGCGCGCGGCTGGAAGTGAATTGTTGCCAGCCGAACTTTACGCGGTTTAGGTGCGGGAACTGGTTTCAATGACACATGCCGCCAACTAACTCGGCCCGCATCCAACCAACGCAGGCAAAGCTCAACCTTTACCTGCGTAGCTGCTTTGGGAGCCTTAAAGACTTCGAGCACCTCCATCCATCCTCCACGCGTCATGGCTCCTGTGACACGTGGGAATTCAGGCTCTGCTCGAGGAGCAGTGCCGGGACGGTAAGAGGAAAAAGTCGGCTCATCGCGTTTTACTTTATTGCCATCGGCATCCAACCAAATCAAACGTTCGACAATGTGCCGCTGCACGTTTTGAATATCGATATCCCATGTTTTTCGGATCGCAGAAAATTGGTAATGCTGCCCGCCCTTTACTTGAAAGGTTGCCTGCCACTGACCAACTGCGCCTTTGCGGTCATTAGGAAAAATGGTTAGTACTTCCCCTTCATTGCCCGGGTGAGGGTCGGGCGTCCTTTCCCATGAGGGTTCCAGTTCTGCACGGGGCGTGAAGGTCTTCCACTCACCTTGAGGCGCAGCACTGACACCGAAAGCGAGAAGAAACCATGGAGCGAAGCTTTTCATCACGGCCGTTAACCTTCCGTTACAAGGATGAAAACGCAAGTCAAAGGTCATCAAGTGTCACTCCAAGTAAGCCCGAGATTTGATCAGCAAATGACCGGTGTTCCCTAGGCAAGGCACCTTTCCAACGAGACAAATAGTCGCGAGTGCTCAAGGCCTGACTTTCCAGCCCTTCGTTCAAATAAACCAAAGCAACCAGCTGGT